>JAEEGG010008314.1_pt1 | contig 23580 bp, 16 predicted proteins | sample 9134161 | NCBI WGS metagenome assembly JAEEGG01 (sample SAMN16246543, study PRJNA631951) | gut metagenome | biome: gut microbiome; feature: rumen; material: CR-attached | host: Bos | place: Iran: Karaj | collected 2018-10
CTTCTGCCTGCAAGGTGCAATGCACAAACTCGACAAATATTTCTCGTGATGGCCAAGCGCGCAAACCAAAATATCAATTTCCCCATTGTGTTGCGCATGCAGGGCTGGCTGCTGCTCATCGAGGCAGCCTTCATGCTCCTGCCACTGCTCGTCTCGTGGTACTTCGATGAGATGGGTTCGCTACAGGCCTTCATCTACAGTACCGCCATCACGGCTGCAGCAGGCGCCGCAATGGCATTTGGCATCAAGCCGCGCAGCACATCGATGCACAAACGCGAGGGTTTGATACTCACGGGCATCATCTGGGTGTTCTTCTCATTGTTCGGCATGCTGCCCTACCTGTTCAGCAGCACATTTGACAACGTGACCGACGCCTTCTTTGAGACGATGGCGGGCTTCACCACGACGGGGTCGAGTGTAATCCGCTATGTCGAGGAAATCCCGCATGGCGTGCTGTTCTGGCGAGCTATGACACAATGGATCGGTGGCATGGGAATTATCCTGTTCACCCTTGCCGTCATCCCCATGTTGAATCAGAAAGGCGGTATCGCCCTGTTCAACGCCGAGGTGACGGGTATCACCCACGAGCGCCTGCGCCCGCGCGTGAGCCAGACGGCCAAAGACCTGTGGCTCATCTACATAGGTCTTACCGCTCTCTTGACTCTCCTGCTGTATTTCGGCCCGATGAACTGGTTCGACGCCATTTGCCACGCGATGACCACCACATCGACAGGCGGCTATTCCACCAAGAACATCGGCCTGGACTACTGGCAGTCGAGCTACGTCTTTATCGTGGTCATCATTTTCATGTTTATCGGTGGTGTCAGCTTTTCGCTCATCGCCGCCACCATGCGTGGCAATTTCAAGCGCATCAGGCACAACAATACCCTGCGCTGGTATTGCATGACGACACTGATCACGACCATCGGCATTTTTGCCTACATGTGGTACATGGGATTTCTCGACACACACAGCGACCGCCTTGTTTATAGTGCCTTTGACACGCTGTCGGCCATCACATCAACCGGTTTCTCGACCTTTGACTACGAGAACAGCGGCGAGTTTGTCACGGTGGTGCTGATGGTGATGATGTTCTTTGGCGGCATGGCAGGTTCCACCTCGGGCGGTGCCAAAATGGACCGACTTATCGTTCAGCTCAAGCACACAGCCAACGAATTCTACCGCGTGCTGCACACCAACTCGGTGCGTGCGGTCCACATCGACGGCAAACCGGTTCCCAGCCATGTCGTGAGCAAGGTGCACACTTTCTTCACGGTCTATATCCTTATCATTATGGTCGTGGCGCTGTACCTCACATTCTATGGCATTCCCGTGTTTGACGCGATGTACACGTCGATGTCGGCCATCAGCAACGTGGGCATCGGCCATGGCGTGACAGGCTCGGGCGGCTCATGGGTGGCCCTGCATCCTGGCGCCAAGTGGGTGCTGGCCTTTGAGATGATGGTAGGCCGTCTGGAACTCTTCACTGTACTGGTTATCTTCACCCGATCGTTCTGGAAAAAAGACTAAACGGGCAGGTGCCGACAAGGGTAAATTTTTTTTTAAAAAAAATATATTGGTTTGCGTTTGTAAACCAATTTTATTTTGTAATTTTACACCCCAAATTTTATCGATAGCAACATGAGCAAAAGTCAAAGCAACCACAATAAGAAAATGAATGATAATCAGGGCTATTTCGGCCCCGATATCACCAATGTCCAGAAGTCTGAAGAATACCGCAGGTCACGTGAAGTGGAAGAGGCCATCGACAACGAACGCCTCACCAAGTGGCAGCGTTTCATGGCATTTTTCCAGAATGGCAGGCTACGTTTTGTCACTGGTATCATCCTGCTGCTGACGGGAATATACCTGCTGATCTCGTTCCTGTCGTTCTTCCTGTCGGCCGGAATGAGCGACCAGAATCGCATCACCAACTACTCGATGATCGAGAATGCCCAGGTGCCTGAGCAGATCCGCAATGCAGGCGCTGCTGCCGGGGCATCGATGAGCGATTTCTTTATCTCGAGCGGTGTGGGTGTGGCCGCATTCATCATTGTGGTGTGGCTGTTGACGCTGGGCATGAGACTGGTGCGCAAGGGCAAGAAGGCCCACTTCTTCTCCTACACGTTCGTGTGCCTGTTCAGCATCTTCACCTTCTCGATGATAGTGGGTGCTGCAACCTATTTCATGAAGCCCATCACCTTCTTCCCGTTGGGTGGCTACTTTGGTTTCTATGCCAACAAGTGGCTGCTGGGGCTCTTCGGCGTGTATGGCATGATTGCTGTCAACTGTGTCATCTTCATGTTGTGGGTGTTCCTCACCTACAAGACGATGAATGCCCTGTACCGCCAGCTGCAGCATGGATTGGAAAGCAAGCGCAGCCGCACCAAGGAGGAATCCGAGAAAGTGGTGAGCCAGCCCGGTGAGTCCACTTTCCTGGGCGGAGAGCGCCGCGTGACCAGCGACGAGAAGAACCAAGAAGAAAACGAACCCTCAAAGTCGCCTTTTAGCGGCAAGGTGCGCAAACCCCGTGCCAAAGCGGCCCCGGCCAACACCGACAACGGAGAAACCGCCCGCCTCAGGCCAATCACGGCCAGCACCGACGTGAGCAATCCCCATGACCCCACGGGCGAGTACCGCCACTACCGCTTCCCCACCCTGGACCTGCTGCAGGACATCCGCATGAACCCCAACAGTGTGGACAAGCAGGAACAGGACGAGAATAAGGAGCGCATCCGCGACACCTTGAGCAAATACGGCATCGAAATCAAGGAAATCATGGTGCACGTGGGGCCCACGGTCACCCTGTTCGAGATCGTGCCACAGGATGGTGTGCGCGTGAACAAGATCCGCGGCCTTGAGGACGACATTGCCTTGAGTCTTGCCGCACTGGGCATCCGCATCATCGCGCCCATGCCCGGCAAGGGCACCATCGGCATCGAAGTGCCCAACCGTGACCCGCAGGTGGTTCCCATGCGCGAGGTGCTGGGCTCCAAGGCCTTCCATGAAAGTCGCGCCAAGCTGCCCATGTGCCTGGGTTGCACCGTGAGCAACGAAGTATTTATCGCTGACTTGACCAAGATGCCTCACCTGCTCGTTGCCGGTGCTACCGGTAAAGGTAAATCCGTCGGCCTGAATGCGATTATCACCTCACTGCTTTACAAGAAAGGCCCGTCGGAACTGAAGTTCGTCCTCGTCGATCCCAAGCGCGTTGAGTTCAGCGTGTATGCCGACCTGGAGAAATACTACTTTGCCAAGGCGCCCGGCGAGGAAAAAGCCATCATCACCGACACCGACCGCGTCATCAAGACGCTGAACTGCCTGGTGCAGGAGATGGAAGACCGCTACAGGGTGTTTGAGGAAGTGAGGGTGCGCAACGTGAGCGACTATAACGACATGTGGAGACGTGAGCTGCGCGAGGTGCGCGACGAGCATGGCGAGAAGAAATACCAGTACATGCCCTACATCGTGGGTATCATCGACGAGTTCAGCGACATGATCATGACCGCCGGCAAGGAGGTGGAGACTCCGCTCGTGCGCATCGCACAGAAGGCGCGCGCCGTGGGCATCCACATGATCATCGCCACTCAGCGTCCGTCGTCCAAGGTCATTACCGGCCTGATCAAGGGTAACTTCCCCGGCCGCATCGCATTTGCCGTTGCACAGCGCATCGACAGCCAGATCATCATCGACCGTACAGGTGCCCAGCAGCTCATTGGCCGTGGTGACATGCTGTTCCAAATCGACGGTGAGCTGACCCGACTGCAGTGCCCGTTTGTCGATACTCCCGATATTGTGCGCATCTGTGACTTCATCAAGGATCAGGAGGACAAAGACCGCGACATCAACCACGAACAGCCCTACATGCTGCCCGAGTACGTGGGCAAGGACGAGGGCACCGGCGGCGATGCCAACGTGGGCAATGTCAAGGACCGCGACCCGCTGTTCGAGGAGGCCGTGCGTTTCATCGTTATGGGCAATACCGCCAGCACATCGTCACTGCAACGTCGCTACGAGATCGGTTACAACCGTGCTGGCCGCCTGATGGACCAGATGGAGCATGCCGGCATCGTTGGCCCCGCCCAGGGCAGCAAACCGCGCCAGGTGCTTGTCAGCCCCATGGACATCGACCAGCTGTTCTCCCGCTAAAACATCACAAGAGTGCCGCCCTCATGCAGGTTGGCACTCTTTTTGCAAGCTAGATTTTCTAGATGCTCTAGATTTTCTAGACGAATCATGAATTAAACTGAATGACAATGAAAAGGATAATCATCGTAATATTGACTGTATTGGTCGGCCTGATCGCGCTGGCACAGACGCCTCACGCCATGCTCGACAAGTGTGTGGCAGCCATCAACACGGGTGGTGGCGTCACTGCCAATTACAGTGTCACGACCGCTCAGGGCACCAGCAAGGGTTCCCTGGCCATGCAGGGCACCAAGTTCCGCATCATTTCACCTGAAGCAAAAAGTTGGTATGACGGCAAAACGCAATGGTCATGGTCACCCGTCACCCAAGAAGTGAACATCACCTCTCCGACGTCTGACGAACTGCAAATGACCAACCCCATCGCCGCAGTTCATCACTTCAAGGCCAACTTCAACATGAAGCGCGCCAAGGCCAAAACCGCCAAGACCTACGTCATCAAGCTCACCCCCAAAAAGAAGGACAACATCAAGACGCTGTGGCTCTACTTCGACGAGAACACATCGCTGCTGCGCACTGCCCGTTTTGAGATGAGCGACAAGTCGGTATATACCATCAAGATCACCGACTACAAGCACAAGGCGCTGCCTGCATCCACGTTCACGTTCGACAAGTCGCAGGTGCCTGCAGGCACACAGGTCGTGGACCTGAGGTAGTGAGCCGTTCCATCTGTTATTCTCAAGCTTTAGAAGGATGTATCATTATTTGATTGGTCCCGCTGTGGGAGCCGTTATCGGCTACATCACCAACGACATTGCCATCCGCATGCTGTTCAGGCCTCACCAGGCCAAATACATCATGGGCATCCACGTGCCCTTCACCCCCGGCATCATTCCCAAGGAGAAGGCACGCATCGCCGGCGCCATCGGCAAGGCCGTGAGCGAGAACCTGATGAATCGCGTAGTTCTGGAAAAGAGCCTGTTGAGTGATGATATGCTCAAGAAAATCAGCAATGCCATCGATGAGTTTGTCACCACCCAGAGCGGCAACGACGAGACCATCGAGCAGTTCGCCCTCCATTACCTGTCCAGTGACGACATCAATGCCATGCGCAGCGATGTCACCGGCGGAATCGTCAAGCTGGTGACCGCAAAACTGCAGAACAGCGACCTGGGCAGCAGCATCGCGCACATGGCCACCGAGCACGTCATGGAAAAGACCCGCAACAGCCTGGCAGGCCGTTTGGGTGCCGAAATGTTCATCCAGCCTCTCGCCCAGCCCATCGAGAAGATTCTGGCCAAGCACATCAACGAAATACTGCAGAACAACTCCCAGCAGATGATTCAAGACCTCGTCAACAAGGAGGCAAGCGAACTGATGGGCATGACGATGAGCCAGTTGACAACGGGCCGCGACGAGCAAGTGGAACAGATCAAGCGGGGTGTACTCAACGCCTACCGCACCATCATCATCGAGCACCTGCCACGCATCCTGCAGGATATCGACATCAGCACAATCATCGAGCAACGCATCAACGAGATGGACATGAACGAGGCCGAAGCCATCATCATGGACGTGATGAAAAAAGAGCTCCGCGCCATCGTGTGGCTCGGAGCCCTGTTGGGTTGCATCATGGGCACGATCAATGCCCTGATCTAACAAGTTTCTTTATTCCACTTCCCAAGTGTCGCCCGCCATGATCACATCGCGCAGGCAGGTGAAGCCGTGCATCTTCTTGGCCTGCTCGACCTGCTCGGCAACGGCGGTCTCGTAGGTGGGAGCCTCGACGGCGCGGATGACACCCAGCGCAACGGGCAAGTCGGTACCGTCCATCTTGGCCAGCATCTGGTGCAAGAAGTTGCTCTCGCAATGAGCGTCATGCACGAGCACATCATCGAGCGTGTAACCGTCCTCACCGATGGTCACGGCCTTGAGGCCGAAACCGTCCTGCACGAGGCCACGGTTCATGTCCTTGCCGAAGATCATCTTCTCGCCGTGCACGAGGTGGATAGTGCGGTCGGCACGATGCTCACGGTCAGTGATGTAGCTATGGATGCCATTGTTGAAAATCATACAGTTCTGCAGAATCTCCACCACGGCGCAGCCCTTGTGGTTGGCAGCAGCCATCATCACTTCCTGGCTGATGTTCAATTCCACATCCATGCTGCGAGCGAAGAACGTGCCGCGTGCGCCGAAGGTCAACTCGGCGGGCACGAACGGATCCTCGACCGTGCCATAGGGCGACGACTTGGACTTGAAGCCGCGAGCACTCGTGGGCGAGAACTGGCCCTTGGTCAGGCCATAGATGCGGTTGTTCAACAACAGCAGGTTCACATCGATATTACGGCGCACCTCATGGATGAAGTGGTTGCCACCGATGGCAAGGCAGTCGCCATCGCCCGACACCTGCCAGACGGTCATATCGGGGTTAGCGGTCTTGAAACCGGTTGCCACGGCACCGCCACGGCCATGAATGGTGTGGAAGGCATAAGTGTTGGTGTAATAAGGCAGACGTGAGCTGCAACCGATACCCGAAATTACGGCAGTCTTCTCGGGAGGGATGCCCAACTGGGCCATCGACTTGAGCAAGACATTGAGCACAGCATGGTCACCGCAGCCCGGGCACCAGCGGATGGGCTGGTTATTCTTGTAATCCAGTGGTTTGTAAGCCATCTCTTGGTTATTCGTGTTCTGTTCCATTACAATTCCTCCTCCATCATGATGTTTTTAACTCCGTCAACAATTTCCTGAACCAGGAACGGCTGTCCCTGCACCTTGTTGATGTGACAGATGTTCAGGTTAGGAATCTTGCTTTGCAAGTAGCTGGCCAGTTGGCCAGTGTTCAACTCGGCGACAATCACCGTCTTGAAGCGGCTCAGCAGCTCGGCGGTGTTCTTGGGCAGCGGGTTGATGTAGCGGATATGGGTCATTGCGATGCGCACGCCCTCAGCATTCAAGCGGTTAACGGCATCCAGGATGTGGCCGTAGGTGCTGCCCCAACCCAGGATGATGGTATCGGCTCCGGTGTCACCCTTGAGCTTGAGCTCAGGGATATCGTTGGCCACGTTAGCGATCTTCATGCGACGGGTTTCAACCATGTGGGCATGGTTGATGGGGTCGTTGCTGAGCACACCCAGGTTGTAGTCCTTCTCCAGACCACCCACCACGTGCTCCAGTCCCTTGGTGCCGGGAATAGCCCAGTAGCGGATGCCCAATGCATTGCGCATGAACGGTGTCCAAGTTTCCTTGAGGGCTTCGGGAACATAGTTGGGCTTGATGACGGGATACTCACCCTCTTCGGGCAGGCGCCATGCTGATGAACCGTTGGCAATGAAAGCATCGGTGAGCAGGATGACGGGGGTCATGTGCTCAATGGCGATGCGTGCTGCCTGGAAGGCCATCTTGAAGCAATCGGTGGGTGAAGCGGCGGCGAGCACTACCAGAGGGCTCTCACCACTGCGGCCGTAGAGTGCCTGCAGCAGGTCGGTCTGCTCGGTCTTGGTGGGCAAACCGGTCGAGGGACCGCCACGCTGAACGTCAACGAGCACGAGGGGCAACTCGGCCATGACAGCCAGTCCCAGGGCCTCGCTCTTGAGCGCCAGACCAGGACCAGAGGTCGTGGTCACAGCCAGATGACCGGCAAAAGCTGCGCCAACGGCAGAGCAGATACCGCCGATCTCATCCTCCATCTGAATAGCCTTCACGCCCAAGTCGCGGCGCTTGGCCAGCTCATGCAGGATGTCGGTGGCAGGAGTGATGGGATAGGAGCCCAAGAACAAGGGACGTCCGCTCATCTCTGATGCCATGATCAAGCCCCAAGCCGTAGCCTTGTTGCCACTGACGTCGGTATAGGTACCGGGACGCACATCATCGCTCTGGATACGATAAGTCGATACCGTGGCGTGGATATTGTGACCATAGTTGTAACCGCCCTTGATAACCAGCTCATTGGCAGCATATACTTCGGGTTTCTCGGCAAACTTGGCCTTTAAGAACTTCAACGGTGCCTCCATGGGGCGGTTGAAGAGCCAGCACACGAGACCCAGGGCAAACATGTTGCGGCACTTGAGCTGTGCCTTCAGGTCCATGCCGGTGTCCTTGAGCGCTTCCTTGACCATCGTGGTGATGGGAGCCTCGATGACCTGGGCCCTGAGGTTCAGTTCCTCATAAGGCTCATTGGTCGTGTAGAGCGCCTTGTCCAGTCCTGCCTGGGTAAAGGTGTCGATGTCGACGATGGCGGCACCGCCCTTGCGCAGGAACTGTGCGTTGACCTTGAGGGCCGCGGGGTTCATGGCAACCAGCACGTCGCACTCGTCGCCAGGGGTGTGCACACCGTGACCGATGTGAACCTGAAAACCCGAAACACCGCCCAGCGAGCCCTGCGGGGCCCTTACCTCGGCGGGATAATCGGGGAAAGTTGAAATGCGGTCACCAAGTCCCGCACTAACGTTAGAAAAAATGTTGCCAGCCAGCTGCATACCGTCGCCACTGTCGCCCGAGAATCGCACGACAATGCTCTGACGGAACTGGACTTTAGCTTTTTCTTTCTTCTCTGCCATTTTAACTCAATAATAATGAAACAGTTTAGTTTTTGTAAGCCTCTTAAAAACGTCGGCAAAAGTACAACTATTTTCTCACTTGAGATAATAATATCTGAATATTTTTGCGCATTTCTTCAAAACTGCCCTTTCCGGTTGATTATCCTTGATTTATGGCATAAAAACTGACTACCTGGGACAAATCGGGCAACATGCCATCACCATTGTTTCCCATTTCCTGTCATTTATAATATTACAAGGCTTTTTCATTGATTATTTCTAGCCTAATCAAAAATATTTTCCTTATTCTCTTGGCTTTTTCAAACAAACTAGCTAACTTTGCGTGTTAAAAATACGAGTAGTATTATTCACATTTTATTTCATTTATAAACTATTATTTGTATGAAAAAATTCTTTACTCTTATTGCAATGACGTTGATGCTCGCCTTCTCATCGCAGGCAGCATGCTACATCGTGGGTGACGCCCCCTTCGGCGGCTGGAATCCCGGCGACGGCGTAGAGATGTCTCTAAACAGTGACGGCACTTACAGCTACACGACTGCCGTCAACGGTACGATTTACTTCGTGTTTGCCACGGGTCTTGACTCAAGTTGGGACACATTTAACACCACTTACCGTCATGGCCCGTCGGGCAGTGACGCTGTGGTAGTCATCGGCGAATGGATGGATGCACCCCTTGGCGGTGACAAAGCTTACAAGCTGACCGGCAACGGCAGTGAGTATGTGTTCACCTTCAATCCGTACATCAACAAATGCAAAGTTGAAGGCTATGTGGTTCCTCCCACCCCCATCGAGACCTATACCGTAGCAGGCGCCCCCGCTGCAATATTTGGTACCGAGTGGGATCCCACCAACGTCGAGAACGACATGACCGAGCAGGCCGATGGCACGTTTGCACTGACCAAGTACAACTGCGAGTTGGCCGGCAGCGAGTTGGAATTTAAGGTAACCGGCAACCATTCTTGGGATAACGCCTGGCCCGACAACAACGTTGTTGTCACTGTTGAAGAGGCAGGCCTGTATGATGTCACCTTCATCATCAATCCCGAAACCAAGGATGTTACTTACAACGTTGTTAAATCTGGTGATTTTGATCCCCGCACCGGCAAGCTCTTCATCTTGGGCGAGGTGAACGGCAATGGCTGGGATCCTAGCAACGGCGTCGAGATGGACACCGAGGATGAGAACATCTTCACTGCACAGATCACCACTGCTGGCGAGAACCCCGATGAGAACGACGGTATCGGTTACAGCTTCTTCTCGTTTACCACCAAGCTGGGTGAGAACAGCGACGACTGGAGCAGCATCGGTGGCTATCGCATTGGTTCTGTCGAGGACGGCTTCCCCTTGACCGAGGACATGTACGGCATCGACATCGAGATGGGCAACTTTGGCCAGGGCAACAGCTTTAAGATTCCTGCTGGCACCTATAACCTGACCGTGAACCTCGAGAACAAGATCATGGTGATTGAGAAGGCTGGTGAAGAGCCTCCCGTAGAGGGCTACAAGCTTGAGAAGGTTTGGGAAATCGCTGACCTGCCCTCATTCATCCCCACCGCCGACGCTCGTCAGGGCTTCGGTATGAACGGCAAGTTCTACATCAACAACAAGGCCGACCAGAAGGTGATTGTTGTCGATGAGAACGGTATCACCAACACTGAGTATCCTGGCGGTGCCAACTGCGGTATCACCCGCGACGAGGCCGGCAACATCGTTGTCAGCGCCGCTGCCTTCCCCGATCCTTGGAGTGAGGCTACGATCAAGGTCATCAATCCCGAGACCAACGAGGTGAAGGAATACACCGTTCCTGAGGAGTGCGGCATCGCTGGTCGTTGCGACTTCCTCGGTTTTGCTAAGGGCAACCTGATGGAGAATGGTTTCTTGTACCTGACTGGTGCAACCAACTCTGGTGTTTCGGTTCTGAGCATCGGTGGCGATGGCGGCGAGGTCATTGTTGACGAGTGCTACCCCGCTCCCTGCGACGGTCTGTCACCCACGAGCTCAACCGTTATCAACTACTACAAGGACATTGATGGTGAGGACGCGCTGCTGTATGTTACCCGCAACGCTCAACCCTTAAAGCTCATGTCGGATGGCGGAGATGGCCTTGAGGCCACTACCATCGTTGTTCCTGCCAAGGGTGCCTGCAACGGCATGTTCCCCTTCATCTGGGAAGGCAAGGAGTACTTCATCTATCCTCAGGAGCCCAACTACCAGGATGGTTTTGCTATAGCCGAGGCTGGTGCCGAGGAGCCTATCGTTGTAGTTCCCTCGACCGTAAGCGGCAATGCTAACGCATACCAGGCCAACTGGCTCAATGCCGAGGTTGACGAGGATGGTGTTACCATCTATCAGTACTATCCTGGTGGCCACTTGACCGTTTACCGCTTGACCAACGGCAGTGGTGACGTTCAGGAGATCATCAACGACACCAACAAGATTGTAGCCGGCGTTCGCTACTACAACATCATGGGTCAGGAGATGAAGGAGGCCAACGGTATCACCATCGTTGTAACCACCTACACCGACGGCAGCCACAGCGCTGTTAAGGTCATCAAGTAATTGATCACCACATGAAACAAAAAGGCGGTGCCACCAGGCATCGCCTTTTTTAGTGCCAGTAGAGACGCAAAATCTTGCGTCTCAGTGATGGAATTTAGTACCACCCACAAATGGAGACGCAAGATTTTGCGTCTCTACTTTATTATTCACTTTATCTTGCGGTAGGTGTCGTCATCGAGGTGCTCGACAAAGCCCTCATCGACAAGGAAGGAGAGCATCGCAATGATCTCATCTTTGGGGAACGACAATGTGCGGAAAAACTCCTCGAGGCGACGGGGACGCTGACCGGTCATATAGAGAATGCCCTGCTGCACATCTTCGGGCGTGTGGTCGTCACGCTTGCGGCGGTCGATGCACAAGTCGCAATGGCCGCAATCATCCTGCTGGTTTTCACCGAAGTAACTCAACAATGCACGTTCTCGGCAACCCGTATCGCTATAAGCGTAGTTGATGATAGCTTCGATGCGGTCGCTCATGCGCTGGCGCAGGTCTTCATAAACGGCTTTAGGGAGAAGGACATGCTTGGGTTCTTCTCGGGAAGTGGTGTATATAATATAAGGTGTGCGTTTGCGGGGCACATAGTGCAGGATGTGCATGCGCGTGAGCTCTAGCAGGGACTTGTAGATGGTTTCCTGGTCCAGACCCGTGCGGAATGCGATGACATCCTCGTTGATGAAGACATAGTCGGCAAACAAGCCGGTATACAACCTCAGTATGGCCTGCAGCACCTGGTCGGCACCGGGGGTTGAGGTATCCAAGTCGTAGAGTTCTTCTTTCTTGGCAAGAATCATCACACGGGACTGGGTCTCGATTTCCTCAACGAACTCGATATAGCCGGCCTGGGTAAGGATTTTCAAGGCATTGTGTGTGGTCAGCACCGGCAAGTCAAACGTGCGGCAAAACAGGTTGAAGTTGAAGTCAAACATTGACTGGTAGCCCTCGCCCAGGCTCACTCCCAGGAAGTTACCCACGCGCTCATAGACACTGCGGATGAACTCTTTCTCGGGGAAAGCCTCGGTAATGTGACGATGCAGCGTGCCTTGGTCGGTGTGCTTGACGAGCATCACGGCAAACGAGCGCTTGCCGTCTCGTCCTGCCCTACCCGCCTCCTGGTAATATTCCTCCAGCGAGTTGGGAAGATCAACATGGACGACCAGCCGCACATCGGGCTTGTCAATGCCCATGCCGAAGGCGTTTGTCGCCACCATCACGCGGCACTCATCGTTGGTCCACTTGTTCTGCTTGTCTTCCTTGTCCTCGACATAGAGCCCGGCATGATAAAAGTCGGCATGGATTCCCCTGCGGTTGAGCTCATCACTGATCTGCTTGGTGCGCTTGCGGGAGCGCACATACACGATGGCGGTGCCGGGCACCGACTGCAGGATGTGGACAAGTTCAGTGATTTTTTCCTCGGTGGGACGCACGACATAGGACAAGTTACTGCGGGCAAAACTCATCGAGAACACGTTGGGTGCCTTGAAGTTAAGGCATCGCTGGATATCCTCGACCACAACGGGCGTGGCAGTGGCGGTGAGCGCCAGTACAGGAACTTTCGGGAAAAGTTTGCGCACCTGGACAATGCGCAGGAACGAGGGTCGGAAATCATATCCCCACTGCGAGATGCAGTGCGCCTCATCGACGACGATGAGCTTGATGGGCATCTGGCGCAGGCGTTCCAGGAAAGATTGTGACTGCAGGCGCTCGGGAGAAACATAGAGGAACTTGCAGTTGCCGTAGAGGCATTTCTCGTAGGTGCGGTTCACCTCGGCACGCGTCAGGCCGGCATACAGGTAAGTCGCCTTGATGTTTAATGCACGCAGCCGGTCCACCTGATCCTTCATCAGCGAGATGATAGGCGTGACAACAAGGGCCATCCCATCGATGGCCATTGTGGGTACCTGAAAAGTGATGGACTTGCCGCCTCCGGTGGGCATCAGCCCCAATGTGTCGCGTCCCTGGAGAACCGACTCGATGATGTCCTGCTGCAATGGCCTGAAGGCCTCATAGCCCCAGTATTCCTTAAGGACATCAAGGATGGGTCGGTGCGGGCTCGGCATCATCGTGGAGTTTTATTGCCTTGACCATGAGTTGCACGTTGGTGGTCGTGCGGTGACGGGTTTCCTCGATTGTGTAGCAGATGTCAATGGGCTTGCCTGCCTTGAGAGCATCGTTATATCCAGCCATGCCGAAGGCGATGGCATTAGTCACCTTGTTGCCTTCCTCGTCGACGAGGTCTAGCTTGATGTGCTCATTCTTCTTGCCCACCACCTTGCTGGTGCCGGCGTCAAAGACGTTGCGGGTGACAAACAGCGGCTTGCTGTTGCCCGGTCCGTAGGGATTGAGCAAACGCAGGTAACGCAACAACGAACCATTGATGTCACTGAACTTGATCTCGCAGTCGATGTCCATGGCGGGGGTCACCTGCTCGTCTTGGATATGGTCCTCGACGTAGGCGGTGAGACGGCGCCTGAATTCGGGAATATTCTCCTCCTTGATGGAAAGGCCCACAGCATTGGTGTGGCCGCCGAAGGTCTCAAGCAGGTCACGGCACGACTTGATGGCCGTGTAGACATCAAAACCACGCACCGAGCGTGACGAGCCCGTGGCAATGCCGTCGGCATAATAGGTGAGCACCACCGAGGGGCGGAAATACAACTCGGCGAGCCTGGCGGCAACGATGCCGATGACGCCCTTGTGCCAGTTGCGGTCATAGATGACAATGGGTTTCTTGCCATCGAGCACCTGGGCATGGCTCTCGATAATCTCGTTGGCCTCGACGGTCACCTGGCTGTCAAGTTCCTTGCGGTTGTTGTTATATTGGTCGATGCGCTTGGATATCTCCATGGCGCTCTGCATGTTACGGCTCACGAGCAGGGCAACCGACTCCTGTCCCGACTCCATACGGCCCGACGCGTTGATGCGCGGCCCGATCTTGAAGATGATGTCGTTGATGGTGAGCTCGTGACGGTTCAATCCACAGGTACGGATAATGCTGCGCAGGCCGACGTTGGGATTATTGTTCAGGCGGCGCAGGCCGTAGAACATCATCACCCTGTTCTCGCCCGTGATGGGCACAATGTCGGCAGCTATGCTCACAGCCACCAGGTCAAGCATGGCTTCGAGATTATACATCATTCCCAAGCCGTTACTCTTGGAGAATGCCTGCATGAACTTGAAGCCCACGCCACAACCCGACAAGCCCTTGAAAGGATAGGTGTCGTCAACGAGTTTGGGATTAAGGATAGCGGCTGCATCGGGCAACACATCGTCCGGGACATGGTGGTCACAAACGATGAAATCTATGCCCTTTTCCTTGGCATAGGCAATCTCGTCGACAGCCTTGATGCCGCAGTCGAGCACGATAATCAGCGATACTCCGATAGACTCTGCATAGTCAATGCTCTGCAGCGAGATACCATACCCGTCGTCGTCGCGTGTCGGGATATAGTAAACCAGATCGGAGTAAATGTTCTGAAGATACTTATACACTAGCGCTACAGCTGTGGTACCATCCACGTCGTAGTCGCCATACACCATGATCTTCTCTTTTGCCCCTAACGCTTGATTCAGCCTTGCCACCGCCTTGTCCATGTTCTTGAGCAAGAACGGATCGTGAAGTTGCTGGAGCGACGGGTAGAGGAAGTCGTGGACGTCGTCCGCGGTCTTCAAGCCCCTGAGCACCAACAACCGAGCGATCGCGGGGCAGTTGGGGAACTGAGCCGCCAGCTGCTCCTCGGCAATGCGTTCTTCGGATGTTAGAGGTAAGTAATTCCATTTACTTATCATTTATGTTTGTTTTTTTTAATATGCGAAAACAGGGGCTCACTACCATCGCAGCAATGAGCTAGTGGAGACAGATATATATCGTATTGGGATTCACCTATTTACAGCACCGGTTTTTAAAAAGCCGCCCCTGTGGGATGCCACCAGTAGCCTTTAAATCCCAATTTAAACTGCACAAAAGTACAGCAAAAAGCACATTTTTCAAAGGATTTCAGCAACAAAGTGCATCATTCCAGCAACAATTTATGGAAATTTAACAAAATAACCTGGGATTACCTAGGGTGCAAATTTAAAGAATCACTTCATAGTGTAATTGACAATGCTGTGGCGCATAACACATTACAATAAAAGAAAAGCCGCCGACTGATTCATTCAGTCAGCGACTCCTCTTGAGGTCGCTAGCGGACTCGAACCGCTGTGCCCGGTTTTGCAGACCGGTGACTAAACCACTCATCCAAGCGACCTTTTGCGTTTAGCGGTGCAAAATTACTTCGACTTTTTGACCTGTGCAACTTTATCAGCACATTTTTTCGCAGAATTTTTCTCAGGCTTGCGGCAAACATCCTGTAACTTGCAAGAGGCACAAGCGGTTAGGACTGTCTCGCGGTCGTGGGCAGCACGCCACAAGGCGCGCCCGACGGCAAACACGGCAGCCGCCACAATCAATCCGGCCAACAAATACTGGACTAGATCATTCATAGCACTGGCATCACTTGACTTTATAATTCTTCTTGACCAGGCGAGAGAGCTTGGCAGGCGTCAGATCGGCGGGATAATCGGCAAACGGCAACACGGTGTGGCAGCCGTTCCTGTACTCGCTGCAGCCATAGGCGGTTTTCCCTTTGACCAGATGACCCTTGCCGCACACGGGACACGGAATTTCCTCAATGCTCTTGAGGCGAGGCGCACGCGCCTTCTTGGGTTTCTCTTCCCCACCCGACGGCGACTTGGGTTTGGCAGGTTTGCCTTGCTCGACGGCAATGCTGCCGCCGGTATTGTCCCGCAGCACATTGAGCACAATCTCACCTATCATCTGCTTCAATTCCTCGATGAATTGCGCAGGGTTGTACTCGCCACGTTCTATTTCGCGCAACTTTTTCTCCCACAAACCAGTAAGCACCGCACTTTTAAGTAAAGGTTCATGTATTGTATCGATAAGTTGGATACCTGCCAACGTGGGAGCCAGGCTCTTGCGCTCCTTGCGGATGTAGCGGCGCTTAAACAGCGTTTCAATGATGGCGGCACGCGTCGAGGGACGCCCGATGCCATTCTCCTTCATCGCATCGCGCAGTTCATCGTCGTCAACCATTTTGCCTGCCGTTTCCATCGCACGCAGCAAGGTGCCCTCGGTGTAGGGCTTCGGTGGCTGGGTGGTGCGCTTGAGCACCGAAGGCTCGTGGGGACCGCTTTCTCCTTTCTCGAAGTGCGGCATCACGCCATTATCCTCATCTTCAGGCTTTTCCTTGCTTTCTTCTTCAGCATTCTTGTCACCCGGCTTGTTATAGAGGTCACGCCATCCCGGTTTGAGGATTTCTTTGCCCGTGGCCTTAAAGCCATATTCACCCACCTCGGCCACCACGGTCGTCGTATTAAACTCACAATCAGGATAAAAAGCCGCAATAAAGCGAATGGCGATAAGGTGATAGACACGCTTCTCCTCGGGCGTCATCGCCACAGTAGCAGGATTGACATTGGTGGGGATAATGGCATGGTGGTCGGTCACCTTGCTGTTGTCAAACACCTTCTTGCTCTTGGGTAACTTGTTGAGTGCCAGTACAGGAGCCGTCAGATTGGCATAAGGCACCATGGCCTGCATGATGCCAGGAATCTGCGGATAGATGTCGTCGCTCAGGTAAGTGGTATCGACACGTGGATAGGTCGTCACCTTTTTCTCATACAGCGACTGGATGGTCTTGAGGGCATCGTCGGCCGACATACCGAACTTCTTGTTGCACTCCACCTGCAGACTCGTCAAGTCGAACAAGCGGGGCGGGGCCTCACGTCCCTTCTTGGTCTCCACCGAAGTCACCGCGAGCGGTAACTGCTTGATTTGCGCAACAATATCGTTTGCCTCACCCTCGGTTTTGAAGCGGCCGCGCGTGCTATTGAAGGTCACGCCACGGTATTTGGTCTTCAGCTCCCAATAGTTCTCGGGGACAAAATTCTCTATCTCGCGCTGGCGAGCGACAATCATCGCAAGTGTGGGTGTCTGGACGCGACCCACCGAGAGCACATCGCGCGAACGCGAATACTTCAAGGTATAGAGACGCGTGGCATTCATGCCCAAGATCCAGTCTCCGATGGCGCGTGACAAGCCTGCAAAGTACAGGTTATCAAAGTCTTTGGCATCCTTCAGTTCCTGAAAACCCTTGCGGATGCTCTCGTCGGTCAAGGAGGAGATCCACAGCCGCTTGACGGGTTTTGCGCATTCGGCCTTCTGATACACCCAACGCTGAATGAGCTCACCCTCTTGCCCGGCATCACCGCAGTTAATCACCTCATCGGCACTGGCAATCAAGTGCTTGATGACATCGAATTGCTTCTTGATGCCCTCATCGTCTTTCAGTTTGATGCCAAAGCGCTGAGGTATCATGGGCAATTGCCCCAGACTCCACCTTTTCCATTGGTCAGTGTAGTCATTGGGCTCCTTGAGCTCGCACAGATGGCCGAAAGTCCACGTCACCTGATAGCCATTGCCCTCAAAATAGCCGTCGTGCCTGTCGTTGGCACCGAGCAATCGGGCAATGTCACGAGCAACACTGGGTTTCTCAGTTACGCAAACTTTCATAATAATCAGCTGACTAAGCTTTTGACTTAAAGTGATACTTTATAGTGTTATTCGCCCAGCTGTTGGGCCTTTGCCTCATTCCAGAGCTCGTCCATCTCGGCAAGGGTCAATTCGTTGACGTGACGTCCCTGCTCGTTTGCCTTCTGCTCGATGTAGTTGAAACGAGCGATGAATTTGCGATTGGTGCGCTCCAGGGCGTTATCGGGACGCACGTTGTAGAGTCGTGCAGCGTTCACCAGCGAGAAAAAGAGGTCTCCAAATTCCTTTTCACGATCCACCTCGCTGTTACCCTTCAATTCGGCTTCCACCTCGTTGAACTCCTCACGCACTTTGTCCCAAACGTCCTCACGCTGTTGCCAGTCAAATCCCACATTAGCGGCTTTTTCCTGGACTCGTTCGGCCTTGATGAGCGATGGCAGGCTGCGCGGTACCCCACTGAGTACCATCTTGTTACCGTCCTTTTCACTCATCTTGATCAGTTCCCAGTTCTTGAGAACCTGAGCTGCCGTATCGGCTTTCTCGTCTCCAAAGACATGCGGGTGGCGGTAAACCAGCTTCTCGCACAGGGCATCACACACATCGGCGATGTCAAATTTCCCTTTCTCGTCCCCGATTTTGGCATAAAAGACGATGTGTAACAGCACGTCTCCCAGCTCCTTACGGATTTTATCGTCGTCCTCGCCCATGATGGCGTCGGCAAGTTCCATGGTTTCCTCGATGGTGTTGGGACGCAAGCTTTCGTTGGTCTGTTTACGGTCCCAGGGGCATTTCACGCGCAACTCGTCCAAAATGTCGAGCAAGCGGCCAAAGGCCTCCAATTTCTTCTCTCTGCTGTTGTTAGGCATTGTTCTCGATTGATTGTTTGTTGATTTTCAAGTTGCAAAAGTAGTGAAAAGTTTTGAGTTGTCATCCGCTGCTCGGCTGTAAAGAACGAAAAACGTGAGTGAATTGTTTGGTGCAGGTGCGGTTTTGATATAACTTTGCGTTTCAAAATCCAATAACTGTCATCAAAATGGCAAAATTCTTTATCGTAGCGCTGACCGTGATGCTGGTCATGCAGGGATTCGTATCGTGGCACGTGTGGCGCGTGTTACCCTTCTCAATACCCGTCAAGATAGTCGTTCTCCTACTCATGCTGCTGGCACTCGCCTGTATGGTGTTGCAGTTCAAGAGCGACAGCCTGCCGCTGGGCATGGCCACGGTGATGTATGAAATCGGGAACTCATGGCTGGTTATCATGTTCTACCTGCTGATGGCCTTCCTCGTGCTCGACATCGGACGGCTGGTGCACCTGGTTCCTGCCACATGGCTTCGCGGCAATGCCATCACCTCGCTGGTGTTGACGGGATTGATGCTTGTCACCTTTATTGCAGGAAATATCCATTACCACAACAAGCAAAGGCAGGAAATCAACCTCACTACCGACAAACATCTTGAGCGACCGCTGAAAATCGTGATGCTGAGCGACTTGCACGCCGGATTCCATAACCGCCGTGCCGAGGTTGGGCGCTGGGTGAACATGATCAATGCCGAGAAAGCCGACCTTATCCTTATCGCCGGCGACATGATTGACGGCAACGTGCGCCCTCTGCTGGCACAGGGAACTGCCGAAGAGCTGCAGCGCCTCAACGCTCCCACTATCGCATGCCTTGGCAATCACGAATACATCACCGGCATTGACAAGGCAATGAACCTGCTGGAACAAACGGGCATCCGCATCCTGCGCGACAAGAGCATCAGCATAGGCGACGTGACCATCATTGGCCGAGACGACCGCAGCAACCACAGCCGTAAAAGCGTTGCAAGGCTCATGCAAGGCGTTACACGGGGCGATTACATCATTCTACTTGACCACCAGCCATTTAACCTGGCCGAAGCCGAGCAAAACGGTGTGGACCTGCAGCTGAGCGGTCACACCCACCGCGGCCAGGTTTGGCCATTGAACTGGGTGACCAAGAAGATGTATGAGTGCGATTACGGGCAATGGCGCAAGGGCAAGACAGACTATTATGTGAGTTCGGGCATGGGCATCTGGGGCGGCAAATTCCGCATCGGCACCGACTCGGAGTATGCTGTCATCACCGTCTCGCCTAACAAGCAATAAAAACGCGGCCACGGCATAACCGTGGCACAGAGTGACTTAAGGTCACAATCATTTCCATTTTTTGGGGGAAACGCCGACTGCTTCCTTGAAATACTTGCCGAAAAAGGACTGGTTGGGGAAATGCAGCTCATCGGCTATTTGCTGGATAGAATAATTGCCGCTGCGCAACATCGTCTTGGCCTCCAGAATGACATAATCCTTGATCCATTTTGACGGGTGGCGCCCCGTTTTCTCGTAGATGACATGGGACATGTACTTGAGCGAGAGCCCCAACTGTGTGGCATAGAAGCCCACTTCACGGTGCTCACGGTAATTCTCGTGCACGCAGTGCAGGAAACGCGCGACAATCTCGTCTTGCCGTGACGGTTTGGCATCGGGGTTACGATCCTCAGCCTGCCCAATGATGCTTCCCATGAGGTTGAGGCAGCTGACAACACATTCCTCCCTGTTGGGGGCAAAAGCGTTATCGAGCATGATGGTCCGCATCATGTGATAAACCTGCTTGAGCATTGTCATGTGCTCGACGCGCATCCTCCAAGTCACCAATGGCAGGCTATGCTGTCGAATCAAAGTCATGCTGCGGGAAAAAGAGATGAGGATAATACGGGCATCGTCACTCACAGCCACACGCTCAAGCATCGCGTTCGCTCCAATCAAGGCACAGCAGCCAGCTTTCACGACCGAATCATGGAAGTTGGCATTTAAGCCGACTTCACCGCTCTCGACAATGAGCAAATGAGGCATGGATAATTTCATGGGGAAACGCCCCGAAGCGCTTTGCTCCTCAGGGTGCGCCAACGGCGATAACAGACTGTCCATCATCAGCATTTTGTCACCCAGGGTAACGGCTGTATCGTTGGCAGGCAGTATCGACTTGTTGAACAGATTTAGTGCTTGCTCCTCCATTTCCATTCAGTGATTGGGAGTGCAAATATAGGCAAAAATGGTTAGAAGTCAGAATAAATGACTAATTTTGCGCCGCAAAAAAAACAATAATCTTGAATAACGAATAAGGCATGCATCACCTGCAACAATTTTACACCATCGGACTGCTCATCGTGTCCAACATCTTCATGACATTTGCCTGGTACGGGCATTTGAAGCTGCAACAAATCAAGGTCTTCACCGACAATACCCCGCTCTATGTCATCATCCTGCTCTCATGGCTGCTGGCACTGCCCGAGTACTCGTGCCAGGTTCCTGCCAACCGCATTGGCTTTGAAGGCAACGGAGGCCCGTTCTCGCTCATGCAGTTGAAGGTGATTCAGGAGGTGGTGTCCCTGTCTGTGTTCACCGTATTTGTTACCGTATTCTTCCAGGGAGAGTCCTTGCGCTGGAATCATTTGGCAGGATTCATCTGTCTGGTGATGGCGGTGTTCTTCGTCTTCCACAAGTGGTAATGCCACTCACGGCAAAAACAAGGCCGTAACCAGGGTAATGTGCTTGGTCAACGAGCCATCGGTGCTCCATTCCAGGTCGATACCCAGCAGGTCACGCGTCATGGCAACGATATCAAAGCCGACCGACTCAAGCGAGTGACGCAGTTTCTCGGGATGGCGGCAAGGCTTGCCTTCAGGACGGGTGCAGCCCTCGGGGCACAGCACACAGCGAAAAGTAAAACAACGGCTACCTGGCACCTCACGTTCCATCTCATACAGTCTCGGCAGCAAGGTTTTCCACACTTCTTCCATTGCTTCACGACCCGTTGCCGTCGATTGTTCGGCGGTAGTGCAAACGGCACGGGTCTCCTCGTCAAACTCGATGATCGTGCCCATCAGTTTCACGGTCTTGTAGCCATCGCTGACTGTGCAGGGGTCAAAGTCAAATGGCGGACAGCCCCACGACGTGCCATAACCCGGACATTGCAGGCAATAGGCACCGATGCGCTCCACGTCACGATAGCGGCGGATGAACTCAACGGCGGCAATGGTCACCTCTTTAGTCGTCACTGAATACTTCATGGTTGCAAAATTAGGGGATAGTGATTACCTTTGCAAGTGATTTTCAAAAAAATGACACATCATGGATACAAACAACAATAATAAGATGCACGTCGTGTTTGACCTGGGCGGCGTTGTGTTCCGCCTGGACAAGATGGTTGCCATCCAGCGGTTCAAGGAAATCGGCGTTGAACGGGTCGAAGAGTTTCTTGACGATTATGCCCAGAAAGGCATTTTCGGGGACTTGGAGGCCGGAAAACTCACTGCCGAACAATACCGCGACGAGTTGAGCTGCATAGTCGGCAAAACGTTGACAATGGAGCAGTTGGAATACGCATGGACGGGATATGCCGCCGAATTGTATCAGCGCAACTTCGATGCCCTGCTGCGATTGCGGCAGGAAGGGTTCACCGTTGCCCTGCTGTCTAACACCAACCCCTTTATGATGCGGTGGGCGCGCAGCAACGGGTTCGACGGCCACGGCAATGGCCTGGACCACTACTTTGACCGCCTGTACCTGAGCTACGAAATGCGCATGATGAAGCCATCACTCGAGATTTTCAAGGCGATGATTGACGGCGAAGGGACAGACCCGAGCAACATCCTCTTCATTGACGACAGCACCCGCAACTGCGAGGCAGCGGCCGCCTTGGGCATCCAGACCCTCAACCCCGACAACGGCGGCGACTGGCGAAGCGATGTCTTCTCTATTTTAGAAATCGACTAGACGCTCTAGAGAATCCAGATAAACCAGAGATTCTAAAATAAGACAAACAGGGTGGCCCCAATTGGGACCACCCTGTTGTTTGGATGAACTGTCTTATCAGTTCTTTTTCTCCTCGGCTGCAGGAGCGGGATTAACGGCAGCCTTGGCTGCAGCGATGGAATCCTGCTCGGCCTTGTACTGCTTGGCAGCCTCACTGCCCGGTTTCAGCCACGTGTCGAGCCAACGGAAGAACTCACGCTGCCACAGGATGCTGTTCTGGGGCTTGAGAATCCAGTGGTTCTCGTCGGGGAAGAGGAGCAGACGTGCGGGCAGGCCCTTGATCTTGGCGGCATTGAATGCCTGGCAAGCCTGGGTGAAGACGATGCGGTAGTCGAGTTCACCAGCGGTGCACATGATGGGAGTATCCCAATTCTGTACGTAGTTCTTGGGGTTGGCCTGGGTGTAGGAACGCTGAGCGGTAGCGTTGCCTTTCTCCCAGAACGGGCCACCCAGATCCCACTGTACGAACCACATCTCCTCGGTCTCAAGGTACTGGGCCTCAAGGTTGAAGATACCAGCGTGAGCCAGGAAGCAAGCGAAACGCTTGTTGTGGTTACCAGCCAGGAAGTAAACCGAATAGCCACCGTAGCTGGCGCCGACAGCACCAATGTGGTCACCATCGATGTAAGGCTCCTTCTTCATGTAATCGACTGCACTGAGGTAGTCACGCATGTTCTGGCCACCATAATCGCCACTGATCTGGGCATTCCACTCTGAGCCGAAGCCCGGCAGACCACGACGGTTGGGCAGGATAACGATGTAGCCGTTGCTGGCTATGATGCGCATGTTCCAGCGATAGCTCCAGAACTGGCTCACAGGCGACTGAGGACCGCCCTCACAGAACAGGATGGCAGGATACTTCTTGTTGGGGTCGAAGTTAGGCGGGTAGCATACCCAAGTGGTCATCAGCTTGCCGTCGGTGGTGGGCACCA
>JAEEGG010008315.1_pt1 | contig 23578 bp, 13 predicted proteins | sample 9134161 | NCBI WGS metagenome assembly JAEEGG01 (sample SAMN16246543, study PRJNA631951) | gut metagenome | biome: gut microbiome; feature: rumen; material: CR-attached | host: Bos | place: Iran: Karaj | collected 2018-10
GGCCGTAAATGGACGGAAGGCCCTGGAAATGTTCCGCGACCATCCCGAAGGCTACTACAACGCAATTCTCATGGACGTGCGCATGCCCGAGATGGACGGCCTGGAAGCGACGGCTGCCATTCGCAAGTTGGAGCGTTCCGACGCCAAGAAGATTCCGATTATCGCACTCACGGCAAACGCCTTTGACGAAGACGTGCAGCGTAGCCTGCAGGTGGGCATGAATGCGCACCTTTCCAAACCCATCAATCCGGACCACCTTTACCAAACTCTTGAAGAAATGATCTGGACTGCAGAGAACAGGAAATAAAGTGCTATGACTTATTCGATTATAGGCATTTTAGCGACAATACTCCTGCTTATCGGTAACCGGGATGTGTTGCGGAAGCAGGACGGGTCGGAGTATTCGCGTACCCGCCTGTGTTACCGGCGCTTCTTGCTCGGCGTACTTGTGTACTACATCACCGACATGCTGTGGGGTATCCTGGATGAGCATCGCCTGACAGACCTCCAGTTCATCGATACAACAGTCTATTTCATTGCCATGATTGCGACGGTCGTGCTGTGGACGCGCTACGTGGTGTCTTACCTGGACCGCAAGAATTTCTTTGAACGGTGGCTCCTGCGTACGGGGCAGGTCATCTTCGGGGTTTTTCTCGTCTTTATCATCGTCAACTTCTTTTATCCGGTGTTTTTCTGGTTTGATGACCAGGGCGATTACCACACCGCCTTTATGCGTCACGCCGCACTTGTGGCACAAATCGCGATGTTCCTTTCCACATCGATTTATACTTTGTACACAACCGCAAAGACACAGGGCGATATCCGGCAGCGGCACTTGACCATCGGGCTCTTTGGCCTTGCCATGGTGGTGTTTATTTGCTTTCAGGTATTCTTCCCCCTGTGGCCCTTCTATGCCATGGGCTACATGCTCGGCATAAGCCTCTTGCACAGTTTTGTGCTCGAAGACGAGACGGAAGAATACCGCCGCAAGCTGGAACAGAGCCGCGAGGCACTTAAAGATGCACTTGTCGCAGCCGAAAAGGCGAGCAAGGCGAAGACGACATTCCTTTCCAACATGAGTCACGAAATCCGCACTCCCATGAATGCCATCATCGGGCTAAATAGTATCGCCTTGGGCGATGCGGGTATCTCAGAGGCCACGAGGGAGCACTTGCAGAAAATCGGGACGTCGGCGCAGCATTTGCTGGGCGTCATCAACGACATCCTGGATATCAGCCGCATCGAATCGGGCAGCATGTCGCTCAAGAATGCAGAATTCTCGTTCGCGCATGAGCTCGAACAGGTGAACGCCATCGTGACGGCGCAGTGCCACGACAAGAAAATCCGTTACAGCTGCAACGTGAAGAACGGGGTGTCCAACTGCTATATCGGCGACGAGATGAAGCTTCGGCAGGTACTGATAAACATTCTCGGGAATGCAGTCAAGTTCACTCCCGAAGGCGGCTCCGTTTCGCTTGTCGTGGAAGCACTCGCGGTTGACGGGGAAAAATGCCCCCTGCGCTTTACCGTAAAAGATTCGGGAATCGGTATCGGCAAGGATTTTTTGCCGCGCATGTTCGAGGCCTTTGCGCTGGAAGACGAATCGTACACCAGCAAACACGGCAGCACAGGCCTCGGGCTCTCTATCACCAAGAGCATCGTGGAACTGATGGACGGGCACATCGACGTGGAAAGCGAGAAGGGTGTCGGTTCGAAGTTCACTGTTACCGTGATACTGCAGAAGTCCCCGCATAATGACAGTGAGCGTTGCTTGTCGGGCGGTCAACAGGAAAAGCCTCGAGCGACACTTTCTGGGCGGACGATACTGCTCGCCGAAGACCTCCCCGTAAACGCGGAAATCATGGCGATGATACTTTCGATGCGCGAGATGAAGGCGGAGCGTGCGGAGAACGGGCGCATTGCCGTAGAGATGTTCAAGTCGCACGAACCGGGCTACTATTCCGCCATCCTCATGGACGTGCGCATGCCCGAGATGGATGGCCTCGAGGCGACCCGCGTCATCCGTTCCATGGACCGCGAAGACGCGAAGAGCATCCCCATTATCGCGCTCACCGCGAACGCCTTCGATGAAGACGTGCAGAACAGTTTGCAGGCCGGCCTGAACGCGCACTTGAACAAGCCGGTAGAGCCCGAAACGGTGTTCCGGACTCTAGAAGAACTGCTGTAAACCTGCTTCTACTTTTTCAAGTCGAGAATCCGCTTGACGCTTTCGTCAATGCGGGTTTCCTTTATTTCGCCGTCTTCGACCGCCTTCACGACGGCATCGAACACCTGCGTGAATTCGCGGGAGCAAAGCACCACGTCGACGCCCGCCTGTATGGACTTGATGGCGGCTTCGGCGTTCCCGAACTGCGTGGTGATGGCGCCCATGTCCATGGCGTCGGTCACGATGACACCCTTGAAACCGAGTTCGCCACGGAGCTTGTCTTGCAGAATGACGGGCGAAAGCGTCGCGGGCAGATCGTCGCCGGTGACCTTCGGGGCGGCGATGTGCGCGGTCATGATCATCTTTGCGCCTGCCTTGATGCCGGCCTTGAATGGGATCATCTCGCATTCGAGCATCTCTTCCCAGGTCTTGTTCGTTTCGGCGTAACCGGAATGCGTGTCGGTCTTTACGTCACCGTGGCCGGGGAAGTGCTTGAGCGTGCCGATGACGCCTGCGGAATCGAGGCCGTTCAGGTAGCTCACGACAAATTCGGCGGCGGTCTCGGGGTCGTCCGAGAAGGCGCGCGGCCCGATGACAATGTTCTCGGGATTCGTGTTCACGTCGGCGACCGGGGCGTAGTCGATGTCGAATCCGTATTCCTTCACGTAGCTCCCGATGGTGAATGCCGCCTTGTAGGCTTCGTTCGGGTCGCCGCTTTCGGCGATGGCGGCCATGCTTTCGTACTTGGGAACATCGAAATTCCCGTTGTTCGCGATGCGCGCGACGCGACCGCCTTCCTCGTCAATGGCAAGGAGCGGGCTGCCGTTCAACTCCCTGATTTCGGCGATGAATTCACCGAGCTGCGCCTCGTCCACGATGTTGTGTGCGTAAAGAATCATGCCGCCGATGGGGTAGTCCTTGTTTATCGCGAGCATGGTCTTGTTCACGTGCTGCAGTTTGTAATCCGGGAGTTCCGCGTATTCGTTCCAGTGGATGCTCGTGTCGAGTGCCTCGGGGCGAATGAAGAACATCTGCCCCACCTTCTCGCGGATAGACATCTTGCTTATGTCGAGCGTGGAGACGTCCCCCTCTGGGGTGTCGCTTGGACCGCTCGAAGAGTCATCGCCACAGGCTGCGAGGAGGGCGATTGTCCCTATCGCTGCCGCGATTCTCATATGGTTGTCATTCTGGAGCGACCGCAGGGAGCGATAGAATCCGCTAAGCATTTTTTTTAAACCCATATACACCTCTAAAAACTATTCCTCGAGCTTGAAAATCTTTCCGGCGAGCATCTTGAGCAATGCCTTCGAAAGAGACGTCTTTTCGGTTAGTTTATCCGTATCGATGGTCTTCTTGTCGCCATTGATGTTGAAGGCGAGGGTAGAACCGTCATCGTCCACGTCAATTTTCACCTTTGCGCCCATGACAATCGGGAGGTTCACGTCGTCGTGGCCGGCAGGGAACCCGCAGAGCACGGGGATGTCGTATTTTTTGAGGTACTGCGAAAGCATCGCCTCGGCACTCTCGTAATCGAGATCCGTCCCGGAATCTACGAATTCGCCGAGGATTACGCCCTTCACGTTCTCCATCACGCCGTGCAGCTCGATCGAGTTGAACATGCGATCGATATTGCGCAGGTTCTCGCCGATTTCTTCCATGAACAGGATGATTCCGTCTTTCTGGAAAACGTCGATATCGCTACCCACGAGAGGCACGAACGTCGCCATATTGCCGCCCACGAGGATGCCCTCGGCCGTGCCCTTCTGGTTGTACTTGTGCTTTGGTACCTTGTATGTAGGGACTTCGCCCTTGAGCAGGTCGCGCAGGATGGTGCTGTTGTCGTCGGTGCCGCCGGTCTTCGCGATGCTCGAGCTCATGGTGCCGTGAATGCTCATGACGCCCGCCTTGGTCTGCATGGCGTGTAGCGTGGTGATATCGCTGTAGCCGATAAGCCACTTCGGGTTATCTTTCACGAGTTTCGGGTCGATGAGGTCGGCGAGCTGTATGGAACCGTAGCCGCCGCGGTTGGTGAGGATTGCCTTGATGCTCGTGTCCTTGAGGGCCGCGATAATGTCGTCGGCGCGTTCCTGCGCCGTGCCCGCGTACTTGCCGGCGTCGAGCTTGCCTACGTTCTTGCCGATTACGGGTTCAAAGCCCCATTCCTTGAGCACGTCCGCCGTCTTCTGGATGTTGGAATCGGGAGTGGTGTACGAGGGCGAAACCAGTGCCACCTTGTCGCCCTCCTTGAGGAAGGCGGGTGCGGTGCATTCAGCAAGCGCTTCGATGGTGGTATCTGTTGCTCCGGGGCCTGTCAGCGGGTCGTTCGAAGAGTCATCGCCACATGCGGCAAGGATCGCGCATGCCGCGACGCCAAACATTTTCTTTAAATCCATATACACCTCGGAGATTGTTCTGTTTATTCCCGGAAATATAATAAGAAACGCCTGTGATTAGGCTCACAGGCATCTACATGCGGACCATGCGCCCTGCCGTGTAGTGGAAATAAAGATATATTATGGAATGCTACAGAGGTGTAAGATATGAGTTTCTGTAAAGTGCTGCCGGCGGCATTTGTGTTCGTTGCATTTGCGCTGATCGCCTGCTCCGATGATTCCAGTTCTTTTGCGGATGCTCCCGATAACGGCGCGTCAGAAGAATCGCTCTCGATTTCCACGACCGTGATGCAAGATGGCCCCGAGATGGAGGCGAAAAATGGCGGGCATATCGATCTGGATATTCCCGCGGATTCGTTCCTGACCGTATTCGAGCCCAACGACTATGTGAAGCTAACGATGGACGGTTACGGCACGGTTATTGTTCCGGTTCTCGCCTCCATGGATAACGCGCTTGCCGGTGAACTTTTCCTGTTAGCCGAAGAGGGTAAGCCTTATGTGACGTTTGGCATGTTCCGTGCCCCGCTCGCCATAATAACCGGGGTATCGCGCGGTGTCATAAAGTTTCCCATCAATGTCGAGATTGAACTCGAAAAGAAGGGCGAATTTACTAACGTGATCAAGTTGTACGAGTTCCAGCACAAATCCAATTCCATCGAGGCGTATCCGGAACTTTCTGCCGAGGAGTTTGCGAACTTCAGGATGGTGGCTACCACGGGAATGGGCGACAGCGTGCTGTTCCGGGCGTCGAGTCCTATCGACCCGCAGCTGGGCAGGAGCGGTATCGTGGATTCGCTCTCGGAAGTTGCTGGCGTGAAGGTGTTCCTGAACATGAACGACGCTGCAGAAGATTCTGTCAAGTCGTTCGAGGGCTTCGAGGATTCTTACTATGCAAAGCAGAAGGTGGCTTATGGCAAGGTGACGTCGTCGTTTACCATGCGAGAGTTCAAGGAACCGTTTGCGGAAAAGCTGAAATTCATGGCCGAAAACGAAGGCCCGTATCTGGTGCATTGCGTGTGGGGCAAGGACCGCACCGGCATTGTGATTGCAGTTCTTGCAGCCCTTATGGGGGCTACCGCCGAAGAAATCCAGGATGATTACGCGAAAACCTACACGAACTTCTTCGATGTGGTTGACGACAAGCAGGTCGCCCTGACCAAGGAACAGAAGGACTTGGCCCGCTGGCAAATCAGGTGGAACATGGTGACCGCCTACGAGGTCGAAGGGATTGACATTTCTGATTTCGAGAATGCAGACTTGGCCGCCGCAACGGAGAAGTACCTGCTCGCCATTGGCCTGGAAAAATCTGAAATTGAATCCATCAAGAAGCACTTGAAGTAAAACTACGCGAACAGTCTAGAACGATGATATCTATACGGCATCTTAAAAAGGTTTACCCGAACGCGACGCCCCTGCTGGACGTAAACGCAGAGATTGAGCGGGGCGAGGTAGTCTCGATTATCGGCGCCTCGGGAACAGGAAAGTCTACGCTGCTCCGGTGCATTAACCGGCTGGAGTGCCCCACTGCGGGTGAAGTGCTGATTGACGGCAAGTCCATTACGCAGCGTGGCGCGAACGTGCCGGCTTTCCGCCGCAAGATGGGGATGGTGTTCCAGTCATTCAACCTGTTCAACCACCTGACGGTCGCCGAGAACATCGAGATTGCACAGCGCGACATTCTGCACCGCTCCAAGATGGAGGCTCACGCACGGGCGATGGAACTCCTGCACCGCGTGGGGCTTGCCGACAAGGCGAACGACCTGCCAGAAGAGCTCTCGGGCGGGCAGAAGCAGCGCGTGGCTATCGCGCGTGCGCTTGCAATGGATCCAGAAATCGTACTGTTCGACGAGCCGACGAGCGCGCTTGACCCGACAATGGTCGGCGAGGTGCTCGCGGTAATCAAGGATCTTGCGCAACAGGGACTCACCCTGCTGATTGTTACGCACGAGATGAAATTCGCTCGCGACATCTCGACGCGCATTTTCTACATGGACGAGGGAATCATTTACGAGGATGGTACCCCCGAGCAGATTTTCGAGAATCCCAAACGCGAAAAGACCCGCCAGTTTATAAAGCGGCTGAAGGTTTTTGACGAGCATATCGTCATCGGAAATGTGGATTTCCGCAGCGTTACAGACAAGTTCCTGATTTTTGCAGAAAAGAACCAGATAGAAAAACGGACTGTGCGCAATGCGAGTTTCGTATTTGACGAGATCGTGTTGCTCGGGCTTATGCCCAGGCTGCCTGCCGATACCGATATCCGCCTGACTGCGGAATATTCCGAGGAAACCCGCCGGGCCGAAATCAGCATCGAGTATGCCGGCAATAGGGTTGACCCGCTGGAAAACTGCGACGATATTTCGAGACACCTGATAGAGATGGCGACGGAAAATTTTGAACAAACTAATTCAAACGGTGTAAACCGGATTCACTTTCACGTAAAGTAGGGTAACGACATGAAAAAAATGATGAAATGCCTGATTGCCCTGCTTGCCGTTACTGCTTTGCTTGCCTGTAGTGAAGACACAAAGGAAATTGAAAGTGTCGCCCAATTGAATGCCCCGCAATATACGATTGGCTATGAGGAAGGGCAATCCTCGGCGACGATGCTCCTGAAGACGCACCCCAATGCGGTCCTGAAATCCTTTACCGACAAGATTGTGGGCTACGAGGCCCTGAAGCAGGGGAAAATCGATGCGTTTGCGTTTGAACGCCTGCAGTTGCAGATTGCCATCGACAGCGGGCTTACGGGTGTCCGGCTCCTAGACGAACCGCTGGGCGATACCATCAATGTCGCCATCGGGATTTCGCGTGTATCGAAGATTCCGGAACTGGAAAACCGTATAAACGAGTTCCTGGATTCCATGCAGGCAAACGGCACGCTTGACAAGATGCGAGATCATTGGTTCAAGCAAGGCAACGAAACCATGCCGGATGTCGCAAAGCCCGAAAATCCCACGCTGCGTATAAAGATTGGTACAACGGGGCTGGTACAGCCGTATAGTTACTACAAGGATAACGCGCTCAACGGGTTCGATATAGAACTTTCGAAGCGGCTCGCCCTGTGGCTGAATGCGGATTTTGAATTCGGGATATACGACTACAACTCAATTGTAGCGGCAGCGGCGAGCGGTGACATAGACTGTATCGTGGCGAACCTGAACGAGACCGCCGAGCGCAAGGAAAGAATCAACTTCTCGAAGCCGATAAGCCAGATTGTGAACGCGATTATGATCAAGGACGACGGCTCAAGAATGTCGCAGACCGGGAATGTCAATCGCGATTCCTTATTGAAGGATGTACCGCCGCAGTTTAGGGATTGGAAACTCAAGTACAACTCCATTGCCGACATGAACAGGCAGGACAACCTGGTGCTCGGAATGCAGGTGGGCTTTGTCTTTGTGGACAAGGAAACGCGCCGCATATTGCCCAAGGCAAAGATTGACTACTACAAGTCTACTCCCGACATGGCGTATCTGGTGGCAAATGGCAAGTTGGATGGTTTCATCAACGACGAGCCGGTAATCCGCTATGTGGCCCTGGAAAACCCGAACCTCGCATACATCCATGCGGGTTTTGAACCGATGGATATCGTGGTGATGTGCCCGAAGACCAATGCGGGCGAAAAACTCCGCGATGAGTTGAACTTGTTTATTGAACGTCTCCGGAACAACGGAACCCTGAAGGCGATAGACGACCTGTGGCTCGGTCACGATGAAGCGAGGAAGGTGGTGGAATTTCCGGTGGCAAAACCCGGCAAGCCCACGCTGAAGATGGGGACAAGCGCCATTACGGCACCCTTTGAGTATATCAAGGACGGCAAAGTTGTAGGGTACGAAATTGACCTGATGGCGCGTTTCTGTGCGGAGAACGGCTATGGCCTTGAAATCCACGACGTGCCTTTTGAATCCCTCGTGCTTGGGGTCGAAACGGGCATGTACGATTTTGCGGCTTCGGCACTTAGCGCAACGCCTGCATTCAAGGAGAAGTTCAATCTCTCCAATGCCATCTACGTATCGGAATGCGTGATGGCTGTTCAGGTGCTCGACAAGGCGAATTCTGCAACTGCCGATTCTGAAAGCAGCGATGTTGGCTGGTTTGAGTCGCTCAAGTTGAGTTTCGAGAGGACGTTCATTCGCGAGTCCCGCTGGAAACTCGTGCTACACGGTGTAGGCGTAACCATATTCCTGTCCATTCTTTCCGGGTTGCTCGGGACGCTTATCGGGTTTGCCTTCTGCATGCTCCGCCTTTCCGGGAACAAGCTTGCGAATATCTTCGCCCTCGGCTACATTCGCCTGCTGCAGGGGATCCCCTCGGTGGTGTTGCTGATGGTGCTGTTCTATATCGTGTTTGCGCGTACGGGGCTTGACGGCGTGTGGGTCGCCATCATCGGGTTCGGCATGAACTTCGGGGCGTACGTTGCCGAAATCATGCGCACAGGAATCCTCGCGGTAGACAAGGGCCAGATGGAGGCCGCGCTCGCGCTGGGCTATACCAGGTCGCGTGCCTTCTTCAAGATTGTATTCCCGCAGGCGGCAAGGCACTTCTTGCCGGTGTTCCAGGGAGAATTCATCAGCATGGTGAAGATGACGTCTGTGGTGGGCTATATCGCCATCCTCGACTTGACAAAGGCATCCGACATCATCCGCAGCCGCACCTACGAGGCGTTCTTCCCGCTCATCATGACTGCGGTAATCTACCTGATTATCGTGTGGGTACTGACACGCGTGCTTATCTTGCTACAGCGCAGGCTCAACCCGCTGAATAGAAAGGCAAAAATTTGAAGGGAAAGTAACTTTTGGAGTAACACTTTTCGCGCCTTCGGGTGTTTAAATAGCAAATAGGCCTTCCTATTTGCTATTTTTGCTTGAAACGCGAGATTTTTTTGAAATTTTGTATTAGTATAATCGCCTTGTTGCTCACGACCGCCGCCTTCGCGCAGGAGGCGGCAGATTCCGCGCAGGTCCAGGGAATTGTCTTTAACGGCGTGGTACAGGATTCCTCGTTTGCTCCGGGCGAAAAGCTGAATGTGGAAATTCTCGAGTCGGGCGAGGCTATCCAGACTGTCGTGGGCGAGCGCTTCCGCGTGGTCCTCCCGGAAGATACGCTCTGGAACGTGTGCGTTACCAATTCCGATACCGCGGGTGCCGAGAAGGAAAAGTGCTACGAGCTTGTCTACACCGGGGCCGAACGCAGTTTCTCGCAGACGCTGGGCGAGGCCTTTGCGGAACCGGACAGTGCGAATGTTGCCCAGGATACCATCGGGGCTTCGCCCCTCCAGAATGACAGTTTGGGTGACGCTGCCGTAGCGCAGGCGGATTCCGCGGCTCTCGATTCCAGCGGGAACCAGGCTGCTCCCGAAAAGGACGTCGATGTCGACGCTCTCCTCGCCGCCGGCAACAACGAAAAGGTAACCGAACTCAAGAAGGTCGTGGTGCAGTTGCGCAAGCGCCCCAAGCGCAAGCCCGGCGAATCGGTGGTTTCCGCGAAGTCCATCAAGCGCATGCCGGGCCTTGCCGAAGCCGACGTTATCAAGAGCATCCAGGCGCTCCCGGGCGTGGTCGCGAGTTCCGATTTCAGTTCCAAGATTTACGTGCGCGGCGGTGCTGCCGACCAGAACCTGTTCCTGTTCGACAACGCTGTCGTCTATTCCCCGGTGCATTTCTTCGGGCTGTTCAGCACCTTCCTTGTGGAAGGCATCGATGACGTGCAGTTCTACAAGAGCGGGTTCCCGGCGCAGTACGGCAACCGCCTGAGTTCCGTGCTCAAGATGGACGGGCGCGCGGGCGGCCAGGATACTGTGGAGGAATGGTTCAGCAAGTCGAGCATCAAGATAAGCACGTTCGCGGCGCAGCTCCATACCGAAGGCCACAAGGGCCCCGCACGCTGGGTGCTCGCGGGCCGCACGACCTACATCGGGTACATGCTCGACCTGTTCAATGCCATCGGGCTTCTGGACCTCGCGCTGGATTACGAGTTTACGGACTTGCAGGGTACGCTTATGTACAACATAACAGACGATACCCGCCTCAAGTTCAGTTTTTACGTGGGCAAGGACGAACTGAGTTTCGACCCGCTGTATATGGACTGGGGGAATGTCGCCATCCCGATTAACGTAATGCACCGCATCAATGGTGACTGGGACTACAACGCCACTCTCGCATATAGCCAGTTCTACCAGACCATGAAAATCAGCGACCTCATGTCTATCGAGATGTTCCTCTACACCTTCACGGGCAAGCAGTGGGTGAACTACCGCGGTATCGAGAACCACGTGATTACCGCGGGCTACGAACTGGAATACGATTACGAGCATTACCGCGAGCAGATGTCGAATGCGAGCATTGTCGACATTCAGGAACCCTTCCACCACGTGGCCTACGTGCAGGATGCCTGGAAGATTTCTCCGGATTACCTGCTGCAATTCGGTATGCGTTTCAACTACCAGACCGGCGCGGAACATTTCGGCGTGGAACCGCGCGCATCGCTCACGGTAAACCTCGACGATACCAAGACTCTCGAACTGTATGGCGGTTACTACCTGCAGTACCTGAACTCCATTATCTATACCGACCAGGAAACCCTCAACGAATTCTACTACCCGGCGACTACGACTACGAAGGGCAAGCATATAGACCCCGCTTCGTCGTGGCTGTTTGCGGTGGAATACAGCCAGCGCGAGATTCTCGAGGACTACGATGCGACCGTGGGCGTTTACTACAAGACGCAGAATAACTTGAACACCTTCATGGTGGAGGTGGACAGCAGCGACAACTCGCAGTCGAAAGAGATGGTGATGGCGGATTACTTCGGGACGGCGGACGGTTACTCGTTCGGGTACGAACTTTCGCTGCGCAAGAATAAGGGTTGGTGGTTCGGAGGCATAAACTGGAGCCAGAGCATAAGCGTGATGCGCGCAAACGACGGTACCAAGGCGTATTTCCCGAGTTGGCACCAGCCTTACGCGCTCAAGCTGGACTTGGGAATCAACTGGAAGGGCGACGAGGATGCGCTCTGGAAGCACGAGAAGAAGGGACGCTATTTCCGCTCGTCGCTTGCGCTCAAGTATTCCTCGGGAATGCCTATCAGCGAGTACAAGGGATATTACTACCAGAAGGAACTGGGCAGCCAGGAATATTCAGACAAGATAACGGTGCTGCCCGGGAGCCGCAATGCGGGCCGCCAGACGGACTACTTCCGCATCGACGTGAAGGCTATCGATATCGGTCGCGAAGGCAAGTGGAACTTCAGCTGGACCATCATCAACCTGACCGATCACGACAACATGTTCTTCAGTTTCTACGATACGAGCAAGAACCCGCCCGAAAAAACATCTATTTCGCAGTTCCCCTTCTTGCCCATCATGCTGAATTACGAGTATTACTTCTAGTCGGACGAATCCTTGATGCAACGGACAGTGTACCTGTAGTTTTTGCCAGTGTAGTCTAGGAGGGTATTGTTGTTGGCAAATGATAAGTACTCAATGTAAGAATTGCTATTGCTGGCTTCAGTAGAACTCCAGAAAGCAGCTTCAGTATGGGCGCAGCGATCTCCTTTGTTAGTCATGTAACCGGCAGGCTCCGCAGTAAAGCCATAAGCATCTGTCCCGTTACTATTGTTCGTCCACTCGGACGTGGACTTGAGTTTTTTACCGGCCTCCGACGCACCGCCGACAGCACCAATCAGAACATTCCATTCGTTATTATTTGGCAGGTGCCAACCTTCTGGGCAAACCCCGCGCACAGGGGATTTCGGCGAACACTCCACTCCGTAGCCACATCCCTTGCCGTCCGTACTCCATGTGCCAGCACTGTCCATGGCGGCACTCCACAAGTAAAATCGTCCAAATTTTGCGCAAGACGTTTCATTATCGTCATAGCAGAAACTACTTGAGTCTAGTTCATCTGTAGGCTGCAAATGGGCATAGTTCAGGTTCTGCGCCATCCACACCTGGCCACCGATTTTCACGGTTTTATAAACTTTGCCATCGCGTTCATCCACCAACTCGCCATATTCGCAATTGTCTTCGGTTTTAGTCTTGCACTCCGTTGCCCAAGCTTCCGAACTGGGTTCTTCGCTGCTGGATGACGGAGTAACTTCGTCATCATCCTTTAGGCAACGGACACTATACTCGTCGTACTTCGCGGAGAAGCCTAGACGCGCAATGTCGCTGTCGTAGTCAAAGGCCGCGCAGTACGCATTGCGCCAATCGTCTTGGTCGGAAGTCCAAAAGTGCGCGTCCTCGCCCTTGTCGTTGAAATTTCTAGTATAGTACCCGTAGCCGGCAGGGAACACTGAGAAACCGAACGCATCTATGCCATTGCCATCTCTCGTCCAGCCGGATGTTGATTTGAGAACCTTGCCCGTAGTCGATGAATCACCGACTGCAGCGAATAGGGTGCTCCACTCCTTTCTTGTCGGCAAGTGCCAACCTTCAGGGCAAACTCCGTGAACAGGAGGCGCCGGCGAGCAGTTTTTTTGATATCCGCAACCTATGCCGTTCGTACCCCATTTGCCCACACTGTCCATGGCTGAACTCCATATATATAGGCGACCGTACTCGGAGCATCTGTAGAGGCTATCTTCGCCATAGCAATAGCTATGCCTAGTTTGGTAATTGAGATTTTCCGCCATCCACCATTGGTCACCAATCTTCACCGTCTTGTAAACTTGGCCGTCGCGCTCGTCGACCAACTCGCCATATTCGCAATTGTCTTCGGTTTCTGACTTACAACCAATTTTTGAACTAGAAGACTGTTCCGAACTTGATGACTCCACCGAACTACTCGACTTTGCACTGCTGCTGGATACCGGAGGAACCTTGTCTTCATCCATGATGCAGCGGACAGAGTACCCGAGTTCCATATCATGCGTAGTATATGCCGCTCCATTACTTGAATAAGTGAAATAAAAGCAGGGGGCGAAACCAGCCAAGGAAACAGGTACAGAAAAAGCCCAGAACCACGCTTCGGTTCCCATTTCGTAACCCACATGTCTTCCGTGTGTAGGGCGGTAGCCGCTCGCCAAAATCGAAAAACCAGTTGAATTGGTTCTGGTGATACCTTTATAAGTTGTCCATGAGCCTGTTGCCTTAAGAGCTTTTCCTGCACCACCTTGGCCGCCAACTTCTGGTGAATAAATCAGCGTTTCCCATTCTTCGGTCGTAGGCAAGTGCCAGTCGGTAGGGCAAGCACCTCGTATATGGCTAGGATAAGGGCAACCCTCTCTACCATATGTACATCCGCCTTCTCCTTTGCCCAATGCTGCGGACCACATATATAGGCGACCATGAACATCGCAACTAGATTTACTATCTCCATAGCAAAAACTGTTTTCTACTTCGAAGTTCAGATTCTCCGCCATCCACACTTGGTCACCAATTCTCACGGTCTTGTAAACTTGACCGTCACGCTCGTCGACTATTTCGCCATAATCAATATTTGGGTTCAAATACTCCCATGCGCTTCTCCTACTCGAAGAACTGCCGCTTGATTTTACACTGCTGCTACTCGACTTTACGCTACTGCTGGACTTTTTGTCAGCGCTAGAACTGGATGGATCCCCTCCGCTTTGCTCCGAGGATGACTGCACAACAGATGAAGATGTTTCAGTCGAAGAATCATCACCCGGTCGCGAGGCGAAACTGCTTTCATCGTCACCACAGGCAACGAGTAAAAGAAGCAGGCAAGTGATTGCTATGGATCCTATCGCGCTTCGCGCTCCAGGATGACACTTCCTAAACACGCACATCATTAATTCTCCTTTCCCGGCACCTTTCAGACAAAATATAAATCATTTTGCTGAGTGCACTCGAAGGGATCAGGATGATATGTCATCAGAACATCACCCGATAGCGTATCTGCTTTTCGTAATGGCGGCCTTTCAGGTCGCGGTAGCCATTGCCCGGCGCGCGCATGTTGCCTGCACGGAGGGCCCGACCGTCGCGATCATCGATGCGGCGGATTGCAGTTGTCGTGTCCTTCACGCCTTCGTCGAACTTGATGTTGCCTACGAGCGTTTCGCCGCCGAGGCCTTCCGCCGTCAGGTAGAAGTCCTGCACGCCCTTGAGTTCCGGCAGGTTGGTGCAACGCACGTCAATCCACTTGCTCGCATCGCCTGCCGAGGGGAGTTCGCATTTCGAAATCACGTCGCCCTTCTTGCTATCCTTGCGGATGTTCAGCGTACCGCCGGCTCCGTTCTTCACCTGCACAAGCACGCCCGGGCCCACGATGGAATCCGTAATCACGTTCTCGAAAATCGCGTAGCCGCCGTCCTTGATGGCGAACTCGTCGTCCGCAGTCAAACGCACGCGGATGCCGTTGTCAAAACCGTTCGCCGGAATCGTGTCGCGGATAATGCGCAAGAAGTCAAGCCTGTCCAGTTCTGCATAGTGCTTGCCCTTCGTTATCTCGATGAAGTTCGAGCCGCGCTTGAGTTTCGCAGGGATATACACCACCGACTTCTCGGGGAACGCGCTCCACGCGCCCGTCAGCGGCAGCGCCACTTCCTGGTTCTTGCCGTTGATGCTCACGAAGTGCGAACTTCCGTTCGCGCCGTCTTCGGTCCAGTTGTTGTCGTAGCGGTAACGAATCAGGTACTCGCCCGCCTGCGGGATAATCATCGGCAGGCGAATCTTGCTGTCTTCGTAGTTGATGTAGGCGACAAATTCCCCGTTCGACGCATCGGAACTGCTCGAGATATCCACGTGCGTCAAGGCGCCATGTTCTGCCTCGGCACTCAGGTAACGCCCGAGGAAGGGCTGCCCCAGTTCCGGCCAGCCGTCATCGGTATAGACGATATCGCGAACTTGTATGTAGGAATTTCCGCCATCGTTCTTGTCGTAGTAATGGTTCACAAAACGCTGGCGGTTCACGTCCTGGAACGCCTCGCCGCCCGCAGGCCCGTAGTAGCGCCCGTAGCGGCTCAGCAGAATCGTGCCACCGCCATTCAAGAGAGCCTTGCCACTGCGGTCCACGTACCCGCCGTCAATGCGGTTGGAACGCCCCACAGTTGTCTTATAAGAATTGTTCTCGAGGTCCGCGCCCTTCTTGCAGCAGTTATCCCACGCCGTAAACAGGTAGTAGTAGCCGTCGTGCTCGATGAGGCTTGCGCCCTCGATTCCCGAGCCGCCACGGTTCGCGATGTTGATCATCTTCGCACCGTCTTTCACCTTGCCTGTCGATTCGTCAAGTTCCAGAATGTGAATGCCCGTGCCCCACGAACCGAACGCCATCCAGACCTTGCCATCGTTGTCCTTGAGCACAGCCGCGTCAATCGCGTTGTAGGCGTCGCTCTTGACCGTGTGAATCACCTCGCCCATGTCCGTCCAGCCGTAGCCTGGTTTTGTCGGGTCGATTTCCTTGCTCGCCATGAACCCCATGCCCGACGAGCGGATGCCCATCTCGGAACCGCAATAGTACATGCGGTATTCCCCGCCAATGTAATGAATGTCCGGCGCCCAGATGTCAATCATGTTCGGGGCGTAGTCGTAAAGCCACTTCGAAAATTCCGGCATGGCGGGCTCGCCGTTCTTCCAGTTCAGAGCATCCTCGGAAAACTGCATCAGCATGTGGTTGTCCGTCGTGGCAAGCGCATAACCGTCCTCGTAACGGATGATGTCCGGGTCATGCCCCGCCCAGCGCGTCTCCTTCGCGTACCAGTCGGCCGCAAGGGCCTGCCCCGCCAGCAGTGCAGAAAGTGCAAAAACCACGTCGTTTCTTTTCATAACGCCTCGCTTTCCACACATCCAGCTTTAAAAATACACTAAAAAATGTTGACGGTCAGCCTTATCCTGAATATTCTAGGTCGATAATGTCCAATTCGTTGATTGCTTTCGGTATTTTATGGGTCGCTGCAAATTTTGTGATGTAACTTTGCCCTTCTATAAAAGACACTTTATTACAATCCATAATGCTGCCTTCCATTGTCGTCAAGACGGAGCGTTTACTTCTTGCTGCCGCGGCGGACACCCCACATCAGGTCGCGCGTGATGTTCGTGACGGTATGCCTGCCGACCATCACCTTCACGTGCAGGCGCGCGATGTAGGCTCCCGTTCCCACGAGGCGTCCGTTGTCGTCGCGCATGTTCCAGGCGAGGAACAGGTTGCCCGCATTCGCGAGGCATCCCTCATCGCCGTAGACATCCTTGTCGGAGCAGAGAATGGTTCCGGAAGAACCGCCTACGTAGATGCCGAGGTGCGTGTAGTAGAACGTTTCGTACTTGAGTTTCACATCATCGGGCTTGGCGAGCGTGAGGGTTCCGTCGCGGTACTGGTTGATGTTGTCCGCGGTAATCGTGCCGTCCTTGATGGCATCAATTACATCCTCGCTCACGCCGGCCTTCTTGAGTTCCTTTTCGGAAATATTGCCGTCGATGATATCCTGGAAGAGCGCTCCCACATCCATGTCGGCTGCGGTCTTGATGTTCACGATTGTATCGCGGCTTGCTTCGATGCCGCGCTGCACGTATTCCTCGAACAGTTCAAGGTCTTCGTCGCTGAGTTTCTTCTTGTAGTTTTTCGCGGTGATGCTCGAGTCCATGAATCCCGTAATCGCCTCGTCGGTGAACCCGCTGATGCTGCTGGACATGATGGCTTCGATAAGTTGCGCGATGGATTCCTCTTCGGTAATCTCGAGCACGGTGTACGTGGTGTCGTCCTGACCGCCGTTCAGGAGCGTGGATATAAGCGCGTCGAGGCTCGCGATGTCTTCGGCGGTCTGCGTTTGGATGAGTTCGGCGACGTCGAAGCCTATCAGGTGGCCCTGCACGCCCTTCTCGTCGGATACCTGCTTTGCATCTGCATCCTTGTTGGTAACGAGGATAGGCTGAGTGGTATTTTCCTTGTCCTTCACGATTTCGTTATCGGGGTCAAGCGGCAGCACGTCGGTGCCGGTAATCTGCATGTCTTGCTGGCCCGAGATTCTTACCAACGGTGAGTACTTGTGAGGCTTTATGCCGCTCAAGTCTTCGGCGAGGCTGGTGCTGGAGCCGCCCTGCGGTACAAAGCCCACGGAGTCGCCCACGGAAGGTATCACCGCATCGTAGGTGCTCATGGTGAACAGCAGGTTCATCGTATTGCCCGAGGAACTGTTGTCGACGCCCGCGGGTTTCTCGGGGTCGACCTTCTCGCCACCGCGAATGCAAACGTAGCGGAACATGTCCTTGAAGTACTGCTTCGTGTCTTCGGTAATGGCCTCGCTGAAGGTGAGCGCAAGTTCGTGCCCGCTCTTGGTGATGCTCTTTACCGCCTGGGTCACGATCGGGTTCACGCCATCGGTGAGCGGGTCGGCCGCAATGTGGAAGTGGTAACCCTTGCTGTTCTCGGTATAGGTGAACCAGGTGTCGATGCTGCCCGTGTATACCTCAGCCTTGCCGCCGGTAAATATCAGCGAACTGAATCCGCATGCCTTGTATGGCTCGCAGGCGCCGCTCGAGACAATCGTAAGTTCGGTCTTGTTGTCATTGAGCTTCCAGTTTTCCTTTGTCTGTGTCGGGAAGCCTTCGCCGAATGCGAACTTGAGCGAGTCGAGGTTGTTGTCGCCGCCAAGTTGCTTGTTGAACTTGATGTGCACGCTGTCGCCGCGTCCGTCGCCGTTACGGTCGATGATTATTGCGCTGGAGATGCGCGGTATGGGCGGTTCCTCGAACTTGAGCTTGGTCCATACGGCTGCAGATGCCGCGGCGCCCTTCGCTTGCAGCGTCGCTCCGGTAACAGGTGCATTCGCAATTACGTAGAACGTCGCGCGCCCGGTGGAATCGAGCACCACCTTGCTGATCGCCTTGCCGGTCTCGTCGACCGTCTTCATGTTCGGGTCGGAGGAGGTGAGGTTGATGTTCTGGTTGTAGATGGATACCGTTGCCCAGTCCTCGAGGAACATCACCTGAACCTTGTACATCTCGTAGGTCCACTTGCCTATCTGGAGGGTATCGCCGGAAACTTCCGCACCGAGCGGCTTCCACTGTTCGGTCGCAAATACGAGCGTGGGCACCTTGTACGGCGGGATGGTTATCCACACGCCGGTCTTCTGTTCGGGTGCGTTCTTGAGCGAGACTTCGAGGTAGTAGTGGCCCGGGGCGAGCCCGTTGTTCTCTACGATGCGTGCGGAGTCGATGCTGAACTGGTACCAGTTGTCCTCGATGGTGATGCCTTCGAACCACATTCCTGCGGTATCGAGCATCACGCCCGCTTCGCCGAGGTTGCCGCCGGTGAGCCTGTAGTTGGACGGGCCTTCCACCGTATCCACATCTGCAAGTTCGTTCGAGGAGGAGTCGCAACTGAGGGCGTCCTTCTTCACGACCTGCCATACGTCGTAGTTCTTGAGGACTTGCGTGGAGCGGTCGTCGGTGAGGAATATGCTTGCTTCGGTGCGCAGGTCAATGGAGGTGCGCATCATGAAGTTCGACTGTGTCTGCTTGCGTTCGGCATAGAAGATGTGGAACGGGTATGTCTTGCCTTCTTCGAGGCCGAGCGTATCGAGGTCGACGGAACCGAATTCCTTCGTGTGCTGCCCGCCGATATCGACCACCAGGCGGTTGTTGATGAACACCCATACGTCGTCGTCGCCGTTAAATTCGAAGTACTGTCCGGGCACGTATTCGAACTTCGCCTGGATCTTCATGGTGAAGCCGAAGTTGTGGTAGCCCTTGTTGCCGCTCAGGGAGTCGTAGTTTACGTTCTCGACCGTGCCTTCCTCGTCGAGCCAGCGGAAATCGTCCAGGAAGAATAGGCCGCCCTCGCGGCTGCTGTCATCGCGCTGGCCGAGCCAGAATCCGTCGTCGGTCAGTTCGAGTTCCAGGTCGCGGCAGGTGGCGTTCGTGTACTTCTTGCCGCTCGCGTCGGTGTTGATGACATCGGGCAAGAACCAGTAGTCGAGATGGGTCGCGTTCGTGCAGCTGGAGGGGAGTTCCTGTACGCGTACGGGTACGCCGTTGCTACCGAGTATGGGTTCGACCATCCCCTTGGTGAGCGTGCAGCCGTCTGCGCCGAAATCCTCGTTGGTGCCTTCGCCGCGACGCGGGACTCCGCGTGCCTCGTAGCCGTTACGTCCCTTTGCCTCCGAACCGTCGTACCAGTCGAACATCATCACCGAGAGCGTCTTGACCGGGCAGTCGCCCAGGCGGTTCGGGTATGCGGAAAACAGGTCCGGGGGGCCGGAGGGGTTGCCGATAATCCACAGCGTGTCGTTGAGTGCCGCGATGCTGTCGAGATTGATGGGTTCGCCTACGGGGTTGAGCCCGCGTGCCACCTTCTCGGGGCCTTCAGCGGTCACGTGGATGTTGCCGATGGTCTGCTTGAAGGTGACTTCGAAGCCGGTAGTGGGTGCATTCTTGACGGTCGTCTGGAACCAGCCGCAGTAGTTCGCGACTGCGGTCATGATGGATTCCTTGCCGTCATAGGTCATGATGGCGTTAGTGTTCGTCCAGTTCGGCATGAACCGGATAACGACGTTAGAACCGCCTGCGGCTTCTCCGCCGGCAGGTTCCTGTTCTGTAGGTGTTTCCCTGTTGTTGCCTCTGCCGTTCCCGTTCCCGGGCTGTGACATAGCGCACATCGAGGCGATGAGTGTCAACAACGTGACACGGGTGATAAGCTTGTACCACACAATAAACGCTCCTTAATAAACATCCCAATCAGTGGGGCGTAACATAAATATGTCTTATTTTAGGGCCAAAAGCAATAGGGACGGGGCTTGTGCCCCAAAAAGATGTGCAAAAAACGTGCATACAGGGCCTGTTTTCGGTAAATAAAAGTTTACGTGGTGTAAAAGGTGCCATTTTGTTGACTTGCCTGCACTTTCCGGCTTTCAAAACCTACTTTTTATGCGTTCAACAAACAGTTTTTTTTGGAGATAATTTATGAACCGTGTATATCTGGTTGCTTCTGCCAACATGGAAGCGAAGGTCAAGGAAGTTGTCGACGGTGTTGCCGCCGCCGGTCTCAAGTCCGCCACCTACAAGCCGTGCGTGAACGGTGCCGAGGCTGCTGCCGAACTCAAGGCGCACAATTCCGCAGTGCTCATGGAAAAGATTGCCGCTGACTTCCTCCAGAAGGATTTCGATTCCGTGGATGCCGTCGTGGTGGAAGGTGCTACGGGTATGAGTGAAGCCGTTGCCCAGAAGTTCAACGACTCCCTCGCGACCGCGCTCGATGCGAAGATCTATTCCGATAGCGAAGATGCCGACCTCTACTGCCCCAAGCGTTTGCTCCACTGCCCCAAGTGCCTTGCCGCAGACCTCGCCGCAGAGCCTGCCGAACGCAAGACGAGCCAGGCGATGTTCCGTGCGGGCTTGCTCCTGAAGGCGTCGAAGGCCAAGAAGCGCATCGTGCTCCCCGAAGGCAGCGAACCGCGTACCGTGCAGGCCGCGAAGCTCGTGATCGACCGCAAGATTGCGGTGCCGGTGCTCATCGGCAAGAAGGAAGAAATCCTGAAGGTCGCGAAGGAACAGGGCGTTACTCTCCCGGCCGACATCGAAATCATCGAACCGTCTGCGGAACTCGCCGAGAAGTACGTGCCGACGCTCGTGGAACTCCGCAAGTCGAAGGGCATGACCGAAGACCAGGCCCGCGCGGCTCTTGCAGATAACGTGATGCTCGGTACCATGATGCTCAAGATGGGAGAAGTCGACGGTCTCGTCTCTGGCGCCATCCACTCTACCGCAGATACTTTGCGCCCTGCCCTGCAGGTGATCAAGTGCGCTCCGGGTGTGAAGTCCGTGAGTTCCGTGTTCTTCATGTGCATGCCGGACAAGACTTACATCTACGGCGACTGCGCCATCAACCTGAACCCGACCGCCGAGGAACTCGCTGGCATTGCCCAGCAGTGCGACGACACCGCCAAGGCCTTCGGCCTGCCGAGCCGCGTCGCGATGCTCAGCTACAGCACCATGAACAGCGGCAAGGGCCCGGATGCAGACCTCGTGCGTGAAGCGACCGCCCTCGTGAAGGCCGCACGCCCCGAAATGCTCGTGGATGGCCCGCTCCAGTACGATGCCGCCACTACCCCGAGCGTGGGTTCTTTGAAGGCTCCGGGCAGCACCGTCGCCGGCAAGGCGACCGTGTTCGTGTTCCCGAGCCTCTCTGCGGGTAACATCGGCTACAAGGCCGTGCAGCGCAGCGCCCATGGCACCATCGCCATCGGCCCGATGCTCCAGGGTCTCGCGAAGCCGGTGAACGACCTGAGCCGCGGCGCCCTCGTGGAAGACATCGTGTACACGATCGCACTCACCGCCGTCCAAGCAGGTTAATGAAACCACTCGTTCGTCGTATCGGGTGTTGAAACCTCCGGTTTCTCACTCTCCCCGCAAGGGGGACCATGCCCACGTAAGCGCTAAAGCGCTAAGTGGTCAAAGTGCTCTCGCAACCGCCCTCGGTTAACACCCGAGGGCTTTGTTGCTCACGGAAACCGCTCGTTCGTCGTATCGGATGATATTTAAAAGGCGTCGCAATCGCGGCGCCTTTTTCGTCCAGTGAATTCGTCTTTATTTCTTGTCGAGTTTCGCGTTGATTTTCTTCTTCAGTTCTTTCAACTGCCAGCGACCGCGCTTGTCTTCCATAAAATAACTTGTTCGTATTCCGCGGGAAAGTCCGCGCTCTATCAGGTCGAGCGCATCGGCGTATCGCTTCTGCTCGAACCGCAGTTCGGCAAGGAAGAAGTAGTTGTATAGGTCCTTCGGGTCTTGCTGCAGGGCCATGTTCAGGTACTTGTCGGCAAGGTCCTTGTCGGGCCACGTGAGAATCAGGGGCACGTAGGGCAAAAGCTGGTGGGCGCGACCGAGCACTTGCCAGTCCTCGGTTTTCGTGGCCACATCGCGCACGATTGTCGCAATCCCGTCCTTTACCGCCTGCAGCGGGTTCTTGTCGGCCCCCCACATCGATACCGCTGACGCGTAGATGTGCGAGATGTCCTTGTTCTTCGGGAACTTCGCGTAGGCCGCCTCGCTGATGTTTTTCAGGGAGTCCAGCTTCTGCGAGCGCTTGCTCTTTTCGTACGGCACGAACCGGAAGGCGAAATAGAGGCTCTTCACGTAGCCCTCGGTCGCCGCCTCGGCAACAGATGCGTCGTCCATCGCCTTCCTGTAGGCGTCAATCATGAGTTTCGCATTGTGTGCATCCGCCTTGTCGCCCTTTGCACGCTCGGCCCTGGCCGCATAGCACGAATCCGCAAGACGCAGGTCGTCGTTTGCGAAAACCGTGAACGTACAGATTAGTACGGCAAGTGCTATTTTGGATGCGAGTCGCATTTAGGTCTGCCAGTTCCTCAGAAACTTGTTGACGTGCGCAATCCTGTTCTTTTCTTCGTCGGTGCCGTGGAATGTCTTGAACAGCAAGTTACGGTATTCCATCATGGCGGTGCGAATCAGAATCTTGTCTTCTTTCTTGAGCATAGTGCGGTAATAATACAAAAATTTAAAGGTTACTTTATTTGTTGCCCTTGCCCTTGCCTGCAAAGTAATCCTGCTGGCGTGTGGCTCCGAGCACGGCGTGCCACAGCGTGCCGTTCGGGTCAATCTTCTTCCTTTCGTTCACGGCGTACTCTATGGGCACGTGGCTGAACTGCTCGTTCATGCTGCCCACCACCATATCGGTCTTGCCCGCCATGCCGGCGTGTACCGCGCTTTCTGCCAGCTGGAAGCAGAAGATGGCGTCGGTTCCCTTCGCGGGGATGCTCCGCACCATGTAGCTCGGGTCGAAGTACTTGATGTTCACTTCCTTGCCGACCTTGTCGAAATGTTCCTTGATCTTGCGCGTCAGGAATTCACCGATGTCGTTCTTCAGGATGTTCCCGCTCGCGTCGCGGCGTTCTTCCTGGTCCTTGAACAATTCCTGGCCGGCGCCTTCGGCGACGGCGATAACCGCGTGGGTCTTGCCGCTGCTGTAGCGGCTCTCGAGAGCCTTGAACAGGCCTTCCAGCGTGAAGGGCACTTCGGGTACCAGGCAGAAGTTCACGACCGTAGTCGCGAGCGCTGCGTATGCGGCAATGAAGCCCGAGTCGCGGCCCAGGAGCTTCACTAACCCAA
>JAEEGG010008318.1_pt1 | contig 23576 bp, 18 predicted proteins | sample 9134161 | NCBI WGS metagenome assembly JAEEGG01 (sample SAMN16246543, study PRJNA631951) | gut metagenome | biome: gut microbiome; feature: rumen; material: CR-attached | host: Bos | place: Iran: Karaj | collected 2018-10
TCACCGTGCGAATCACGCACAGCGAGCAGTCGCTCGTCACGGCCCTCGACTTCATGGTGGAGAAAATGACTGCCACGCCGCTGAACGATGCCCATCGCAGCGAACTCTCCGGGCAGTGCCGCCAGGTTATAGAGGAAGAGACCAAGCGCGGCTTCCGTGTGAAACTGATCATATAAAAAAGGAGATAAAGACAAATGATGTTTAAAGAATTGAGCGGCAACGCATTGAAGGTCATCGCCATCGTCACCATGACGATCGACCATCTGGCATGGGTGGGCATCGAGACCTACGAGCAGGCAGAGACGCCGACGCAGATATTCCTGCACTGCATCGGACGGCTGACGGCCCCGATGATGATATTCTTTGTGGCCGAGGGCTATCATCACACCCGTAACTTCCGCCACTATCTGCGCCGTCTGCTCATACTGGCTGTGGTGAGCCACTTTGCCTTCTGCTATTTCAATATGTCAGGCTTCAACCCGCTGGACAATCTGCTCTTCAATGCCACGAGCATCGCCTGGCCGCTGCTCTGGGGATTGATACTGCTCAAGGTTTGGGACAGCGAAAAAATGGCTTGCTGGCAGAAGTTGTCCGTCACGCTGCTGGCCTGCCTGCTCACCTGCACCTCCGACTGGAGTTGTGCCGCCCCGCTGGCCATACTCATGATTGGCCGTAACCGGGGCTGCTTCCACAAGCAGATGCTCTGGATGATGGCCATCATCTCACTCTATGCCGTCGCCTTTTTCATCTTCCACAGCCCCACCTACGGCTTGGTCCACCTGGCCTGCTGGCTGGCAGTGCCGCTGCTGGCGATGTACAACGGCCAGCGAGGACGGCTGAAGTGGCTCGGCAAGTTCTTCTACTATTACTATCCCGCCCACATGGCGGTAATAGGCCTGCTGGCCCGTTGCTTCCAATAAGTGCTTCCCCGCTCGAAACACCAAAGAAAAGTATGAAAACGAAACATGTACAATATCAGACTCATGGGACTTGTTCGCAATTGATTGACGTGACAGCCGATGAGCACGACGTCATCCAACAGGTGTTCTTCCTGGGGGGATGTAATGGAAATCTGCAGGGCATCAGCCAGCTGGTGAGAGGTCAGAAGATTGACGACGTGATTCATCGCTTGGACGGCATTCGCTGTGGTATCAAGAACACATCGTGCCCTGACCAGCTGTGTCGCGCACTGGAACAGCTGAAGCAGGCTCCCTTAGAGGGCGAGTGACCTTGTCGCATCCCGCTCAGATCTACCTTTTTATAACGGATCGACGTCGTAGTAGATTTGCAGCGAGGAATAACGTTTGTCGGCCATCATCTGCTGTTGTGCCGTGAGCAGATATTGGCGCACACGAGGCATGTCGATGCCCAGTTCGAGTTTCAGCACCAGTTTACGGATGTTTTGTCCACTGACCTTGGCCACCGAGGGTTTGTCAGGGCCCAACACCCGAGCTCCGAACCATTGGCGCAAGCGGGCTCCCATCTCTGTGGCGGCAGTCTCGACGACGGCATTCTGGCGGTGGCGCAGGAAGACGTAAATCAAATGGGTGAATGGCGGATAGTGGAACAGTTGGCGTTCAGCAACGAGGTCGCGGTATAAAGAAATGAAGTCGTTATGTACCACGTGACGGATAACGGGTGTCTGGGGCTGCTTGGTCTGTAGGATGACCAGTCCGCGACGACGTTTGCGACCTGCGCGTCCACTGACCTGCGACATCATCATAAACGAGTGTTCGAAGGCACGGAAGTCGGGTTGGTTCATCATGCTGTCGGCATTGACGATGCCCACAATGCTGACGTTGTCGAAGTCGAGACCTTTGCTGATCATCTGCGTGCCGATGAGGATGTTGGTACGTCCTGCTCCGAAGTCGGTGATGATGCGTTCGTAGGCATTGCGCGTGCGGGTGGTGTCGAGGTCCATACGCGCAATACGGGCCTCAGGAAAAACCTCGCGCACCTGTTCCTCTATCTTCTCCGTACCAAAACCACGCGTACGCAGGTCGGTACTGCCACAACAGGGACACTCCGTAGGTATACGGTAGGTAAAACCACAGTAGTGGCATGTCAACTGGTTCAATTGGCGGTGGAGCGTCAACGATACGTCGCAATGCTGGCAGGTGGGCACCCAGCCACATTGGTGGCATTCGATGACAGGCGCAAAACCGCGACGATTCTGGAATAGAATAACCTGTTCGCCACGTTCCAGGGCTTCACGCATACGCGTTAATAATAGAGGTGAGAAGGCTCCCACCATCATCTTGCGGTGTTGGAGGTCAGCCGTGTCGACGATCTGTATCTCAGGCAGTTCGATACCCTTGTAACGCTCCGTCAGTTCCACCAGTCCGTACTTGCCCGTCTTGGCATTGTGGTAGCTTTCCATAGACGGCGTCGCAGTGCCCAGCAGGACTCTTGCTTTAAGTGAAGAGTGAAGAGTGAAGAGTGAAGAATCTGCTGCTGCCCTTGAGTCAAGCGCATCAGGGAGTCCGGTAGGAAATTCTTCATTCTTCACTCTTAACTCCTCACTTGTGAACAAAGCGAGCATGATGGCGGCACTGCGGGCATGATAACGGGGAGCAGGATCCTGCTGCTTGTAACTGGTCTCGTGTTCCTCGTCGACAATGACCAGTCCCAGTCGCTGGAAGGGCAGGAATACGGCACTGCGGGCGCCGAGAATGACATCGTAAGGATTGGGCGACAGTTGTTTCTGCCAGATTTCCACGCGTTCGGCATCGGAATACTTCGAATGGTATATGCCCAGACGATTGCCGAAGATGCGTTGCAGGCGTTGCATCATCTGCACCGTCAGCGCTATCTCAGGCAAGAGGTAAAGCACCTGTTCCTTGCGTTCGAGAGCTTGGCGGATGAGGTGGATGTAGATTTCCGTCTTACCAGACCCCGTAACTCCATGCAGCAGCGTCACTTGTTTCTTCATCTGCTGCATCAGAATGTCGTTATAGGCATTCTCTTGAGCAGCACTGAGGGGTTGGATGAGGTCAGGACGATAGTCGCCACCATGATTCAGGCGACCAACTTCTACCTCGTAGGTTTCGAGTAGCTGACGCTTCACCAGTTGGTTGATGGTCTCGGCAGAAGCACCACTGGCGTTCATCAGTTCTTCGCGTGTCACTTCCTGCGGATGGCAGTCCTCTTGGTCCCACCCTGATAAGGCCAAATACTCGATAAAGGCCTCGAGTTGTTTCTTGGCCCTCGACAATACGTTCAGCGCCACATGCAGGGCCGTCACATTACGGTATTGCAGGGTCAGACGGATGTAGGTCTCCGTGCGTGGTTTATAGCCGTCCTCAGCTTTCAGTCCTGCTGGCAGTGCCGCTTTGTACACCTCACCAATGGGCGACAGGTAATAGTCGCTAATCCAGTGCCACAGACGCAGTTGCTGTTCGGTGACGATGGGTGTCTGGTCCATGACCTGCTGAATGGGCTTCACCGCATAACCCTCAGGTTTTGTCGTATGAACACGACCTACCAGTCCGACATACGACTTCGAACGTCCGAAGGTCACCAGCACACGAACACCTACCTGCACCGTCATGTCTTCAGGCACGGCGTAAGTAAACATCCCATGCAAGGGAACAGGCAGAATCACATCAACATACGTCATACAGGCGGCAAAGATACAAAAAAATAGGCTAACTGCAAAGAGTTAGCCTACCTTTTTATGGAGTTAAGGAGTTAAAGGAGTGATGGAGTTAAGACATTACTTAACGTTTCCAACCTTGATGAGGTATTGACCGTTGGTCATGCCTTGCTGCGCTCGGAACTGCTCATGCAAAGCATGGCAGGTCTCTCGCTTGCACCAGGTATTCCCCGATCTGAACTGCATTGAGCGCAGCACCCTTGCGGATCTGGTCGCCAGAGAGCCAGAAGGTCAGGCCGTTCTCGTCGCTGAGGTCCTTGCGGACACGACCCACATAGACGTCATCCTTGCCAGCAGTCTCCAACGGCATAGGGTACTTCAGATTGGCAGGGTCGTCAACGAGCGTACAACCAGGAGCAGCAGCGATAGCCTTCTGAGCTTCCTCGACGCTGATGGGCTTCTCAGTCTCAATCCAAACGCTCTCAGAGTGGCTGCGCAACGAGCTGACACGCACACACATAGCCGAGCACTTGGCATCGGTATGCATAATCTTGCGCGTCTCGTTATACATCTTCATCTCTTCCTTCGTGTAGCCGTTGGGCTGGAAGACGTCAATCTGCGGAATGACGTTGTAAGCCAACTGGTGGGCAAACTTCTTGATGGTCTTTACCTCACCCTCTTCTACCATCTCCTTATACTGCTGTTGCAGTTCGGCCATAGCAGCGGCACCAGCACCAGAAGCGCTCTGGTAAGAAGAAACGTGGATGCGCTTGATGTGCGAGATTTTCTCCAGTGGCTGAAGCACGACGACCATCATAATGGTGGTGCAGTTGGGGTTGGCAATGATGCCACGCGGACGGTTCAGCGCATCCTCGGCGTTACACTCAGGCACCACCAAGGGTACATCGTCGTCCATGCGGAAAGCGCTGGAGTTGTCAATCATCACAGCACCATACTTCGTGATGGTTTCGGCAAACTCCTTCGACGTGCCGGCACCAGCAGAGGTGAAGGCAATGTCGACATCCTTGAAATCGTCGTTATGCTGGAGCAACTTCACAGTCAACTCCTTACCGCGGAAGGTGTATTTCGTGCCTGCTGAGCGTTCTGAGCCAAACAGCACAAGTTCGTCCATCGGGAAATTTCTCTGGTCGAGGATGCGTAAAAACTCCTGACCTACGGCACCTGAGGCACCCACAATTGCTACTTTCATAAGCCTAATTCTTTTCCTATATTGTTATTTGGGGTGCAAAGGTAAGTAAAATATTCGAAATACATGCCATTTTCTTTCATTTTTTCACTATTTCGTCTTTCCGACTATCACAATGCCACCATTTTCGGGGATGACAATGTTCATCTGCTGTTTCTTGTTCTGCTTGACGGTCTTGACGCTGCCAACGACATTCGGATCATTGGTATATTTAGCATCGTCAGCATAGACGGTCAGCTGCGTGTCCTTCACAAACATGGGCAGCGAGATGACTTTCTTCACCGGCTGCTTTTCGGCATTGATACCGGCTATGTACCATGTATCGCCAGCACGGCGGGCAATGATGGCATACTTGCCTGGATAACCGTCGATGAAGCGCACCTCGTCCCAGTTGGTGGGCACCTGTTTCATGAAGTCGATAGCCCAAGCGGGGGCATCCTCCAGATTGTTGGGAGCCAAAGCAAAGTGCTGGACGCTGCTCTGGAACAACACAGCAGTAGCCAACGCATAAACATCGCTGGTGCGACGATAGGTACCGCGGTCATTGCCTGTGCTATAGCGCTTGTTGAGTGCCGAACCACCCCAGTCCATGGAGGCTACGGTGTTGCGGATGAAGACGTGCGTACAGCCGTTCTTGGCCTCAGCATCGCAGGCTCCCTGTCCGAAACTCAGGTTCTCGGAAGCCAGCACAGCCTCAGAGGCGACGTAGTTCGGATACATACGTTCCCAACCACGAGGCAGCGTACATCCGTGGAAGATACACTGCAGACCAAACTCGTTGGCATCGGTCAGGATATCTTCGTAGAGCTGCATCATCACCTGCTTATCACCACCGAAGAAGTCGACCTTGATACCCAGAATGCCATTCTCCTGCATCCACTTCATCTCCTGACGACGAACGGAACTCTTGTTCATCTTCTGACGAGGACCCTGAGGAGCGTCGTTCCAGAAACCGTTACTGTTGTACCACAGGAACAGACCTACGCCCTTCGACTGAGCATAGCGCGAAAGCTCGGCAACCTTGTCGTAACCAATCTGTGAATCCCAGTGGGCATCAACCAATACGGAACGATAGCCCAAAGCTGCCGAGAAGTCGATATACTCCTTCTGCTCCTTGTAGTTGCAACTGCCGTCCATACGGATAATCCACGACCACGTTCCCTTGCTGTAGGTGTAGTCCTTCGAAGCCTTGTATTTGGGCTGCACAAGGTCGTTGGCAACGGTGGTCTCCACAATAGGAGCCAGCGTGGTGCCGATAGTCATCGTGCGCCAGGGAGTCAGTGCAGGCAGGGCAACCTTGGCATTCGGAGTGCCCCAGCCGTCCATCTCTGATGCCTGTGGGAAGTCGATGCTGTATTTGGCACCACCGTCGTTCTTCAGCGCGCAACCGACATAGTTGCCGTCAGTACCTGTCTCGGAAAGAATCACCCAACCCTGAGGTGTCTTGAACAAGCAGGGGAAGGTATAGCCCTGACCCCAGCCGTTCTTACCCATCTCGTCGTCCCAGGTATAGCTGGTCTCATAGCTGGGATAGGTACGGGCGAAACCACCCATCGGCTTCACCTGCGGGCAGAGGAACGTCGTCGTTCCCTCAGGCAGCACAAAACTACTGGCCTCGCTTTCGACGACAGCACTGAACATATCCTTTTTGGAAGCATAGATCTTATAGCGGTAAGCCACGTCACGACCCGTCACACGGAAAATGACATCCAATGCGGGCTTGCCGTCTTTCTCAAACTGGCAGACAGCCTCCGTCGCCTCATAGCTGACGTGGCTCTGCTTGATGGTCTTCAGCGAATACTCGTCCTTAACGGTGGTTGTCTGACAGTCCTTCAGGGTAAGGCCCTGCGACAGGTCAGCGAAATTCATCACCACACCCAGCGGAGAGGGAGTGATAAATACGGTTCCGTCGAGCGTCACCTGATACGTGGCTTTACCGCCTTGGTCACTCACGGTAACGGCCATCTTGCCGTCCGGACTCTGGAATGTCTTCTCAGTTGCTTGGGCTGTCAGCAGACACAATGCCAATGCTGCAGCAGTCATCATTCGTTTCATCATAGTTCTTTTTTGGTTTTATATCTTAATTTCTTATTTCTAACCTCTTACTTCTTACCTCTAACTTCATACACTCCCCCCGCCTTGGTATCGAGATCGTACTCATAGACAGGACGGATATCCACCTGTTCGAAGGCTTTCAGTTCTGGAGAGCGTAGGGGCTGCTTGACATCAGCCGATTCGTACAACGCATTGGGACAAGGACCAGCGGCTTCTTTCAGTCCCTTGCCCTGCAGAGGCACATAGGAACGCAGGCGCAGTTTTCCTCCAATCGTCGAGCGTATCTTTGCGGAACGAAGTTTTGCTTCGCTCCACTGCTCGTCAACAATGAACCCACCACGAGCCCTGAGGCCTTTCACCTCGCCATCTGACCAAGCATCAGGCAGGGCGGGCAACAGGTGGACGGCACCGTCGTGACTCTGCACCAACATCTCGCAAACACCGGCAGCACAGCCGAAGTTACCATCAATCTGGAAGGGCGGATGGGCATCAAATAGGTTCGGATAGGTTCCTCCGTGCCCTCCCCACTCCACTGAGTCGGGAATCAGTGTCAGCATATTCTTGATGATGCGGAAGGCGTGGTTGCCATCCAACATACGTGCCCAGAAATTAATCTTCCAGCCCAGGCTCCAACCCGTAGCCATATCGCCACGTTGCTTCAGCGTGTTGGCAGCAGCCGAGAACAAATCCGGATGGGAATATGGGGAAATCTGATTCGAGGGATAGAGTCCGTAGAGGTGCGAGATATGACGATGCTCGTCTTTCGGATTGTCGCCATCCCACATCCACTCCTGCAACTGTCCGTAACGTCCAATCTGCATGGGAGGCAATTGCTGAAGGGCAGTACGATAGACGGCAGTAGAATCGTCGCTGATGCCCAATACCTGAGCGGCACGCACCACCTGATTCAACGCATCGAACACAATCTGGTTGTCCATCGTAGAACCAGCCGTCACGGTGGTATTCTTACCCACGGGGCCATGCTCTGGCGAAACAGTAGGCACCGTGACCAGCCAACCAAATTCAGGATGAATGCGCATATAGTCCAACAGGAAGTCGGCAGCACCCTTCATCACAGGATAGTAGTCTGCCAACAACTGCTTGTCGCCAGTAAAGAGATACTGTTGCCAGATATGCGTCGTCAACCAGGCGCCACCTGTTGGGAACATTCCCCACGTGGTACCGTCGACGGGTCCGGCAATACGCCAGAGGTCAGTATTGTGGTGAGCCACCCAACCCCTGCAACCATACATCTCCTGTGCAGTTTTGACACCCGTCTCGCTCAGGTCCTTGATCATCGCAAACAGCGGTTGCTGGTTTTCCACGAGGTTGCCAACCGTTGAGGGCCAGTAGTTCATCTCGGCATTGATATTGATGGTGTACTTCGAATCCCAAGCGGCATTCTTCTTGTCATTCCAAACGCCTTGCAGGTTGGCAGGCTGTCCGCCAGGCTGCGAACTGGAAATCAGCAGGTAACGGCCGTACTGCATCATCAGCGACACCATATCGAGGTCGCTACCGTCGAACGTCGTCAGGCGCTGGTCGGTAGGCAAAGCCGCCGTTCCCGCAGGTTTTCCTGCGGGTTCCTTCAATTCTAGCGACACGCGGTCGTACTGCTCCTGATATTTCTTCAAGTGCTCCTTCAACAACTGCTTGTACGCCTTGCCCTTGACGCCAGCCAGCGTCTGGTTGTTCTTCTTCACAGGGTTACCGCTGATGTCGTGATAGTTCACGTAGTTAGTAGCGGCGGTGATATACAGCGTCGCAGTAGTGGCATCGTCCACCGCTATCGACGTGGCCTTATGCTCAATCTTACCGTCCGACTCCACCAGGATGCGACACTCGGCTTTCAGACCAGCCTTGATGCCTTCCTGTTCCACACCGTCAACAACGGCTGCCAGCTCGTTGACGCGTCCTTCGATGCCTTCATGTTCGAAAACCGAAAAGACCTGTGCAATCAGCTGGCTGTCGAAGCTCATGTCGAACTCCAGCTCGCCCTTCTTCGAGGCTTCCTGTCGTACGATGATGACATTATCTGCTTGCGAAGCAAAGACGGTACGCACATACTTCACGCCATCCACCTCGTAGGTAGTGGTGTTTAGCGCATTGCCGAGATTCAGTTCACGACGGTAATTGACAGGCTCCTCGTCACTATCATAGTCGAACTTGAGTTTCAGACTGCCCAACGGCAGGAAACGCATCCCGTGAGGACCACGGAAAAAGTACTTATCCAACAACTTATGAGCCTCCTCTTCACGACCCATCAGCGTCAGGTCACGAACCTCCTGCAGGTGTTCGCGGGCTTCAGGACTGTTATTGTTATGAGGGGAACCGCTCCAGAAGGTTTCCTCGTTGAGTTGGATTTCCTCCTCCTTGACACCACCATAAACCATTGCCCCAAGATGGGAATTGCCAACGGGCAACGCTTTCAGCCATTTCTTGGCGGGCTGGTCGTACCATAACTTATGCTCTTGGGCTGTAGCAGTCAATGCCAACAGGCAGACTGCCATTGTCGTTAATAGCTTCTTCATATTATTTGCTGATATTGATTTCTTGTCCTTGATAGTTTACTGTCTTCGAGGTGCCGTCAGGCCAAACAATTGTGAATGCTCTTTCGGAGAGCATTCCAGGATAGCTGCCCTTCCTCGCACCAATGGTCAGCGTGTGCTTCTTGTCGTTCCACTGGAGGGTAATCGTGCTGTATGCACCTTTCTCGTAGTTATAGTTGTCGCCCTCGTCTTCGTAGAGCACAAAACGGCCGTCAGCACCAGGATAGACGCGCAGTTCGAGGTTGTCCCACGCCTTCTCACCCACATACTGCATCTCAGGACCCAAGGGCAGGATGCTACCGGCACGCACGAACATCGGCACGCGGTCGAACGTCGTCTCAAGGGTGACATTCCGTCCGCCCTTGTATGCCTTGTTGGTCCAGAAATCATACCACGTAGCACCCTTCGGCAGATACTTCACGGCAGTCTTCGTGGCCGTGAAGTCGATGGTTCCGACGGGAGAACCGTCGGACACGGACTTACGGTCCCACCCTGTCATGGCATCCGTGCGGATGATCTTTTCCTCCGTATATTGCGGGTCGACGATGGGTGCGGCAAGGATGCAACGACCGAACATAAACTCGTCGGTCATGTTCCACACCTTTTTGTCGCTGGCAAAGTCGCTGAACAGCGGACGCATGTAGCTGTCGTTGTTGCTCGTCACCTGCCAGGCCGTGCTATATAAATAAGGTAACAGACGATAGCGCAGGCGAATCATCTTCTCGATGGCGTCATACACCGGCTCGCCCTTTTTGCCAAACTGCCAGATTTCACGAGGCGCATCGGCACCGTGACTGCGGAACACAGGGCAGAACAGTCCATACTGCATCCAGCGCACATACAGCTCCTGGAACTGAGGATTCTTCGGCGCCGAGGCAGGGCCCTGGGTATTGTAGGAGCCACAGAAGAATCCACCGATGTCAGTATTGAAATTGGGATTGCCCGTCAGCGAGAAGCTCAGTCCGGCAGGCACCTGTTTGCGCAACATATCCCACGACGAGTTCACGTCGCCGCTCCACATGTTCGAGCCGTAGTGCTGCTGACCGGCAAACGACGAGCGCGTCATGATGAAGATACGCTTTTGGCTATTAGCTTCTTTGCGCTGGGCTTGATAAATGCCGCGAACGGTTTCCAACGGGAAGGCATTACGCTGTGAACGCCAGGTACCGCCATACACTTTGTGTGCATAGTCGCTCTCGCGGGGATTGAAGAAGTCGGGATCGGTAGAGTCCATCCACCACGCATCACACCCATAGTCGTAGAGCGTCTTCAGGTATTTCCAATAGATGGCGCGGGCCTCAGGACTGAAGGCGTCATAGACCTTCACGCCCGAGGGATATTTCATGACGGGAGGCCAGATATGCGAGATGCCGCTCTGTGGCCACGTCTCAAAAGGCATCAACAACCCCTTTTCGTTCAGTTCGCGGAACTGCTGCGTCTGAGGTCCGAAGCTGGCCCAGATTGAAATCATGAAGTGGGCGTGCTTGGCGTGCACATTCTTGATGAGCTGAGGCCCTGTGGCAAAGTCCTCTGACAGGAAGTCCATCGCGTTCCACAGATAGTTCGAGCCCCAGTACTGCCAGTCTTGAATGATGCCGTCCAGCGGCACCTGCAAAGCACGATACTGGTCAACGATACTCTCCGTCTCAGCGGCTGTCTTATAGCGCTCCTTCGACTGCCAGTAGCCGTAGGTCCACAGCGGGAACATCGGCACGTCGCCCGTCAGATGGCGCATCTGGGCTATCACGCCGTCGGCACTTCCACCATACATGAAGTAGTAGTCAATGCCCTGACCGGCCTCAGAGGTAAACGACATGCCCTCGGCATTGTCCTCAAACAGCGTCGGCGAATAGTTCTCCCAATAGAGTCCCCAGCCCTTGATGCTCTGCAACACGTTCTGGAAGTCCTCCAGATTCGATTGTTCCATGCGCTTCTTCTCGCCCCTGCGGTTCATCTTGCCGTTCTGGATAGTTCCCAGACCGTAGATGGCCTCGTCCTTGTCGAGAAAGAAGCTCTGACTGACCTCGAACTCACCCGTGTTCTTACGCACCATGCTGATGCCCTTTTCCCTCAGGAGTACCTTACCCTTGTTCGTCATGAATACCAAGGTCTGCGTCTCGGGTTCGAGCTTCACCGTCAGCTCGCTGCTCTTCCACGTGTTACCCGTATGCGTCACGGGAACATGCTCCGGTTTGGCGGTAATGACCAACGTCTTCGTAGGTTCATCTTTTACCACATGAACGATACTCGGCGTGAAGAACTCCACCTTCACGTCTTGGGCCTTAACACTGCCTAGCGACATGGCCATCAGCCACGCAAACATCACAATCTGCTTCATCATTTTAGGACTTGATCTGGTTTATGGCTGCGAAGGTACGAAAAAAATCCGAGCCCACCAAACGATGAGCCCGTTTTTTTGTCTTGTGCCGCGAGCGAACTTTCGCCCTTGGGCGCCGCTCTTGCCAAGGCAAGCGCCGTGTGCCGCGAGCGGGACTCGAACCCGCACAGCCGTTATGGCCAAGGGATTTTAAGTCCCTCGTGTCTACCATTCCACCATCGCGGCAGCAGACTTATTGCTAAATCGGGTGCAAAAGTACAAAATAAAATGAAGAATGAAGAATGAAAAGTGAAAAATTTGCTTCCGCACTTCACTTTTTGCTTTCATTCTGCCTTTTTGCCTATCGTTTTGTGCCTACAGAGAGGAATCCGTTGGGACCTGTCGTGGAGGCCAGATACTTCTGCAGACCTACGTCACCTTCCTCACCATTTTGGCAGAGACCGCCGTTGTTGAGGTCGTATTTCTTACCGCATTTGCCACATGTGGCAATGCCGCTGGTGCTCATCGAGACGGGATATCTGGGGTTGATGGTGTTGTTTTCGCGACGAACACAGTTGGGGCACTGGACGTCGTAGGCCACAAAGCCACCGTTGGGTGCGGTGTTGAATGTCTGAAAGCCCACGATGATGCCGTTGTTGAGACCCAGGATGTAATTCGTCAGGCGTTCCAACTCCGTTACCTGCTGGTGGGTGGCATCGCCGCCCTGATTGCTTTGGAAGTGGAGGACGAGTCCCCCCATGCTCGAATCCCATATCTTGCAGAACACACCTCTGGAATCGATGTTCATAGCCGAAGCGAGCGTAGGATCGAGGTGCAGGCTGTTGTCGTAAGTGAAACGGCAGGGCCACGTGGAGTACTCGCCTTCAGCCTGACAGGACGCCAACAAGAGGTAAGTGGCAAGAGGCAAGAGGTATGAGAATAGTCTTTTCATCGCAGTAATGCTTGTTCGGCGTTAGTGACGCGGTCGAAGGCGAAACCTTCGAGCACAGTGCCCATGAGGGCGCTGATGCGGTCGTTGCAGAGGTTGCCGATGGAGCCTTCGTGGGTGTGATGGATATCCTTGTTGGGGCGGAAGGTGCCAGCCTCGATGTCGAGACCCACCTTCTTGTAGGCATCGCGGAAAGGCATACCTTCCGATGCGAGGCGGTTCACTTCTTCGACGCTGAACATCGGGTCGTACATGGGGTTGTCGAGGATGTCCTCGCGTACCTCTATCTTATTTATAATATAGGCAGCCATCTGGAGGCAGTCCTTCAGTTCGTCAAAGGCAGGCAGGAAGACTTCCTTGATGATTTGCAGGTCGCGGAAGTAACCCACGGGCAGGTTGTTCATGATGAGCGTCACCTGCTGGGGCAACGCCTGAATCTTGTTGCACTTGGCACGAATGAGTTCGAAGACGTCGGGATTCTTCTTATGCGGCATGATGCTCGAACCCGTGGTACACTCCTTGGGCAGGCGGACGAACGAGAAGTTCTGTGAGTTGAACAGACAGGCGTCGAAGGCCATCTTTGCCAGTGTGCCAGCAATGGTCGCAAGGGCGAAGCCAACGTTGCGCTCCATTTTTCCACGTCCCATTTGGGCATAGACGACATTATAGTCCATCGAGTCGAAACCCAGCAAGTCTGTCGTCATCTGACGCTTCAAGGGGAACGAAGAGCCATAACCGGCAGCAGAGCCCAAGGGATTACGATTGGTCATCTTGTAGGCTGCCTGCAGGAACAGCATATCGTCTGTCAGGCTCTCAGCATATGCACCAAACCAAAGGCCGAAACTCGAGGGCATAGCCACCTGCAGGTGCGTATAACCAGGCATCAATACGTGCTTGTATTGTTCGCTTTTCTGGATGAGTTCGTCGAACAGCACCTTTACACCTTCAGCCACCTCCATCAATTCGTGACGGGTAAACAGCTTCAGGTCTACCAGCACCTGGTCGTTACGACTGCGGCCTGAATGGATTTTCTTGCCCATATCGCCCAACTTGCGCGTGAGCATCAGTTCCACCTGTGAGTGTACGTCCTCGACGCCATCCTCAATCTGGAACTCACCACGTTCACAAATCTGATAGATGTTCTTCAGCTCGGCCAACAGCAGGGGCAGTTCGTCCTTGCCAATGAGTCCGATGGATTCCAACATGGTGATATGGGCCATAGAGCCCAACACGTCGTATTTGGCCAGATAGAGGTCCATCTCGCGATCACGACCAACGGTGAAGCGCTCAATCTCGGCATTCACCTCGAAGTTTTTTTCCCAAAGCTTGTTCATAATAAAGTGAAGAGTGAAGAGTGAAGAGTGAAGAATTTGCTACCGCTATTCATACGCCCATCATTTCACTCTCTTATTTTAACTGATTGTTCTTTTTTATTGTTTTTATTGATGAAACTAACAAAGCTATAATCTCATTACAGTCAGATGCCATACTTTCAAACCCTTTCTCGTCTAAGATATTGGTGTCATGAAGAAGATTTAACCAATTCATGGTTTCATTGGCCTCCTTAAGTGCAATATGAAGTTTTGAAGAGAAATCTGCCGGGCTTTGCGCGAACTCCGACTCATGAACGTTTGCTGATATAGAAGTACCAGAACGCAACACTTGCTTATAGATAGTCTGCAATTTCCAATCATTATCTGTAAAATGAAGAAACATGTTTACTATCCTTATTGCAAAAGCATAGCTCTTCTGGTGGAGCGGACCACCCTCTCTTCTAAAATTAATCATGGCTGGCGGTAGCAAATTCTTCACTCTTCATTCTTCACTCTTCACTCAAAAGGAATTTGCGACAGGGCGTCAGCGATTTTCTCCACACCGTCCTGCAAGGGACCAGCAACCATTCCCTTGAGCATAAAGGGGATGTCGGCCTTGACGGTAACCTTCATCTTGCTGGTCTCAGCGGTGACAGGCAGCACCTGAATCCAAAGGTTAAAAGGCAGTGGCGACTGCTCTGCCTCAAACTTGACACATTTGTTTTCCTCGCGCTCAATGATGCGCAGCTTGATGACACCCACGGGGTCGACACTCACCTGAACTGAGTCGCTGTCGAACTGGAAGTCCTTGAGTTTATCCTCAGGAACACGGTCGCGAACGCGCTCTAAATTGGTCAGATCACTGATATTCCTATAAACAGCCTCAACGGGATAGTTGATCTGCTTGATGCTACTTTCGAATTTACTCATATTCTCTTTTTATTAAACTCCCCAGACGCTGGGATCTTTACGCCATTCTTTTAATACTTCAATCTCTTCGGGTTTGATATAGCCAGTCTCAGCGGCCTGCTCCAATACGGCATTATAATCACTCAGGGTGATGAGTTTAACCCCAGCCTCACGGAAAGCCTCTTCTGCTACAGGGAAACCGTAGGTGAACGAAGCCACCATACCAATGACCTCTACACCGTATTCACGTAGAGCAGCAACAGCCTTCAGCGAAGAGCCGCCAGTAGAAATCAGGTCCTCGACGACGATGACCTTAGCGCCCTTCTTCAGTTCGCCTTCCACCTGATTGCCCATGCCATGATCCTTTGGCTTTGGACGAACATAAGCGTAGGGCAATCCCAGTTCGTCAGCTACGAGCGCACCCTGAGCAATGGCACCTGTTGCCACACCAGCCACAGCCTCAGCCTCGGGGAAGTTTTCCTGAATGGCATGACAGAGTTCGAGTTTGACAAACGAACGGACATCAGCAAAACCCAATGTCTTGCGATTGTCCGTATAGATGGGTGACTTCCAGCCCGAAGCCCAGGTAAAGGGCTCGTTAGGCTGCAACTTGATGGCCTTGATATCCATCAGTTTTTGGGCAAACAGTTTTTTGATTTCCATATATTTAATGTTATTTTATCTTCATCAATAGAATTCCCACAATAATCCAGATGATTTCACGCACACGACAGATGATGCTGACAAAGATGCCTAAGGCTGCAGAAAGTCCCAAGGCGGCAATAGACAGCACGAAACCACCCTCCTGGACGCCTAACTGCATGGGCAGGAATCCGATGAGGTTGGCAAAGAGCGTGGTGAACGACACTATCAGGATGGAGTGCATATAAGTCAACGTCAGACCGCCCCAGCCTCCTCCGCAGTCGATGCCAAAGAGCAGGAGCATGAACATTACCTCTGAACTCTGTAGCACACGCGACAGGAATTCCAAGACCAGACTGGTGTAAAACGCCTTGCGGTCCTGTCCGTAGAGTGCCGATATCTGGGCGTCAATATTACGCAGCGACTCTGCATGTCTGCCACGAAAGCGACGGCTCCAGCCTCTCAGTCCCGGAATCTTACCGATAATGCCCAGCGTGTAAACCACCAGTCCGTGACGATAGCCTCTGGAGAAGATGTAGAATGCCACGAGGCAGAATACGACGATGATACCCAGTACGATGGCAATGGCTGTGGTGATGGGCATATCGCCAATGAGCACCAATGCCAGATAGAGGAATATGGATACGAACCAAAACCAGAAGTGGGCAAAGAAATGCATCATCGCGTAGAGGATGACTGACGAAGTGGCGTGCTGGTTGTCGATATTCTTCGAGAGTTCCATGATGCGGTAGGGTTCACCTCCCAGTCCGCCAACAGGTGTTGCATAGTTAAGGGCATAGCCTGTGATGGTCAGTCTGTAGATACGCCAGAAGCCAACAGGCGACTTACCCCCCAGATTGCCTTTAATGATAGCCTGCCAAGCCAATGCGTTAAGGCCATAGACGAAGAACCATACGCCCACGATGGGTATCAACCAGTAACCTGCGTGGCAGAGATGCTCCCAGAGTTCGACGAAGCTGACATCAAACGTCAGCAACATCACCACGACAGCAGCAATGCCCAGAAAGAAGAACAGGTTGTTCAGTCGTTGCTTCGTCCACTTCATTGTTTATTCAAATTGTGTCGGCAATCTTCTTGCAGAAAGCTTCGTGACGATGATTGATGTAGAGGTAAAGCAGTCCCATGCCGACGATTTCCCATACGAAATTCATGACAGGAATATCGAGCAGACAGAACACAAACAGCCAGAAAGAGCGGAAATTGAACGTCAGCAGTCCGTTCCAGAAAATAACAGGCAGCGACTGGTCGTGGAATTCCTTGCGGACACTCTCTGGGATGTTTTCCGAAGCGCCAAACTTCTCACGCAGTTTCTGCATCAGACGCTGGAACTGAGGAGTCACCTTCTCCTGCTTCTTCGTATAATCGATGTACGACTTCTGGAAGTAGCGCTCGGCCCAGCTGTGGGTCTCAGGTGTCATCTGGTCGTAGATTTCCTGCTGGCGCTTGGAGTTGTCGAGCTCGGCACCCTTCTCGCCTTTCAGGAAGAAGAGGTGTACCTGAATGTAATAGTCTGCCAGACGCTGTTGACCAGCCAGTCCCATAACACCTGAGATGACTCCCAGGATGTAGGCGATGACGGTGGCGATGATCACGTTCTGTTGTGTGTCCTCAATGCCCAGCAGCGAGAACTCGATGTCGTGGTGCAGGTAGAAACGGTAAACCAGTAAGTGGTAGATGGGAATGAACCACGCGAAACCAGCCACACCGTCGAGGATACGTCCCAAACGGCTCTTCTTTCCTGACAGTCGCGCCAGCTGTCCATCCGTACAATCCAAAATGTCGGCAATCATCAGCAGTACAATGGCGATAATGTTCATCGACAATCCCCACCAACCGCTATAATACAAACTGCCGCAACCAAAGAAAATGGCACTGGCTGCACCGACAATCATCGACCAGATGGTAACGGTGTTCGGATGGATGTCGAACTTGTTGAAAAAGACAGCCAGATAATAACAGAAAGGACGGATGACATGGAGGTCAAGCCAGTCTTCCGTCTCTGCTGATTTTAGTGTTGCTTTAAAATTCTCGTTCATGCTTTATTTTATTCAGTATGACTTTTGTCACGATTCGGCAAAGCACAGCTTTGCCCTCACTGCTCCAAAAGTTCACTACTACTTAATAGCTTCGTAACACTTCTTGATGGTATCACAAACAAACTGTGTCTGCTCCTTGCGGCCCAACGTGATGCGCAGGCAGTCCTCCAGTCCCTTGTCACCCATGAACTTAATCTTATAGTCCTGCACCTTCAGGGCTTCCATCAGCGCCTCCTTGATGGCAACAGGATACTTGATAAGGATGAAGTTGGCAACAGACTTATACACCTTGAAGCCAGGCAAGTCGCCCAGCACCTTCTTGTATAGCTGACGGCCCCATTCCATATCGTCGGCCACGTGGCGGTAGTGCTCATCGCTGTCGAGAGCAGCCAAAGCCACAGCCTCTGAGAAGCGATTGTAGCCCAGATATTTGTTTACATAGCTCAGGAACTGGTCGTGACCCTTACCGATGAAACCGAATCCGCAGCGCAGACCAGGCAGTCCGTAGAACTTCGACAGGGTGCGCGAGATAATCAGGTTGTTGTATTTGTTCACCAGCGGAGCAATATAGGCTGTGTCCATCGAGATGAAGCTGGCGTATGCCTCGTCGATGAGTACCATGGTGTCGGCAGGGATGTTCTCCATAATACGACCTACCTCGTCGGGTGTCAGGCCGTTACCTGTCGGGTTATTGGGCGAGGCCAACAGCAACATACGGGGATGTACGCGGTTGGTATATTCAATGACCTCGTCAACATCGTAGGCGAAGGTATCTTCCTGCTCGTACAGGGGGTACATCTCGAATTCGCCGTCGCACTCAGAGGCTACACGGTTGTAGTACCACCACGAGAACTCAGGAATGAGAATCTTCTTGTTGTCACCCTTGGTCAGGAAATAGTGGATGGAATTCTTCAGCATGTCCTCGCCACCATAGGTCAGCAGGACCTGCTCTTCGGGAACACCGTAAATTTCGCTCACGCGAACGCTGATAACACTCTTCTTACCCTGATCGTAGATACGGGTATAAAAACAAAGATCCTTTGCGTCAAAATTCTTCACTGCGTCAAGTACCTTCTGGCTTGGCTCAAAATTAAATTCATTCCTATCAAGATAGTTCATTGTATTCTTTTTTATTTCTTACAGCCTGCAAAGGTACGAATAAGTGAGCAAAGAACCAAAGTTTTTAAGATTATTTTTAATCCCTGCATGACAGCCGCCTCTTATCAAAGGTTCTAAATCTTGTTATTTTTCAGCAAAACATTTGCTCATTTGGATAAAATGTATTACTTTTGCAAGCTAAAAGAACGAAAACTTAACAAAATGATATAAAAATGGCAAAAAAACTGTTATTAGGCGACGAAGCGATTGCATTAGGTGCCATACATGCTGGACTGAGTGGCGTGTATGCCTATCCTGGCACTCCTTCGACGGAGATTACTGAGTTTATTCAAGGCAATGCGATAGCCCGTGAGCGTGGACTGCACAGCCGTTGGAGTACCAACGAAAAGACAGCTATGGAGGCTGCACTGGGTATGTCGTTTATGGGAAAACGCGCCTTGGTATGTATGAAACATGTAGGACTGAACGTCTGTGCCGATCCGTTTGTCAACAGCGGTATGACGGGTGTGAACGGTGGTGTCGTAGTTTTGGTAGCTGACGACCCTTCCATGCACTCTTCGCAGGACGAGCAGGATAGCCGTTTCTACGGTAAGTTTGCATTGATTCCTACTTTCGAGCCCTCTAATCAGCAGGAGGCTTACGATATGATGGAGGTGGCCTATGCCTATAGTGAGCGTATCAAACTCCCCGTTCTGATGCGTGTCACCACTCGTATGGCTCATAGCCGTGCTGTCGTAGAGGTGAAGGACGAGCCCAGTAAGGAGAATGCCTTGAACTATGATGCCATTGCTGCCAATTGGGTGCTTCTGCCTGCCAATGCCCGCAAGCGCAACGATTTTGTGACAGCCCAGCAGGCTCAGTTGGAGGAGGATGCTGTTAGTTCGCAATATAACAAGTATATAGAAGGTACAGATAAGAAACTGGGTATTTTGGCCAGCGGCATTGGTTACAACTACGTGATGGAATGCTTCCCAACGGGATGCCCCTTCCCTATTTTGAAGGTATCGCAATATCCTCTGCCCAAGAAGCTGGTTCGTCAGCTGATGGAGGAATGTAAGGAAGTACTTATCGTTGAGGAAGGCCAGCCGTTTATTGAGGATATGGTTCGTGGCGTTGGTGACCTGAAGAATGTTCACGGCAAGCTCGACGGCACACTGCCTCGTACGGGTGAACTGAATCCCGATATCGTCAAGAAAGCCTTGGGTATGGAGAGTGGCGAATGCTTCGACCCCTGTGCCGATGTTGCTCCACGTCCCCCTGCATTGTGTCAGGGCTGTGGTCACCGCGACGTTTATACAGCACTTAACGAAGTATTGAAGGAGTTCAATAATCCCCGTGTGTTTGGTGATATCGGTTGCTACACACTGGGCTTCCTGCCTCCCTTCCGCGCTATTCACTCATGTGTTGATATGGGTGCTTCGATTACGATGGCCAAGGGTGCTGCTGATGCAGGTCAGTGGCCTGCCGTTGCCATTATCGGCGACTCTACGTTTACCCACTCAGGAATGACAGGCTTGCTCGATGCCATCAACGAGAATGCCGACATCACCGTTATCATTTCCGATAACCTGACGACAGGTATGACTGGTGGACAGGATTCTGCCGGTACCAATAAGTTTGAGGCCATCTGTCGTGGTTTGGGTCTGAGCGACGAACACCTGAAGGTAGTTGTTCCCCTGCCGAAAAACATGCCGGAGATTACACAGATTATCCGTGACGAAATCAACTATCACGGCACGAGTGTCATCATTCCTCGTCGTGAGTGTATGCAGACTTTGCAGCGCCACTTGAAGCAGAAGAAAGCTGCTGAAAAAAAGTAAAAAGGTAAAAAGTAAAAAAGTAAATCATGAAGACCGATATTATATTGTGTGGCGTAGGAGGACAAGGCATCCTCTCTATCGCAACGATTATTGGCGAGGCCGCCATGAATGAGAATCTGTATATCAAGCAGGCTGAGGTTCACGGAATGTCACAACGTGGTGGTGACGTGCAGTCAAACCTTCGTATCAGTTCCGATCCCATTGCCAGTGACCTCATTGCCAAGGGTAGTGCTGACGTGATTATCTCTATGGAACCCATGGAGGCTCTGCGCTATCTGCCCTTCCTGAAGAAGGACGGTTGGATTATCACTTCGTCGACACCGTTCGTTAATATCCCTAACTATCCCGATATGGAAGTTATCAAGGCCGACCTCGACAAACTGCCTAACATCATCATGCTCGACATTGAGCAGAAGGCCAAGGACGCTGGTGTTCCCCGTTCGGCAAATGTCATCCTGTTGGGTGCTGCCCAGAAGGCATTGGGTATCGAATATAAAAAGCTGGAAGAGGCCATTAGTAGGGTCTTTACCCGCAAGGGTGAAGCCATCGTCGAGGCTAATATCAAAGCATTAGCGATTGGTAAGGAGGCACAAAAGTGAAAAGTGAAGAATGAAGAGTGAAGAATTTGCTACCGCAATGAATACACCAATTAAAAAAGAGATTGTCGACGGTCTGATTGCCAAGATGGGCATTCAGGACTTCGCCAAGGCCACCATCCGTGAAGTAAAGCAGGTGGCAGCAATGGCTGAGAAAGAGAGTGGCGTGGAATTTATCAAGATGGAGATGGGTATTCCCGGACTCCCTGCTGCACAGGTGGGAGTCGATGCGCAAATCAAGTCGCTGCAGGAAGGTATCGCCCATTCTTATCCCGATATTCAGGGCTATCCTGAACTGAAAAAACAGGCTTCGCGCTTCGTCAAGGCATTCATCAATGTCGACATAGCCCCTGAGGGTTGTGTGCCCGTCTGTGGTTCCATGCAGGGTACGTTTGCTTCGTTCCTGACCTGTTCGCAGGCAGACAAGAAGAAGGACACCGTGCTTTTTATTGACCCAGGGTTCCCTGTTCAGAAGATGCAGTTGCAGGTGCAGGGCGTGAAGTATGAGACCTTCGACGTCTATGATTTCCGTGGCGAGAAGCTGGGTCCCAAGTTGGAGAGCTATCTGAAAAACGGCAACATCTGCGCTATCGTCTATTCAAATCCTAACAATCCCGCGTGGATTTGTATGACGGAAAGCGAGTTGCAGACCATTGGCAAGCTCGCAACCCAGTATGACGCTATTGTGATGGAAGACCTCGCTTACTTTGCTATGGATTTCCGCAAGGATCTCAGCAAACCCTTCGAGGCTCCCTACCAGCCTACGGTAGCTCACTATACGGACAATTACATGTTGCTGATCTCTGGTTCCAAGGCGTTCAGCTATGCTGGCGAGCGTATTGGTGTGACGTGCATTTCCGATAAGCTGTTCCATCGTCATTTCGCTGACCTCAGTGCCCGCTACGAAGGACTGCCCTTCGGACTGGTATTCTCCACCCGCATGCTCTATGCCCTCTCGTCTGGTACCAGCCATTCTGCACAGTATGCTATGGCGGCTATGCTGAAGGCTGCCTGTGACGGAACCTATAATTTCCGTAATGAGGTGAAGGTCTATGGCGACCGTGCCCATAAGCTGAAGGACATCTTCCTTCGTCACAATTTCCATATCGTTTACGACAAGGATTTGGACCAGCCCGTTGCCGACGGTTTCTATTTTACCATTGGCTATAAGGGAATGACCAGTGGCGAGCTGGCGAAAGAACTGATGTACTATGGTGTTTCGGCCATCTGCCTGATTACCACAGGCTCCCATCAGGAAGGCTTGCGCGTGTGTACATCCTTTATAGAAGACCACCAGTACGACCAGTTGGAAGAGCGTATGCAGATTTTTGCTGCAAATAATCCATGATAATTTTCAACATTATAAACTAATAGTATGACTCAAAAAAATCTTTTCAAGACGTCTTGTATGGCTTTGCTGATGGTTTTCGTCAGTAGCACAGCCTTTGCACAGGACAAAAAGGAATCTAAGGGCATTGACTGGATGAAGGAGTTGAAAGAACGAATCACCATCAATGGCTACATGCATGGCGGTTATGAATACAACGACAAGGGCGGAAAGACCACCAGCACGTTCAATTTCAAGCGAGCCATCTTCTGGGGTAAAGCCAGAATTACCGACCGTTGGTCGTTCCTGTTTATGCACAACTTTGCCTTGTCGAAAGGTGTTTTAGAGTTCTGGACCAATTACCGTTTGACGCGTAACAATGCGCTGAACGTCCGTATTGGTCAGTTCCAGCACCCGTTCTCGTTGGAGAGTCCGCTGTCACCAACTATGCTCGAACTCGTTGACGTCACCTCACAGGCTGTTACATATCTGGCCAACGGCAACGAACCTCTGCTCGGTCCCAACTACGGACGTGACCAAGGTATCATGCTGTTGGGTGATCTCTTTAATGATCACTTCCACTACGAGCTGGCAGTGATGAACGGTCAGGGTATTAACACCGCTGACGGCAACAGCGACAAAGATGTCATCCTGAAGTTAGAGTACCGTCCCAGCAAGGAGTGGCGCCTCGTAGCCTCTGGACAGAAAGGTCGTGGACATGCCATCAACACCTGTGCGTGGAACGATATCCAAGTTGGCGAAGACTACCGTCGCGACCGCGTCAGCTTTGGTGGCGAAGCAAAAATCCCCACCCAGATGGGCCGTAAGTCGACAAGTGGTGGCGTTTGTCTGCGTAGTGAGTTCTTGGCTGGTAAGGACGGCAATGTAGGCAGTCGTGGTGCATACATCACAGGTTCTATAGCATTAGGACAGGGTGTCGACGCTATCGCATCGGTCGACTACTACGACCGTAACACATCAGAGAGTGGATGGCAGCAGACCAATCTTCTTGGCGGTTTGCAATATTGGTTCTACCCCAAGTGCCGTTTGCAGGTACAATTTACACATAGCTTCTGCGGTCATCTGCTTGGTGACGACTACAACCGCATTCAGGCTCAAAT
>JAEEGG010008320.1_pt1 | contig 23576 bp, 25 predicted proteins | sample 9134161 | NCBI WGS metagenome assembly JAEEGG01 (sample SAMN16246543, study PRJNA631951) | gut metagenome | biome: gut microbiome; feature: rumen; material: CR-attached | host: Bos | place: Iran: Karaj | collected 2018-10
GATACTTGTCCTGCAATAGAGGAGCAGTGGTTCAACAAGCATCACTTGTTGTTTGATTTGGTATATAATCCGCAGCAGACGCTTTTTTTGAAAAAAGGACAACAAAAAGGTGCAAAAACAGTGAATGGATATGAAATGTTGTGCTTGCAGGCAGATGCTGCATGGAAGATTTGGAATGAATAAATTTTATGTAAATGTTAGAAAATAAGAATCTTACAAATTTAAACGAATACGGGGAATTTGGTTTGATAGACTTGCTGACCAAGGATATCAAATTGAAAAACAAGAGTAGTGTTTTAGGTGTCGGAGACGATGCCGCCATTATTGACAGCGGCGATAGACTGCAAGTGGTTTCCACCGATTTGCTGGTGGAAGGCATTCATTTTGACATACACTATACACCGTTGAGACATTTGGGTTATAAGGCAATAGCCGTCAATTTATCGGATATTGCCGCCATGAATGCCCGTCCCGAACAGGTGTTGGTCAGCATTGCTATTTCCTCCCGCTATACAGTGGAGGCCATACAAGAATTGTATGCAGGCATGAAACTCTGCTGTGAACGCTATGGCGTGGATTTGGTCGGTGGCGACACCACCTCCAGCGTCAGCGGCATGTTTATCTCTGTAACTGTTTTGGGCTATGCCAAAAAAGAACAACTCGTCAAACGCAGTACGGCAGGATTGAAAGATTTGATATGCGTAAGCGGGGATTTAGGCGGTGCCTATATGGGTTTGCTATTATTAGAAAGAGAAAAAGAAGTTTTCTTAAAAGACCCGAGCAATCAGCCGGAATTGGAAGGAAAAGATTATATCTTAGAGCGTCAATTGAAACCTGAACCCCGTTTGGATGTAATAGATGTGCTTGAAAAACAAAAAGTTGTGCCGACTTCCATGATAGACATTTCCGACGGGTTGGCATCGGAGGTGTTGCATCTTTGCAAAGATTCTCACAAAGGTTGTCGCTTGTATGAAGAAAAAATTCCTATTGACACACAGACCTATGATATGGCAATAGAATTTGCCATCACTCCGTCTGTGGCGGCACTAAATGGCGGAGAAGATTATGAATTGCTATTCACCGTTGCACAAGCCGATTATGACAAAATAAAAGATTGCTTGGAATTTTCCATCATAGGCTATACAACCGACGAAAGTGAAGGTTGTTCGCTGATAACAAAGGACGACAAACTTATTGAATTGAAGGCACAAGGTTGGAATGCATTTACAAAGGAGAACAGATAGATGAAAGCAAAATTTTTATTGTGGATACTATTGGCAACCCTATGCTTCACTTCGTGCCGTCCTCGCCATCCCTTTAGCGACATTCCTACCTTGCAGTTTGTCAGTTTGGAAAGAATAGACAATGGCACCGCTTCGGACAACGAAGCCTTGTTAACGGTTTATTTTACAGACGGAGACGGCAATATCGGCTTAAATGCTTCCGACAACCAACCTCCCTTTGACACCGCTTCGGAGTTTTACTACAACTTTTTTATCACTTATTATGAATTGCAAAATGGTGTTTGGGTGTCGCCGGAGAATTTGAAAGATCAGTTCAATATCCGTTTGCCGCGTTTTCTTTCATCCGACATTGAAGAGCCTATTGATGGCAATATTGAATCTATTATCAATATCAATAATCCTTATTCCTCTTTCGACACCATTCGCTTTGAATGTTATTTGGTGGATAGAGATTTAAACAAAAGCAATATCATCTATACCGATACTTTGGTGGTAAATAAATAAGAAAGAGATATTTTCTTTGCTGATTTTCAAAAAAGAGTTTTTCTTTTCATAAGTTGGTATTTATTTTTATTATTAATGTAATTTTTTGTAACAAAGTACAGCTATTTTCGTACAAATAACTGGTTGAAAAATGTGTATAAAAAATGCGTATTGAGAAGCTAAAAATCGTATTTTTTTTATACCTTTGCAAGTTTGAATAAAAAAAGATGAAAATAGTATTATTTGACAATCAACATCGTAGCGACCTGTTACCCTTGACCTTCACACGACCGCAAGCGGACATTCGTGTGGGTATTATGACTATCAGGGAAAAGTGGGAGAAACGTTTGCATGCCGTCACTTCCACCTATACACAAAACTATCTGTCTGCCAAATTTCCTATGGAAGTCGGCAGTGATTATTTGTTTATCAATGCATCTATTTGTCCGACTGACGATTTGGTGGAGAAAATACTGCAATTGCAGATGGGGCAGTCATTGGTGAAAGAAGAGGAAAAAATTGCCCATCGTTTGCCGTCCTTGCCTTCATTTTTGGACGAATATGAAGGAGAAAAAGTGAATTATCAAGGGGAATATACCGCCATATATCATTTATGGGATATCTTCACTTGCAATGAATCGGAATTGCGAGCAGATTTTGATATTATTACCAAAGGACGTATTAGTCAGCCATTGAGTGACAGCAATCGTGTTTTTTGTCCAGAGAACGTGTTTGTGGAAGAAGGTGCAGTGATAGAATGTGCGGTGATAAATGCCAAGGATGCCAAAGTTTATATCGGCAAAGATGCCGAAGTGATGGAAAACAGTGTTATTCGGGGAAGTGTAGCCTTGTTGGAGCATGCTCAAATAAAAGTGGGTGCCAAAATTTATGGTGCCACTACCATCGGTCCCTATTCCAAAGTGGGTGGAGAGTTGAGCAATGTGGTGATATTCGGCTATAGCAACAAAGCCCACGATGGTTTTATGGGCAATTCGGTATTGGGAGAGTGGTGCAATATTGGTGCCGATACCAATACTTCCAATTTAAAAAACAACTACGAAGTGGTGAAATTGTGGAATTATACCTCACAAACATTTTTACGGACAGGCTTGCAATTTTGCGGTTTGATTATGGGAGACCACTCCAAATGTGGTATCAACGTGATGTTCAATACCGGCACCGTGGTAGGCGTATCGGCCAATATCTTCGGTTCCGGCTATCAACCCAACTTTTTCCCGTCCTTTCATTGGGGAGGTGGGAATGTTCCCGTTTCGGACTATAAGTTGGATGTGGCAAAAAAAGTAGCTGACAGAGTATTTAAGCGTAGAAACAAAGTCTTCGACGAAGTGGAAAGTCAGATTTTGGATTCGGTATATCAATTGACAGAAGAATATAGAAGAAATTACTAATTAAGAAAAAAAATAAAGAAGAAATATATGCCAGGTAAAATCAAATTTTTTGATGATTTAGAAATATTGAAAGATGTATTAGAGGGCGAAACAGGCATTGTTCCCATGCTCACCGAACAGGAATCCAAACAGTTGATGGATATAGATTTGCCGTCAACCATGCCGGTGTTGGCATTGAGAAATACGGTTCTTTTTCCGGGCATTGTCATGCCTATTACAGTCGGTAGAACCAAATCGTTGAATTTGGTGGAAGAGGCTTTTAGCAACAAAGCTTGTATTGCAGCCGTTGCACAAAGAGATCCTTCTGTGGACGACCCTTCAGAAGACGATTTGTACAAAGTGGGTGTAGTGGCAAAAATATTGCAAGTGTTTGAAAGTCCTAATGGCCCGAAAACTATTATTATTCAAGGTATCAAACCGCTTTCTTTGGTAAGACTGATACCCAATCAAAAATATCTTTTGGGCGAAATAGCCGAATATCCTACCAATGATTTTGATAGAAATATTCTTGAAAAACAAGAATTTAATGCGACTATCGCTTCCTTGGTGGATACGATGACTTCATTTATGAACTATTCTAAAGGAACTGTTCAAGAAGATGCCTTTAGAACATTTAAAAAATTGAACAACAGAGTTTTCATGATTTATTTTGTTGCCGCAACCCTATCTTTGGAGATGGAGAAAAAACAACAAATTTTGGAAATTCAAGATATTGAAGAGCGAGCCATTGCAGTTATCAAAGAATTGTCACAAGCATTGCAAATTACGCAATTAAAGTCACAAATTCAAAAGAAAACTAAAATGCAGCTTGATAAGCAGCAGAGAGAATATTTCTTGAATCAACAATTGAAGACCATTCAAGATGAATTGGGAGACAATGGCGTTGACAGTGCTGTGTCAGAACTGCAGGAAAAAGCCAAAAACAAACGTTGGGACGAAATTACACAGCAGCAATTTGAACGAGAATTGAAGAAGTTGCAGAGAATGAATCCTATGTCTTCGGATTTTACCATACAACTCAATTATTTAGAGTTGCTGGTAAGTTTGCCATGGGGAGAATATACTGCCGATAACCTTGATTTGGAAGCGGTAAAGAAAATATTAAACGAAGACCACTTCGGACTCGAAAAAGTGAAAGAGCGAATTTTGGAATATCTGGCAGTCTTGCAGTTGAAAGGAGATATGAAGTCGCCCATATTGTGTTTTGTCGGTCCTCCGGGAGTCGGAAAGACTTCTTTGGGCAAGTCGGTGGCTCGTGCAATGAATAGAAAATATATTCGTATGTCCTTGGGAGGCGTACGCGATGAATCGGAAATTCGCGGTCATAGAAAAACCTACATAGGTGCTATGCCGGGACGAATTATTGAAAGTATTAGAAAAGCAGGTTCCTCCAATCCTGTATTTGTTTTGGATGAAATAGACAAGTTGTCGGGAATGAATATCCAAGGCGATCCTTCTGCAGCCATGCTCGAAGTGCTCGATCCGGAACAAAATACCACCTTCTATGACAATTATTTGGAAACGAATTATGATTTGTCAAAAGTATTGTTTATTGCCACTGCCAACACTTTGAGTACGGTGCATCCGGCATTGATAGATCGTATGGAGATAATCGAGTTGAGCAGTTATCTGATAGAAGAAAAAGTCAATATTGCCAAGCAACATTTGATTCCGAAGCAAATTAAAGAACATGGTTTGAAAGCCAAAGATATTTCTTTTTCCACCAAGGTGATAGAAACCATCATTGACGACTATACCCGAGAAGCAGGTGTGAGAGTTTTGGAGAAACAAATAGCCAAGGTAATTCGCCATCGTGCTTGTCAAATGGTTAAGCAAGAACCTTTTAGCAAAGCCATCAAAAAAGAAGACTTGCCGGAGATATTAGGTGTGCCTATGTTTAAACGTGAGGAAGATTTTAAATTGGATGTGATAGGTGTTGCCAAAGGTTTGGCATGGACATCGGTAGGCGGGGAAGTGTTGTTTGTAGAAACTGCCGTATCGGAAGGAAAAGGAAATCTGGTGCTTACCGGCAATTTAGGAGATGTGATGAAAGAGTCGGCAACCATTGCCTACGAATATGTGAAAATTCATGCCAAAGAATTTAATATCAATATGGAAGAATTGATGAAAAAAGATGTCTATATCCATGTGCCCGAAGGTGCCACTCCAAAAGACGGTCCGTCGGCAGGTATTACCATACTGACGGCTTTGTTGTCAACATTTACCAACACTCCTATACGTTCTAATTTGGCCATGACAGGTGAAATTACCTTGAGAGGAAAATTGACACCGATAGGAGGTGTGAAAGAGAAGATTTTAGCCGCCAAACGTGCCAATATCACTACTTTGGTATTGCCGGCAGCCAATCAAAAAGATGTGGAAGATGTAGAAGAAGAATATATTCAAGGTCTTGAATTCCACTATTTTGACAATATGACAGATGCTTTGAAATTTAATCTTTCAAAATAATAGATGATGAAAGGAAAATTGTATTGTTTGTTGGCATTGTTGTTGGTGAATGTTACGGCATTTGCACAAAGCAGTTTATATGTGGTTTCGTTTACCGATAAACCTAATTATCATGCTGAAAATCCAATAGATTTTTTGTCACAGAGAACCATGGAGAAAAAAAATCGCTTGCAAATTGCTGTCGGTTACGAAGATGCTCCTGTCTATGCCATGTACATCGATTCCGTATTGACGGAACCGATAACCTATAAAACGCATTCCAAATGGTTCAACTATGTGGTGGTGAGCATGGAAGACACTATAGCACAAACTATCAGCCGTTGGTCGTTTGTGAGAGATGTTTGCTTGTTGCGGGATTATGATATGTCGTCCGTGTTGACAGAAGATGATACCGTGCCCGATGTTCCCACCTTGATGGTTCCAGATCATTACGAATATCCGACATTAACTTTGGATACTTTGTCGTATGGCAGTTTTTATCGGCAGATAGGCATTCACCAAGGGCAATATATGCACCAAGAAAATTACAGAGGACAAAATATGTTGATAGCTATTTTAGATGGTGGCTATGAACATTTGGATACAATGGCATTTTGGCAGTCATGGCGAGACAATCAATGTGTTTTTACGCGAAATTTAACCGATGAACCCAATCTGTACAGTGGCACATCGCATGGCACTACGGTTTTGTCCATTATGGCAAGCAACGATATGTATCAGTGTATAGGAACGGCTCCTGAAGCCGATTATGCTATTATAAAAACAGAAGTATGTGATTATGAAGAATATATAGAAGAATTTTTCTTGGTAAGAGGTTTGGAAATAGCAGACAGTATGGGTGCGGATGTGGTGAATATATCTTTGGGATATACCGAATTTGATACAGAAGCCGATAATCACGATACCGCATATTTGGATGGTTTGCATTATGTGTCATCGGTGGCAGTTTCCAAAGCCACTCGCAAAGGCAGCATAGTTTGTGTGGCAGCAGGCAATTCAGGTGACAATGATTGGCATTATATCGGTTCTCCGTGCGATGGACGCGATGGTATCACTGTGGCAGCAGTCGATTCAGCAGGTAATGTAGCAGATTTTAGTTCTCGCGGCGGTTTGCAAAGTGCAGGAGATAAACCCAATGTGGCAGCTATCGGCTACCATACCTATTATTATGGTTCCAACGATAGTATTGTGCAAGGCAACGGCACTTCCTTGGCAACGCCAATTATCACCGGTCTGACCACGTGTTTGTGGCAGGCATATCCGGAAAAAACACCTTTGCAAATACGACAAGCCATTATGATGAGTTGTTCCAACTATCCATATTACGATTCTTTGTCAGGATATGGCATTCCGGACTTCTGGAAAGCATTTAGTATTTTGAAAGTAAATGATTTGTCCTGTCAGAATGTTGAAAATATAGGTTTACATGTTTATCCGAATCCTTGTCAAGACCAATTGACGATTGAAACGCAAGAAGATGTGAGTATGTCATTATATGATATCAGCGGAAAGTTGCATTTGCAAAAGTCCTTGAAACAAGGTGTTAATTCTGTCTATATCAAAGACTTGCCAAAAGGAGAGTATATCATACAATTCAATAGTCAAAAAGGTATAGTTTTCAACAAAATGTTAAAAAACTAACTGAAAAATGGCACAAAAAGAAGAGGATGCGATTATATTAAAAGGAATTAAAGTCAACAATTTGCAAAATGTTGACGTAGTCATTCCTAAAAATCAGTTGGTAGTGGTTACCGGTTTGTCGGGAAGCGGCAAATCCTCTTTGGTGTTTGATACTTTGTATGCCGAAGGGCAGCGGCGTTATGTAGAGAGTTTGAATGCCTATGCCCGCCAATTTTTGGGAAAAATCAACAAACCGGCTGTAGATGAAGTAATAGGCATTCCACCTGCCATTGCAGTTGGTCAAAGGTCATTGTCGCGAAATCCTTATTCTACAGTCGGCACCATGACCGAGATATATGAGTATATTAAATTATTGTATGCTCGCTTGGGAAAAACTTATTCCCATATCAGCGGAAAATTGGTAAAAAGAGACAGCGTCACAGATGTTTGCACATTTATTTTCGGCTTGGATCAGTCAAAAAAAATAATGATTTTGGCTCCGATAGTTTATGAGAAAAAAAATCTCAAAAAAGTATTGGAAATATTGCTCAATCAAGGTTTTAGCAGATTGTGTGTGAACGATGAAATTTTGCAAATTACCGATGCCTTGCAGATGTCTTTCAAAGAAAAAGACAAATTGTATTTGTTGGTAGATCGCTGTACATTGGAAGATAGTGCTGAAAATCATTCAAGAATTGCCGATTCGGTAGAAACGGCTTATTTTCATGGAGACGGAAAATGTCAAGTTAGAATTTATGACAAAGATAATAATGTAAGTATCAGCAATTTTTCCAATAAATTTGAAGAAGATGGCATTGTTTTTCGCAAACCCAATGTGAATATGTTTGCCTTCTCCAATTCCTACGGGGCTTGCCCGACATGTAAGGGTATTGGTGAAATACAGGGTATCAACCCCGATTTGGTTATCCCCGACAAACGTCTCTCCGTATATGAAGGTGCTGTTGTCTGTTGGCATGGCGACAAAATGAGTGAATATCAAAAATTGTTGATAAAAACAGCAAAATATTTTGATTTCAACATACATACACCTATCAATCAATTGACAGAAAAACAATATCACGATTTGTGGTATGGAAATGAATATTTTCCGGGTGTAGTCGGCTTTTTTGATTTCATAGAAAAAAATGCTTACAAAATTCAATATCGGGTGATGCTGTCACGATATAGAGGCAAGACTACTTGTCCTGACTGCAATGGCTTTCGATTGGCGAAAGATGCTTTTTATGTAAAAGTGGCTGACAAAACTATTGCAGATATTGTCTCTATGCCTTTGGATGAGTTGTTGGATTTTTTCACCCATTTAAAATTCTCTTCCAGAGCAGAAAAAAAAGTGGCAGATTTTCTATTAAATGAAATATGCATAAGAATTTCTTTCCTTTGTGATTTAGGGCTATCTTATTTAACTTTGAATCGATTGTCATCCACTTTGTCGGGTGGTGAAAGTCAGCGGGTTTGTTTGGCAACATCTTTGGGAAGCAATTTGGTGGGTTCTTTATATATTTTAGATGAGCCGAGTATCGGTTTGCATAGTGTGGATACGGAGTGCTTGATAAGATTGTTGAAACGATTGCGTGACATTGGCAATACTGTAGTGGTGGTGGAACATGATGAAGAGATTATCCGTTCTGCCGATTATGTGATAGATGTTGGTCCATTGTCCGGTAGAAATGGCGGAAAAATTGTCTATCAAGGAAAATATGACAAATTTCTACGTTCAAAAGAAAGCATTACTTCGCAATATTTAACCCATCAGTTGACTATTCCGGTGCCGTTACAGCGGAAAGCATGGAAGCGTAAGATAAGTGTTAATGGTGCATGTATCAACAATTTAAAGAATGTAAATGTTGATATTCCATTGGGAGTGATAGCCGTTGTTACAGGGGTATCCGGTAGCGGAAAATCGTCTTTGGTGAAAGGTGTTCTTTATCCCAACTTGCAACGTGAGATAGAAAATCGGCAGATAAATGTCTCCTCTTCGCAAAAAGTGAAGTTGGTGTCAGGAGACATTTCCTCTTTGAAAGGGGTGGAATTGGTTGACCAAAATCCGATTGGCAGATCGTCACGTTCCAATCCTTTGAGCTATATTGGTGTATTTGAGTTAGTTCGGCAGTTGTTTGCCGAACAGCCATTGTCAAAGGCAAGAGGCTACAAGGCAGGATTTTTCTCTTTCAATGTTCAGGGTGGTCGTTGTGAAGCCTGCCAAGGGGAAGGATTGATGAAAATAAAAATGCAGTTCATGGCAGATGTGGAAATTTGTTGTGAAGAATGCCGTGGCACAGGCTACAAAGACGAAACTTTGGAGGTGACTGTAAACGGGAAAAATATTTACGACATTTTACAGATGACCGTAGATGAGTCAATTGCATTTTTTGAAGGATTGCCGACATCAAAATTGGTAGAAAATATTATTGACGGATTGAAACTGATGCAGCAAGTCGGTTTGGGATATATTCAATTAGGACAATCCGGCACATCCTTGTCGGGTGGAGAGGCACAAAGAATCAAATTGGCATATTATTTGAGAAAGTCAGACGGAAATGACCATACCTTGTTTATTTTTGATGAGCCGACAACAGGTTTGCATTTTCACGATATTGAAAAATTGTACAAAACATTTCGTCTTTTAGTCAATCACGGGCACAGTGTGTTGATTATAGAACACAATATGGAAATTATAAAATGTGCTGACTGGGTGATAGATATGGGAGAAGGTGGTGGAAAACATGGCGGCGAAATTGTTTTTGCCGGCACTCCGGAAGACTTGGTAAAATGCAAAAAATCGCAAACCGCCAAATATTTGAAAGAAAAACTCTCATAGAGAGATGTCGTCAAAAAAAGCGTCAACGAAATGTTGCAATTGTCTTCAATGTGAATTTTTGGGAAAATATGCTGGGATATTAAAATATTTTTTACTACTTTTGCATTTCATTAATTAAAAATATAAAACAATATGACAAGAGAAGAAATTGTAAAAATTGTAAATGGTTTTCTAGTTGATGAATTTGAAATAGAAGAAAACTTGTTGAAAGAAAATGCCAATTTCCTAAAAGATTTAGGAATAGATAGTTTGGATATTGTAGATATTGTTGTTGCAGTGGAGAAGAACTTCGGTTTTAAAATGAAAACAGAAGAAGTGAAGACCATCAAAACTTTAGCCGATTTCTACGATTACATTTTGAAAAAAGTTAACGAATAATTTGTTCCGCAATGCCAAAAGTACAAGATTGGGAAGGTACTACTGGTGGCGGAGAATTCGGACAGAAAGTATTATTCCGTTTTTTGTCAAGGGTAAATGTCGTTTACATCTATCCCATATTATATATTGTCATTCCGTTCTATATGCTCTTTCGTAGAAAGGAGTATCATTCCATTTATTATTATTTTCACAATATTTTAAAAAAGTCCCGCTTTCAATCATGGCGATTGTCATTCCGCAATTTTCTCAATTTCGGAGAAGTGGTGGTTGACAAATTTGCTATTTTGGCGGGAAATACTTCCCAATTTGAAGTGGAAACTATTGGAAAAGAATATTTTGACAATTTATTGGATGAACCCAAAGGTATTATAGTAGTGGGGGCACATATCGGCAATTTTGAATATATAGCTCATTGCTTTTCTACGGATAAAAAGAAAATTAATACCGTGTTGTTTGATGGAGAAACGGTTGAATATGCAAAAAACAGAGATAATTATTTCACCCAGCACAATATAAATCTTGTTCAGGTAAAACAAAACGACATGTCGCATGTGTTTGCCATTACCCATGCTTTGGAAAATAATGAAATAGTATGTGTGGCATGTGATAGAATGAATGGCAGCAGCAAACATTTTACCGAGCAATTTTTAGGAAGGGAGATAGCGATTCCTGTAGGTTTTTTCAAAATGGCACAAATGTTAGAAACGGAGATTGTCGCCATGTTTGTGATGAAAGCCGGCAAGAAAAAATATCGTACTTATATTTTCCCTTTGGCTGTCAATGAACAATTAAATGCCGGTCAAATAGCTAAAAATTATGTTAATAGAATGGAAGAAATGGTCACTAAGTATCCTACGCAGTGGTTTAATTTCTTTCCTTATTGGAATTAAATAGTTATGATAGATTTAAAAAGTCCGCAAAAAGAAATGTATGCCGAAGATCGTTTGACGGCTATGCAAGCACAACGTTTGGCACAAGAAATCGCATTCGGTCCCATCGTTTTTCAAGTTTCCCGTTTGATGGTCAAATGGAATATATTTCAATTATTAGGTGATAGTCATAATGGCTTGACAATGGAAGACATAGAACAAAAAACACATATTTCACACTATGGTGTGCAAGTGTTGTTGGAGTCGTCTTTGACGATTGGCACCATTTTGCTCAAAGAAGGTCGTTTTTATTTGGCAAAAGCGGGGTGGTTTTTGCTAAATGACAAAATGGCAAGGGTGAACATGGATTTCAATCACGATGTTAACTATTTGGGAATGTTCAATTTGGAGGAAGCTATCTTGAACGGAAAACCGGAAGGACTGAAAGTGTTTGGGGATTGGCCAACTATTTATCAAGGTTTGTCACAATTGCCCTCACAGGTGCAAAAATCTTGGTTTGGTTTCGATCATTTCTATTCCGACAATTCCTTTGAACAGGCTTTGCAGATAGTTTTTGCATACCATCCGAAAACCTTGTTGGATGTGGGTGGAAACACCGGCAAATGGGCTTTGCAATGTGTGGCACACGATGACAATATCAAGGTGTCGATTTTCGATTTGCCGCAACAATTGGAGATGATGCGTCAGCAGATAAAAGGACAAAAGGGTGCCGACAGAATTTTCAGTTGTGCCGGCAATGTCTTGGATAAGCAAACGCAGTTTCCGGTAGGTTTTGATATCATTTGGATGAGCCAATTTTTAGATTGCTTTTCAGAGGAGGAAGTGGTGAGTATTTTGCAACGAGCTGCCGCTGCAATGAGTAGCGATGCCCATTTGTGCATTATGGAGACATTTTGGGATAGACAAAAATTTGAAACAGCATCTTATTGTTTGGCACAGACAAGTCTTTATTTTACCGCTTTAGCCAATGGCAATAGCAAAATGTACTATTCCGCCGATATGCAACATTGTGTAGAACAAGCCGGATTGCAAGTGGAGCACATACATGACGGATTGGGATTAGGACATAGTATCATGGTTTGTGTTAAAAAAAATAAAGGATTGAAAGTTTAAGCTGGAATTAAAAAAATGGGGGAAAAAATATTACAAGCAGAGAAAGATATTCATGTTCGTTTTAGCGAAGTAGATGCCATGGGGGTGGTTTGGCATGGTTCGTATCTATTGTATTTAGAAGATGCCAGAGAAGCATTCGGCAGACAATATCAGTTGGAATATCTAACTATGTATCAACACGATCATGTAGCCCCCATAGTGGATTTAAAACTGCAATATCGTTCTGCTTTGCATTATCAGGACCAAGCAAAAATAGTTATCACTTATCAAGATTCAGATGCTGCCAAATTGATATTTGACTATAAAATTTATAATCTCACCACCCGGCAATTGGCAGTGATAGCCCATACAGAACAAGTTTTTGTCGGTACAAACGGAGAATTGCAAATTACTTGGCCGGCATTTATGATAGAGTGGAAAAAAAGTCACGGTTTGTTATGATAGCCATAGGAAGCAACATTATCACGCCATTAGGAGACAATTTGACGGCTAATATTCAGCAAATGCTGTCAGACTGTTCTTCTGTTAAAATCTATGACAATAAGTGGAATTTGCCTCCGTTTGCTGCGTCTATGTTTTCGGAAAATTATATTGAAGACTTGTTTGCTTCTTATGCGGATAGCGCTTCATATACCCAATTTGAACAATTAGCCGTTCTTTCTGTCGCCAAAGCCATAGAGGAAAGTAAAATTCCGGTTGACAGCCGGCAAGTGGTTTTTGTTGTTTCCACCACCAAAGGAAATGTGCATTTATTGGAAAACAATCCACAGAGTGAAGACCTTTACTTATGGCGTTCTGCTGAGAAAATTGCCCGATTTTTCGGCAATACCAATCCGGTGATGGTAGTTTCCAATGCGTGTATATCGGGTTTGGCGGCACAAGTATATGCTCATCGTTTGTTGCAACAAGGTAAGTATAAATACGTAGTTGTAGTAGGCGTGGATATATTGTCAAAATTTATTGTGTCGGGCTTTCAATCGCTGAAAGCCATATCGAATGATTTTTGCCAACCTTTTGACAAAGACAGAAAAGGTCTTAATTTGGGAGAAGCTGCCGCTACCGTAGTTTATACGTTAGAAGCCGAACATGGAATTTTCAACTATTGCAGCGGTGCCATTGTCAACGATGCCAACCATATTTCCGCTCCTTCCAGAACGGCAGAAGGATTGTACAAGGCTGTAAAAAAAATGAATATGTCGGTTGCTCCTCAAGAACTCGGATTTATCAATGCTCATGGCACTGCTACGCTCTACAACGATATGATGGAGTCGTATTGTATTGACAGATTGCAGATGAATGCCGTGCCCACCAATAGTTTTAAGGGATATATAGGTCATACTTTGGGGGCGGCAGGATTGGTGGAGACTTTGTTGTCGGTGCAATCGTTGAAAGAAGGAAGGGTAGTGGCAACCAAAGGTTTTAAGCAGCAAGGCGAAGAAAAAATTATCAATATTGTTCATAATCATTTGTCAACCGACAAAAAATATTTTCTTAAACTGATATCCGGTTTTGGCGGAACCAATGCTGCCGGTTTGTTTTCCATTCCATAAACAATTTTTCGTTTAGATTCACTTACAGATAAGTATGCATAAAAAAATGTAGCCAAATAGTAAAAAAAATCATTTTTTTTTGCTACTTTTGCCATTTTGTTTTTAGAACTAAATCGGGAGTTTGTAAGGTGAAAATATCTTCGTATTCAAAAATCGGCAGTCGGCAGGTGACGTTGAATCATCAATGTATTGTTGTGCCGCAAACATCCAATTCTTGGTATGTAGATATTTATCATGCTTTGCAAATCGACTATCCGAAATTCTTTAAAATGGATACGCTGTCCAAAATGGGTTTTTTGATGGCTGAAATGGTCTTCCCGTCTGTTTTTTCCGATAGGGAATCCGTCAAAGACCAAGTGGCCATTGTTTGTTGCAATAGCCAGGCTTCGTTGGAGACAGACAGAAAATATTGGCAAACAGTTGCCACAAACGATGCATTTCCGAGTCCATCCTTGTTTGTATATACCTTGCCTAATTTAGTGGCAGGAGAAATTGCAATCAGAAACCATGTCTTAAGTGAAACATCGTTCTTTGTTGAAAAACAATTCGATGCAGACTGTTTGCTAAGTATAGCGGAAATGTCGTTTCAAGATAGGCAGATAAAATATGTTTTCCTATCTTGGTATGACGCATCGCAAGCCGTATCTTATATGATAGAAAATAGTGAAGAAGATAATAGACAATTGATAATTAAACAAATGCAAGAAATATGGATGAATTGATATTAGAGTTGAAAAAAGAGATTATTTCCGCATTGAATCTGGAAGGTATGCAACCGGAAGATATTGATGAAAATGCTCCTTTGTTTCAGGGAGGTTTGGATTTGGATTCAATAGATGCCTTGGAAATTATTGTCTTGTTAGACAAACATTATGGCATTAAATTGAACGATCCTCGTCAATCGAAAGAAATATTCACATCAGTGGCAAGTATTGCCGACTATGTAAGCAAACACAGAACAAAATAAGAAAATTATGTCGAATATAGTATTGTTGTTTTGGGTGTTTGTGCAATCTGTCCTGATAGTGGCGGCACAAACATTTTTGAAAAAGTCAGTTGAATTGTTTGGTGCTTTTTCTTGGACATGGGAATTCTTTAAAACCGCGTTGACGACATGGCAATTCTATGTTTCCGGCTTGTTTGCAGTTTCCAGTGTGGCAGTGTGGATGTATGTGTTGAAACATAACGATTTGGGTCTTGCATATCCTTTAATGTCAATTAGTTATATAGTGGCATTGTTTGCTGCCTGCTTTATTTTGGGCGAAACGGTTCCTATTACACGTTGGATAGGTGTGGTGATAGTGATGATAGGAGTATTTTTTATTTTGAAATAATATGTCGAAATATTTCTTGTTATTAGCCTGCTTTATTGTCCCACTCATAGGTTTTTCGCAGCCGGCAGGCTATCAACCATTATCTCAAAGTGAGCAAAATGTTTATATGCAGTCTATAAAGAAGGCTTCACGAGAACTTACCTCCTTACAAACAGATTTTGTTCAAGAAAAGCAATCGGTTATCTTTTCAGAGATAGTAAAAAGCACGGGCAAAATGTATTATCAGTCGCCTTCTTCATTGAGGTGGGAATACAAAACCCCTTCTCAGATGATATTGGCAGGCAATGCACAAAATATTATTTTGAAAAATGAGCATGGCAGCACTATGGCACCCAAAATGGTGAAAGATTTGGTGAAAATGATGCTCAATATGGTCAATGGTCAAAGTCTGGCCGATACGGTGAATTTTAGTGCTAAATATTATCAGGGTACCCATATTTTAGTACAGCTGTCTCCCAAAAGCAAACGTATGAAAGATATGTATAAAAGCGTAGAAGTATATATAGGCAAAAAAGATTTTTTGGCGGAAAAAGTCGTACTTTACGAAGCCAATGGAGATATTACCACCATTAGGTTCTCCAACAAAACGGTGAATTTGGTTTTAAAAAAGGACTTGTTTCAATAGTATCTATTTACCGGCAATTTATGAACGATATTGCAGACAGTCATTTTGTAGAACAAACCATTGCCCAATACCAAATTTGTGCAATAGTGCCGGTGTATAATGCCGGAATACTGGTAAAAAATGTTCTCAACGATTTGTTGCAATATCCGATAGACATTATTGTTGTCAATGATGGTTCTAACGATGGATTAACTTTGCCGATTCTACAATCTTTCGGCGAAAAAATAATTTTGTGTTCATACAACAAAAACATCGGCAAAGGGCATGCCTTGAAAGTCGGCTTCAAAGAGGCTTTGCAACGCCACTATCATTATGCTCTTACCATGGATGCCGACGGGCAGCATAGAGTGGAAGATGTGGAAAAATTTATGCATGAAGTGGTATTGCATCAAAAAGATGCTTTGTTGTTGGGCAGTCGCAGTTTTGATAACGAAAATATGCCTTCTTCCAACAGATTTGCCAACAATTTTTCCAATTTTTGGTACAAGGTGCAAACGGGCAAAAAACTCTCCGATACCCAGACAGGTTTCAGGTTGTATCCTTTGCAAGCATTGTCTAAAATGACAATTTTCACATCCCGTTATGAAACAGAATTGGAAATATTGGTACGATTGACATGGAGAGGTATTGACATAGCCGAAGTACCTGTCGAGGTATATTATCCTCCGAAAGAAAAGCGGGTGTCTTATTTTCGTCCCCAAAGGGATTTTATGCGAATCAGCATATTGAATACTTGTTTTTGCATACTGTCGATAGTCTATGGCTATCCGCGTATGTTGGTGAATAGAATATTGAAAAAATAGTTTGCAGATGAATTACAATAGATTGAAAAATATATTTATTATACTTTGTTTGTTGTCGGCAACCATGCTATCGGCACAAACCGAGGTGATAAAATTGTGGCAAGATGTTGCCGATATGAAAAATCAGCCGACAAAATTGTATGCTTATCCAACGGCAGACAGTATCAATACAGGCGTGTGTATTATAATCTGTCCCGGAGGTAGTTACAGTCATTTAATGGGGATTAAAACAGAAGGCTTTCATGCAGCACAATGGTTGCAATCGAAAGGTATCAATGCTTTTGTTTTGCGATATAGAGTGGGCATGTACGGCTATCATCATCCTGCCATGATTCAAGATATACAAAAAGCCATTGCCTATGTACGAGAGCACGCACAAGCCTATGGCATTGACGCCGACAAAATTGGCGTGATGGGATTTTCTGCCGGCGGGCATTTGGTAACTATGGCAGGTGCTTTTGCCGATAAAAATTATCTCTTGCCATTGGGGGTAAAGACTAAAGTGAGTGTTAGACCCGATTTTGTGGTGCCGGTTTATCCTGTAGTGTCCATGCAAGACAGTTTGGCACACAAACGTTCTCGCAAAAATTTGCTCACCATACACTATACGCCCGACCTGCAGTATCAATTCTCTATGGAATTGCAGATAAAACCTTCCATGCCGCCAACTTTTTTGGTGACAGCCAAAGATGATTACAAAGTAAAATATCAAAATAGTGTCGCCTTGGACAAGGCACTAACGGCCCAAGGGGTGCCACATCAATTTCATTTGTACGAAAAAGGCGGACATGGTTATGGTATGGATGAACGCAAGGCGGAGATTTGCTCTTTGTGGCGGGAAGAACTGCTGCAATGGTTGAAAATTATCGGCATTTTAGCGGGTAAACGCTAATATAGAAAAACAAAATGCCATGCAAAAATTATTTTTTTTGTAAAAAAAATACAAAAATGTGTTTACAATAGAAAAAATAATTGTAAATTTGCCGAAAATTATAACATTTAGCAATAGACACAAAAAATGGTAAAAAACAATTATCTCAACATTAAAAAACGAGACGAGTATCTCGGCTAAGAAAGCCTTTTTTCTTAGAGGAATTGTTTTACCTTTACAGATGTCGTTTTTTCATTGATTAACAAAAATATTCATTAAATAATCATTAAAATATTAATATTATGGAATTACCATTCGCAGAAGCATGGAAGATTAAAATGGTTGAGCCAATCCATAAAAGCACACGTGCAGAACGTGAAAAATGGCTCGCAGAAGCTCACAACAACGTATTTATGTTGAAAGCGGAACAAGTTTACATTGATTGTTTAACCGATTCAGGTACAGGTGCCATGAGCGACCGTCAATGGTCTGCCTTGATGATGGGTGACGAAAGTTATAGCGGTGCTCGTTCATTCTTTGAATTGAAAGATACAATCACTAAAATTACCGGTTTTGAGTATGTAATACCTACACACCAAGGCCGTGCAGCAGAAAATGTTTTGTTTTCTTATTTGGTAAAAGAAGGTATGGTAGTGCCCGGCAATGCTCATTTTGATACTACAAAAGGACATATCGAATTCCGTAAGGCTACCGCTATCGATGTTACCATAGACGAGGCAAAAGACACCCAATTGGAATTGCCTTTCAAAGGAAATGTCAGCCTTGAAAAATTGGAAAAAGTGTTGAAAGAAAACCCGGGAAAAGTTCCTTTTATGGTTTTGACAGTGACCAACAATACCGTTGGCGGACAGCCGGTAAGCATGAAAAATATTCGTGAAACAGCAGAATTGTGCCATAAATATGGTGTTCCTGTCAATATGGATTCGGCTCGTTTTGCAGAAAATGCTTATTTTATCAAAATGCGTGAAGAAGGTTATGCCGACAAAACTATCAAAGAAATTGCCAAGGAAATGTTCTCTTATGTTGACAGTATGACCATGAGTGCCAAGAAAGACGGTCTTGTCAATATGGGTGGTTTTATCGCTACCAACAAACAAGATTGGTACGAAGGTGCAAAAGCATTCTGTATTCCTTTTGAAGGATTTTTGACTTATGGTGGTATGAATGGTCGTGATATGGCTGCTTTGGCTGTCGGTTTGGATGAAAATACCGAATTCGACATGTTGGATACACGTATCAAACAAGTGCAATATCTGGCTAAAAAGTTAGATGAATACGGTATCCCTTATCAACGTCCTGTCGGCGGACATGCTTTGTTTATCGATGCTGACAAAGTGTTGACAAACGTACCTAAAGAAGAGTTCCCTGCACAAACACTTACTTGCGAATTGTATCTTGAAGCAGGTGTGCGTGGTTGTGAAATAGGCTATATTTTGGCAGACAGAGATCCTGTTACACGTCAAAATCGTTTCAACGGTATGGACTTTTTACGTCTTTGCATTTGCAGAAGAGTATATACCAACAACCACATGGACGTGATTGCGGCAGCTTTGAAAAATGTGTACGACCGCAGAGAAAGCATCAAACACGGTGTACGTATCACTTGGGAAGCCGAACTTATGCGTCACTTCACCGTTCAATTGGAAAGATTGTAATTGTAAAATTTTTTTAATTATTATATGTCACCTAAGGGATACTGAAAAGTATCCCTTTTTTGTTTATAAATGAATTCTATAGCTATCTATGAGAACTTGTTCTTTTGTTGAAAAAAAATATTGTTCTGATTCATTGATATTTCAATGATTTTTAGTATTTTTGCAAATACAAAATCAGAAGCCATTGACATGACAGACGAATACCCAAACTTTGACGAGTACATCCGGCAAGGGGAGCCTGATAAGAGGGAAAAAGCAGGCTATTGGCAGACAGCTATCGGCCTTCAGGCGGTGGACGGCTTAAAGGTGTCGAATTACCTGCAAGACACGGCCCGCAAGCACATTGAGGGTGATATTACTATTGACGAGGTCCGCGAACTAGTTAACCAATATTACATTATCAAAAACACTCGCGGTGTCCACGATGATAGCACGGAGGAAGCCGACCGTGTATCGTCGAACATCGTCAAGGTGCTGTCGAGTCCCACCTTTGACTTCAGCACAGGCGGCTACCAGTCGGTGCATCGCCGTGTGTTTGAAGGGGAGATGAAAGATGCCGGTGAGTTACGTACATACGACATCATCAAGAAGGAATGGGTGCTGGAAGGGGATACGGTGCTATACTTGAATTGGGAAGACTTGCGTCGTGCCATTGATTATGACCTAGAGCAGGAGCGTGCATACACCTACAAAGGGAAGAGCCCTGATGAATTGATAAAGCATTTGGCTCGGTTTGTCTCCGGCTTGTGGCAAATACATGCTTTCGGAGAGGGCAACACTCGCACCACAGCCGTGTTTACTATACAATATTTGCGTTCATTGGGATTTGATGTTGACAATGAACAATTTGCCTGCCATTCGTGGTACTTCCGCAACGCGCTGGTACGGGCTAATTACCGTAACGTGAATAAAGGAATAGAATATAAACCTGTGTATTTGGAACGCTTCTTTCGCAATCTGCTATTGGGAGAACAATGGGATTTGCGTAACCGTTACCTGCACATTCATTCCACGACAGAATGGAGCGTACAACCGAATTTGGCTGACCCTACAAGTACCCCTACAAGTACCCCCACAAGTATGTCTGTATATATCTTAAATACAGATAGTAAGTTCTATACAAAAAATAATAATATCATTGAATTGGTGCGGGTTGTTGGATATGAGGAAATGAGTCTCAAACAGATGATGGAAGCCAGAATACTTAAAGATAGAAAAAATTTTCTAAATTATCACCTTGAACCAGCCATGAAAGAGCGGTTTATTCGTATGAAATATCCCGACCGCCCCAACCATCCTAGACAGAAATACCTGTTGACGGTAAAGGGCGTGGCTCTATATAATGAATTAACGAAAGTCAAATAGAACAATCCATTATCAGCCTGCTGCAGGAGCAAGCCATACGGACAGCACCAAAATACGCGAACTGCTTCGCGGTGCCCTTACCACCTGCTTTGTTGAAAAAAAATATTGTTCTGATTCATTGATATTTCAATGATTTTTAGTATTTTTGCATTTATAATTTCGGGTGCTCGTTCTGAATATAGCAAGCAGGAGTTGAAAGCATTTTTGGGGAAATTCAGGAAACAAATAGAATCAATAATAAGATGGAATTACAAGATAATGCAATGACAGTGCAGGGAAATCTACGTATTCAGTACGTTAGCGACCTTCATTTGGAATTCTCGCAAAATCGTCTGTGGATGGCAAAGCATCCGTTGGAAGTTACGGGTGATATTTTGTTAGTTGCAGGCGACACAGCGTATCTTGATTTGCCGGATTCTAAAAAAGACACTTATTCAGCTTACGACTTCTGGGATTGGGCGAGCAAACATTACAAGCGTGTTATAGTATGTTTGGGCAACCATGATTTCTACGGATATTATGACCTTGCCTCTATGCCAAACGGCTTCTGCAAAGAGATTCGCCACAATGTTCATGCCTACTACAATAGTGTAGTGCATCTTGGCGACATAGATATTGTTGTATCTACTTTATGGTCGAAAATAGAGCCGTACAATGCATTCATGACGGAACGGAGTGTCAGTGATTTCTATCGTATCCTGTATGGGAAACACCGGCTGACAGCCGATGATTTTAACCATGAGCATGAGCGTTGTCTCGCTTTTATACAACAGTCTGTTTCGGAGAGTGAGGCTAAAAAGATTATCGTTCTCACGCATCATGTTCCCACACAATTGTGTACGGCAGCGGAATTTCAGAATAGTACCATTAATGGGGCTTTTTCTGTGGAATTGGGTAATTTTATAGCCAACCATCACATTGATTATTGGATATACGGTCATTCACACCGCAACATTAAGGCACAGATTGGCGGTACACTCATTTTGTCCAACCAGTTGGGCTACATTTCACATCACGAGCCTCTGATGAACGGGTTTAGCAATTCTGCAATGATAGAAATATAAAACGAAAAAACAAAACAGAGACAAAGACAATAAAAAGATGAGCGAAGAAAATAAAATAGTTATATATCAGAGCGATGACGGACAGACACAGATTGACGTTCGTATAGAGGACGAGACCGTATGGTTGAATGTTGAACAGATGGCACTTCTTTTTGATCGAGAGGCGTCGAATGTACGTCGACATGTTATCAATGTCTTCAAGGAAAGAGAATTGGAGCGGGAGAATAACGTGCATTTTTTACACGTTAATGGCGTTAAGCGACTCTATACGAAAGTGTAATCCAAAGTGCAGAAGTTTTACCAAAGTGCAATTTTTGCACTTTGGAAGAAACGGCTGTCCTGAAAGCCATTGAGTCAAACTTATGTTTTTTTCTCTCCACCCGCTTTGTTGAAAAAATATTGCCTTGAACCATTGAATTTTCAATGATTTTTAGTATTTTTGCAGAATAAAAGCATCTTATGAACCAAGATAATCAAAATAAGCAAAAAGTTCAGAAAACTCTGAATAATCAGAATGACGCAAACGAACCAATAACCTTTCTTCCTCAGCATGGACATTATCGTCATTTGCGGGTATATCAGGTTACGGAGATGATTTATGATATCACATTTTATTTTACAAAAAAATATCTTAGAAGGGGAGACCGCACCATTGATCAAATGGTGCAGGCGGCTCGCTCAGGTAAGCAAAATATTGCCGAAGGCAACCAAGCCGCTGCCACTTCCGGAGAAACTGAAATCAAACTCACTAATGTGGCAAAAGCCAGCCTTGAGGAATTGCTTGACGATTATGAGGACTATCTACGGGTGCGTAAACTGCAGCAATGGGGAAACCAACATCCCCGTTATGAAAAAATGCGACAATATGCCCGCAGTGAGCAAATTAAAAATGAATACGCCGAAAAAATCCAGCAAATGAATGATGAAGAAATTGCCAACCTGTGCATAACGCTTATCCATCAGGCTATGTATATGTTGCACAAACTATTGATAACCATGCAAGACCGTTTTGTAAAAGAAGGTGGTATCAGGGAGCTTATGTTCCAAAGCCGCATGAATTACCGCAAAAAACGAAACACCCCCAACACTCCTGAACCCTGAAAACATAGCAGACAATATAAAACACCCCCGCCGCCTCCCTGCATTGTTTCTCTCCACCCGCTTTGTTGAAAAAAAATATTGTTCTGATTCATTGATTTTTCAATGATTTTTAGTATTTTTGCAAAATATATCGGATATAATAGAGCAATATGGCAAAACAAAAGAATGTCAAACAATCTAAGAGTATGGAGTCGGCTTTGTGGGAATCGTGCAATAAACTGCGAGGTGCCGTCGAGCCTGCAGAATATAAACATGTGGTTCTGAGCCTTATATTTCTCAAATATGCGGGCGACCGTTTTGAGCAACGCAAACAGGAACTTATTGAGCTGGGAATGAATGAGTATATAGACACAGTGGAGTTCTACACTGCTGAAAATGTGTTTTATCTGCCTGAAGGCTGCCGCTGGTCTTATATCATGGAAAATGCCAAGCAATCAAACATTTTTCAGATTATTGACGATGCTTTAAGCAATATTGAGAAGAAAAACAAGCAGTTGGCGGGTGCGTTGCCCAACAACTATTACTCAAACCTTGGACTGGACAAGACCAAGTTCGCCTCACTGCTTGCTGAGATAAACAAGCTCAACACCACTGCCGACAACGAAAACGACCTGATTGGACGTGTATATGAGTATTTTCTTGGCAAATTTGCCATCGCCGAAGGTAAGGGTAAGGGAGAATACTATACCCCAAAATCAATAGTGAATCTTATAGCTGAACTTATAGAACCATACGACGGAAA
>JAEEGG010008331.1_pt1 | contig 23556 bp, 18 predicted proteins | sample 9134161 | NCBI WGS metagenome assembly JAEEGG01 (sample SAMN16246543, study PRJNA631951) | gut metagenome | biome: gut microbiome; feature: rumen; material: CR-attached | host: Bos | place: Iran: Karaj | collected 2018-10
CTTTCTTGCTTGTCGACAGCAAAGGTAGGCATTTCCATTGAAAATGGTAACTTCACGTTTGCGGCATTGCCGCAAACGCATCGGTTCTTTGGGTTTCATTCCCACATCGTGGGTCATGTACTTTTAAACAAACAATATCACCCTTTTTTACATTATGTAAGGACATTACGCCAAATAATTCACGAACAACGCTTACTGGTACGTAATCTTTCCATTGTTTGCACTGCACGTATGAGGTTTCGCCATCTTTTTGTAGAATAATATCCACACCCCCATCACCACTTTTTTGAGTAACTTTTACTTTGTAGCCCTTATCCTTATACCATTTCCCGACTTCATTTTCAAATTCAGCATCACTAATGTTTTTCCACCATTCTTCCTGATGACGCCTTTCTTCCTCTTCTCTTTCTTTTATTAATAAATTGTCTACATGCTCTACTTCTTTCATGAAACGATCAATAAAGTATTCCTTGATGTAAAATGAGATGTATTTGCGTTCAAACTCAAGGTATTGAAAAGTGCCAGTTTTGAGCTCTCTTGGGAAATACTTCTCTGCTTGTGGATAATCCTTCTCAGTTCTTTCCATTGTATGTTCCCAATTGGTATAATCAGATTTATATTGAGAGAGTTGGGCTTGCATAGATTTCATTTTTTTTGTCCTTTCATCATATTCTTCATCTCTATCGTGAAGCATAGAGGATGGAATTAATTTGTCTAATAGTACTTTAGTAATACTGCTTCCAAGAAAAATAAAAGGGAAAGGGAACCATAAGAAAAACAATAATATTCCTGCAAATAAAAAGATAGACATGTCCCAGTCTTTTGTATGAATAAACCACCCGGTTTTATAATAAAACACTCCAACTAGGGCGCAATAGAAGACAATTGCAAAAACAATAATAGAGTAGTTGAATAGTACATCCTCTCTTTTCCTTGCCTTTTTAATAGGCTTAACGACAAAGGCTTCAATCTCTGGTATTTCTATTTCGGATATACCATAGTCTTTCAATTGAGGTTCTTTGGGAATGTATATATTAAGCATCTTTTAATTCAATTAATGTCGCAAAGATATCAAATAATTTGGAATAACGTTCAGCCCATTGTCGGCTTTTTAGAAACTTTAGCAAAGTAAGACTCCTACAGTAGCAATGATATAACTTTTTCCGCAATCTCTTTTGTCAATCCTATTTCTGGTTCTGTGAGTACGACATGAGACATCTGACTAGATATAAAATCATCGAAGTCATCGATTATAGCATAAGAATAACCCACATGCCTTTGGTAAATATCATGATTTGTACGTATCCACTCGTTGATCTCTAAGCCTCGCGTACCGTAAGGTATAACAGAAATAGAGTTCCTCTTTTCTTCAAGACTGTTGAAACAAACTTGGTTCAATTCTGGTGTTATTCCGCAAATCTCTCCAGGTAATCCTCTTGCAGACCACATCTCTCTCATTCTCTTTATACCATCAAGCCGCCAAGAAGACGAAATAACAATCTTTGCAGCTGTTTGCTCGATGATGAGATTTAGGTTCTCGACGGCACATGGATCAAAGAGAGAACCATACTGATCCTTCCTTGGCTCGCCTTTCCATTGTAGGGCCGTCTGGTATTCCATCGTATTGAGAACACCGTCAAAATCCAAAAACAGATATCGTTCTTTATCCATAGGCGATATATTATAAACTACACATTTTCCCTTGCATACTCAATTATCTCATCTGGGATAAATATTTCATAGACTCCAAATCCTTGTACATTCTCACTATTTGGATATTTGCGACAGAATTGTTGATGGACTAAAGGCTGTATCCTCTCAAATATTTGAGGTGCGAGTTTTTTCAGTAACTCTGTGCAAACCGTTTCGGATGTTGAATGTTCAAACCATTCATTATCCCAAGCCCAATTCATCATATCAGCAAGTGCTTGTATGTCTTCGTTTGATAGTTCCAATGGAATCTCAAAGAATTCACAGCCAACACCTAATCCAAGTTCAATCTCTGTCCAAGGCATTAGGTAACATTCAAAGATATATGTTCCTGTTACAATGCGCATTTTTATTCACATTTATTTTAGTCATCTTCTAAAAGAGCCCCTGAACAGAAGTCACTTCTCGGCGGACCCAATTCCCGCCAATATCCAACCATCCATGGGCAAGAAACATACCTATCAAGACAGCATGCTTTACTTCTACTGCAGGATTTGTTTCTTAGATTCTCTGCACGGCAGTACCGGGAATTGATCCTTTCAAAGCCACTCACATGCAGATATATCTGGTGCAAAAATAGTATTTTTTCACTATTGTACCAAATCTTTCCACTTTGCAAGGCTTGCAAAACATTATAATTTGGAACTAAAGAGACAAATCACTATCTTTGCAGAAGAAAAATGTTAAGTTAATGAATCAGACAGATCAGTTCATCACGTTTGGGAGATTATTCATTGGTGCCCTGAACAATTTGCAAGAAGACCATCCAGAGACAGTCTTCCCCATTATAGACATGCTTGATTGTGTACATGCAGATCCTGGCTACCATTTGGGTATCTATATTGAAGGAGCACCCCCTAGGATTTTTCATGGATGTCAACAATCTTGGTTCCATTGTTATCAAGGTATTGAAGAGCCAATCATGAGAAGACCATATGGTTTCGATAAATGGGAGGTTGGAGACAGTGAGAATATGCGAATCTTACGATTTACGTTCGAAATGTTTTTGCACCTCTCAATCGATCCAATACCTATGGGAGCATGGCAAGCCTATCTTATATGCATTTCAAAAACTGTGCTACCTTTCTCTGGAAGAAAGTATTATACAAAAAGAGAACTCATATTCCAACGTGAGCAATTGAAGGATATATGTTCTTTGGAAGTCCATGAGATAGAAAGCCTGTATAATTTAGAAACTGACTTATCTCCCAAGGTCTTAATTGATAGAAATAAAGCTATTGTCTCTTGCTGCTATTGGAGTGATTGGGGCGGTTTATTTCGAGAATCTGTAGAAATAGCATTTCTTGGAAATGGAAAATTGAAAATCGGAGATTTCACTGATGAGAATTATTATAAATATGATTGGGGTGTCCGTTTTTGATGAATGTTGAGAAATGGCGCGTTGGCCTCAGGCACAAAGGAATGAAACTAAGGAAGATCTAAGGAAGATTTTGAGGAAAAAGATAAAATAAATCGGGTCAGCCGATACAAACGCTTGCTTAAACAACCTAAAAACAAACAAAATCGCTTATTACAACAACCTTTTTGACTATAAATTTGGTTATTACAATAAGTTTGCGTATATTTGCACGCAAAAATAGTTATTATGGAGACCCTATTAAAGAAACATCGTATATTGATATCGCAGACAAACACTGACATCGTCCGCGAAATCATGAAGTCTGTGAACTGGGAGAAGCAACTGGTATCCATACGTGGTTCGCGAGGCGTAGGCAAGACAACGCTGATGAGACAGTATATCAAGCAGAAGTATGGGGTGAATGCTGGCGAGGCGTTATATTGCCTGATGGACAGCATGTACTTTGCCAGTCACACGCTGATGGAAGTGGCTGAGCGGTTCCACCTGATGGGAGGCAAGCACTTGTTTCTGGACGAAGTGCATAAATATCCTACATGGAGCAAGGAACTGAAAGAGATTATCGACCTGTGGCCCGATATGAAAATTACATTTACAGGCTCGTCGCTACTACAGATTCTGAATGCCGATGCCGATCTGTCGCGCAGGGTGCTGAACTACGATATGGCTGGTCTATCGTTCAGAGAGTATCTTCGTTTCTATAAGAACATCGAACTGCCTGTACATACGCTGCAGGAGGTGCTGGAGGATGCGGATGCTGTTTGCGACGAGGTGTGCAAGGTGTGTCATCCTCAACCTTTGTTTGAGGAGTATCTGCGTGCAGGCTATTACCCCTTCTACGATGGCGACGAGCAGGAATATTACAGCCGCATAGAGAATGTGGTGAGCTTTATCATCGATCAGGAGATGACGCAATTCTGTGGCGTTGATCCAGCCTACACACGCAAACTCAAGGCGATGATGCTGTTTCTGGCCAATAATGTGCCTTACGATGTGAATATCGCCAAACTGGCATCGTATCTGGAACTGAACAAAAATACGGTGCTGAGCTATCTGTCGAGTATGCAGAGGGCGGAGTTGCTGCATCTGCTGTATGCGGATAATAAGTCGGTGACCAAGATGCAGAAGCCTGACAAGATATATGTGCACAATCCCAATATGCTCTGCGCGCTGAGCTCGAATCTGAATGTAGGCACCCAGCGAGAGTGCTTTGTGGTCAACCAACTGTCGGTAGGTCATACCGTTGAGTATGGTAAGACGCAGGGTGACTTCTTGATTGACGGCAAGATAACGGTAGAAGTGGGCGGCCAGGATAAATCGTTCGACCAGATAGCAGACATTCCTAACTCATACATTCTCGCAGACTCGATGGAATTCCCCATTGGCAAGAAGCTGCCTCTCTGGGTGGTAGGCCTGCTGTATTAAAGACACTGAGCGCGGCAGTGCGGCAGCGCGGCGGCGCGGCATTAGCTTTTTCGAATGACGTCACGGCTCGGGAGGGAGGAGGTGGTATATATATCTATTTTAAATTATTATATATTATAATATATAATAATTATATATAATATAATAGCTATGGTTGCCGCGGATCGTGATTTGCTAATGCCGCACTGCCGCTCTGCCGCTCTGCCGCGCTCAATTTGACTTCGTCGAATTCCTCCTTGCAAGGCATAGCTCAAGCAAACATTGCTTGGCTCTGCTCTTGCTTTGATCGTCATTTTAACATTTCAAATAAATTCAAGATAAAATACGAAAAGGCTTGTTTCGTATTTGAAATTTTTGTAACTTTGCAGTGTCAAAATGAGCATGGCAGAGATGCAAGATTAAGGATAAAAATTGCGAGAATTAAATCTAGAAATTGCGCGCATTAATCATAGCAAGATTTTCCTTTAATGGGCCCCCTTCGAAGCTGTCTCAGGCGACAATGAGAGAATTAATAATTTTATTTACAAACATTTGAGCATTCCCGTTAAACGGGAAAGCGGCGTAAGCCAAAAGGGCTCAATGTTACAAACTATTTAAAAAACTAAATTAGACTATGGCTATTAAAGTAATTGCACAACGACGTGAAGTGAAATTGGGTAAGAACCCTGGAATGAAGTTCGTGATGCGTCCGGACCTGTACATTCCGATTGCAGAGAAGAAGGTCTTTTCCGAGGCCTCGACCCACAGCGGAATCTCTGCAGGTGTGATCAAGGCGGCTTGGGATGCCGCAGGTGAAGTAATCCGCACGTGGGCCACTGAGGGTCACAGCGTACCCCTGCCCGGACTGGGAACGATGCGCTTCGGCGTGCGCTCGAAGGCGGTGGCTGAGTTGGAGGACGTGAAGGCCAACCTGATTACCACGCGCCGCATCGTGTTCACTCCTAACGTGGAGGTGAAGGACGAGCTGAAGAACACCTCGATTCAGATCACCTGCCTGGACGAGGACGGCAACGTGCTGAAGCGCGTGACCTCTGGCGACAGCGGCGAGGTGGAGGACAACGAGAACGGTGGTGAGAACGAGAACGGCAACGAGAACGGTGGTTCTTCGCAGAACGGCGGTACTCAGAACGGTGGTTCGTCCAACGGCGGCAACGGCTCCGTGAACCAGACTCTGGCTTCACCCACGATCAGCGGCACGACTCCGTTTGCTGAGACTACCTCAGTGAGCATGAGTGGCCCTGACGGCGCAGAGATCCACTACACCACCGATGGCAGTGCTCCTACGGCCGAGAGCACGCTCTACAGTGAGGCATTCACCCTGAGCGACACCACGACCGTGAAGGCCATCGCCATCAAGGACGGTGAGTCGAGTGAGGTTGCGAGCAAGCTGTTCACCAAGGGTAAAGGCGATGAGATGGACCAGAACTAAGGCTACGCCAATTGATAATTGATAATTGAAAATTGACAATTATGAAGAAGCGTATAGTTGAGATTGCGGTGAAGGTCGTAGTAGCCGCGCTCACAGCCTTCCTGACGGCCATCACAACGACGAGTTGCATGGGGTATGGGCCGATAGCGATGTAAGGAGGCGGATCAGACCACCCCTAACCCCTCCTACTCAGGAGGGGAAAGAGGGCTGACAGATGTATATGCTGTCGGCCCTCTTTTCGTTTTATCATTATTTTCTGCACATTTTTTTACTTCGCATGTGATAAATAGAAAATTATGTGTAATTTTGCAGCCAATTATGTACAAACCGATATTCAACAAGCGCCAGGTGCTCGTGTTCCGACAGTTTGGGAACAAGGGTTACTCGCTGTTCAGTTGTCTGGGCAGGGAGGTGGTGTGCAGCGTGCTCTCCGTGGCGACGCTGACATACGCCTCTGCCGAGAGTGTCAGTACGGATCCCGTGGTGACGGACTCTACTGCAACGACAACGGCCCGCGAGATGATGCTCGAGGAGGTTAGTGTGACCGGATCGAGGGCGCCCCTGACGAAGAGTCAGGCTGCGAGAATGGTAACTGTACTGGACCGCCAGGCTATTGCGCAGGCGCCAGTACAAAGTGTCAACGACTTACTGAAATACGCCATCGGCGTGGACGTGAGGCAACGAGGACCCATCGGTGCCCAGACGGACATCTCCATCCGTGGCGGTACCTCAGAACAGATCATCGTGCTGCTCAACGGCATCAACATCTGTGACCCGCAGACGGGCCACAACGTGATGGACCTGCCCGTGGATCTCCATGATATCGTGAGGATCGAGGTGATCGAGGGGCCTGCGGGGAGGATATACGGGACATCGTCGCTCGTGGGGGCGATTAATGTGGTGACGAGAGAGAGAGGTGAGTGGAGAGAGGTGAGAGGTAAGAGATATGATCAAAAGGCTGATATACATGCAGAAGGAGGTTCATACGGCTATGCCCATGCCGGCTTCAGGTACTCTCTCACCTCTTACCTCTCACCTCTTACCTCTAATATCTCCGCCAACTACAGCCGATGCGACGGATGGAGCAGGGCGAAGGAGGGAGGACTGAACACGGACTTCAGCGGGGGGAAGGCGTTCTATCAGGGACAGTACGAGGGCAAGAACCTGCAGTTGCACTGGCACGCGGGAATGGCGGATAAGGGCTGGGGATCGAGCACCTTCTGGGCCTCATCGAAATGGCAGGCGGACAACCAGTACGAACACACCACCAAAATCTTTACGGCCCTGCAGGGCGAGACCAAATGGGGACGACTGCATATAGACCCCAGCATTTACTGGAACCAGAACAGGGACCGCTATGAGGGTTATCGCGGACAGCCGGAGAAGATGGCATTCAACTATAATCGAACGAACGTCTGGGGGGTCAGCATTAGCGGGTATTTTGATTGGAGTCAGGAGACAGGAGACAGGAGTCAGGAGACGGGAGGCAGGAGTCAGGAGTCAGGAGACAGGAGTCAGGAGTCAGGAGACAGGAGTCAGGAGTCAGGAGACAGGAGTCAGGAGACGGGAGGCAGGAGTCAGGAGACGGGAGTAAGGATGAGGACGGCGTTTGGGGCTGAGGTGAGGAACGAGGACCTGGTCAGCGGGAACTTAGGGGAGCCGCTGGAGAAGCCGATCCATATCTGCGGCACAGACCGCGACTATACGCTCGGCCTGAACCGAACGAACATCAGTGCCTACGTGGAACAGAACCTGTTGCTGAAGAACCTGACGGTGTCGGCAGGTTTCGTGGCGGTGAAGAACACGTGGAGCGACATGAATCTGAGGGTCTATCCCGGTGTGGACGTGAGTTACCGTCCCCACCCTAATTGGAAGCTCCACGCCAGTTACAACACCTCGCTGCGGATGCCGTCGTTTACAGAGATGTATTACAAGTTGCAGGGCTACAGCGCCGACCCTCACCTGAAGCCCGAGGAGATGAGTGCCGTCGAGCTTGGCTTCACTTTTCACTCTTCACTTTTCACTTTTAACACCACCCTCTGGCATCACCACGGCACGAATATGATCGACTGGATCATGGATACCTCGCAGGGCGACAAGGCCGTCTGGCAGAGCGTAAACCACACCACCATCAACAGCTATGGCATAGAAGCGGCCATACAATTATCCATTTTCCATCTTCCATTATCCATTAGTTACGGTTACATCAACCAGGATAAGGAACAGGAGGAGGGGATCGTGTCACAGTATGCGCTGGAGTACCTTCGGCATAAGCTGGTGGCCAGTGCCAGGGTGCCCATCATAAAGCAGCTTACACTCGGTCTGGACTGCCGCTGGCAGGACCGCGTGGGGTCTTATACGGACTTCGACGGAAAGGTATGCGACTATGAGCCGTATGTCATCTTCGATGCCCGTTTGACGTGGCAACAGCCGAAGTGGAAGGTGTACATAGAGGCGAACAATCTCTTCGACACAAGGTATCGGGACTTTGGGCTGGTGGAACAGCCCGGGCGATGGGTCATAGCGGGGTTCGGACTAAGGATATAAGCAGAAATATCCAAAAATATTTGGTATTTCGTTCGGTTTGCACTACCTTTGCAGCCGAAATCGGTTCACCCTATGGGTGATGAAAAGGGAATCGGGTGAAAATCCCGGACAGTCCCGCTGCTGTAAGCCGTCCTTATCGGAACAGACACAGAGTCACTGAGATTATCGGGAAGACGTCTGTTGCCGGACGGTAAGTCAGAAGACCTGCCGATGAAAACGATGCCGTCTTTCGATCTCTGGGGTTAGACAATGACGGCCGTCCTTAACAGCGATGAACCGTATAGGCACATTGGCAATGACTTGTTGGCTGGCTCTGACAGGCACAGCACAAAATAAGTTGGACTCCGTACAGCATGTGCGGGAGATAGTGGTGGTGTCGAAGCCTGCCATGCGGGAGGTGGTGCCGAGTCAGAAGCTGAACGGAGAACTGCTGGAACGACTTAACACCCATACCGTGGCTGATGCCCTGCGCTACTTCTCCGGCATCCAACTGAAGGACTATGGCGGCGTGGGAGGCATCAAGACGGTGAACATCCGTTCGATGGGTACCCACCACCTCGGCATCAGTTATGACGGTGTGGAACTGGGCAATGCACAGAACGGACAGATAGACCTCGCACAGTTCTCGCTCGACAACGTGGAGGAGATCACGCTCTATAACGGGCAGAAGAGTGCCATCTTCCAGCCTGCGTCAGACTTCGGCAATGCGGGGTCGGTGTATATTAGGACGAGGGAGCCGGTGTTTTCGAGGAGTCAGGAGTCAGGAGTCAGGAGTGAGAATACTCATTTGCGGTTCAGGGCGCAGTATGGGAGTAGTGATATGTTTAGGTTGTCGGGGCTGTGGGAACAAAGGATCTCAGAGACGGTGAGCAGTAGCGTGAGTGCCGGATTCCTGACGGCCAGCGGAAAGTATAAGTTCCACTATGAGCGCCGTTATCCTGACGGCACGACGGCCTGGGACACGACGGCGGTGCGTCAAAACGGTGATATCCACGCCGAACGTATCGAGGCGAATCTCTATGGCCGTCTGTGGCAGGGCAGCTGGCAGGTGAAGGGTTATCTCTATAACTCCGCCCGTGGCATCCCTGGAGCCATCGTGAATAATGTGTGGAAACGAGGGGAACGGCAGCAGGATCTGAACACGTTCTTCCAGGCGGCGTATGATAAGAGCATCGGCAACAAGTTTGCCACCCGCTGGCTGGCGAAGTATGCCTATTATAACACTCACTACGTGAATCGTGACTCGACACAGTTGCCCGTGGACAACCGCTATAAGCAGCAGGAGATTTATTTCTCGACTGCCAACGTGCTGGAGCTGTTGCCCAACTGGAGTGCCTCGCTGAGCTATGACTTCAAATGGAACAAGCTCGATGCCGACATCTGGAACTTCGCCTATCCGACGCGTATCTCGAACCTCGTGAGCCTCGCCACAGCCATCGACTACAAGCATCTGAAGGCGCAGGGGTCCATCCTCGCAACGTTCATCAATGACAGGACGCATCGCCACGGAGATTTATCTGCCACGGACGAACACGGACAGACTCGGACTTCCATTCAGAAACTGACGCCGGCGCTGTTTGTGAACGTCTATCCATTCCGAGGCACGTTCTTCTCATTGCGGGCTTATGTGAAGCAGAGTTTCCGTATGCCGACGTTCAATGACCTCTATTATACCGATTTGGGCAATGCGAACCTGGTGCCGGAACGGGCCACGCAATACGATGTGGGCTTCGCACTGAACAAGCACTTCACTCGCGGCATCGTCCGTCACGCTGAGATGCACTTCGACGCCTATTATAATACGGTACACGACAAGATCGTGGCCTACCCCAAGGGGCAGCAGTTCCGCTGGACGATGCTTAACCTGGGCAAGGTGCATATCAAGGGCATCGACGTGGAGGCAGAGGCAGACTTCCAGATCGGCAAGGACTGGGTGGCAACGGCCCGTGCCCAGTACACCTATCAGGATGCCCGTGACGTGACGGATCCTGCCGACAGCTATTACAACGACCAGATACCCTATATCCCCTGGCACTCGGGCTCAGCCATCCTCGGCCTGAAGTACAAGGGCTGGGACCTGAACTACTCGTTCATCTATGCCGGCGAGCGCTACGACGAACAGGAGAACATTCTCTATAACCACATGGAACCTTGGTACACCAGCGACTTGTCGCTGCGCTATCAGTTCATAGTTCATAGCGCAAAGTTCATAGTTCAGGCAGAGGTGAACAACCTCCTGGATCAGGACTATGAGGTCATCGTGAATTACCCCATGCCCGGCATAAACTATGCCCTCTCTTTAACAGTAGAAATATAAAACGACAATGAATTTAGATAGACGACAATGAATATTTATAAACGACAACTTGGACAACTAAGACAACTTTTTTACTCTCGACCAATGGTCGAGGGCGTAGCAGGAAAGTTGTCTCTGTTCTTCGCAGAGCGAAGCGGCAAAGCCGAGCGGTCATGGTTGTCGTTAAAAAATCTCTTATTGTCGTTTATCATTCTCTTGTTGTCTTCCTGTAGGAATGACGTGATGGTGGTGCCGATGGAGGATATCAATACGGGCGGCAAGACGACGAAGAGTGAGATCATCGGCATGTATCTGCTCAACGAGGGGAATATGGGCTCGAACAAGGCCACCCTCGACTACCTCGACCTCTCTGGAAAGGACTCCACCGTACATTATTATCGTAATATCTACTCCGAGCGCAATCCCTCGACGGTGATGTCATTAGGTGATGTGGGCAATGACTGTCAGATCTACGGTTCACGCCTCTGGCTGGTCATCAACTGTTCGAACAAGGTGGAGGTGGCCCGTGCTGCCGATGCCGTCAGGATCGGGAAGGTCAACATTCCCAATTGTCGCTATGTCACCTTCAAGGATGGCTTTGCCTATGTCTCGTCGTATGTCGGGACTGTGTATGGAGTCGGGAGTCAGGAGTCAGGAGCCAGTAGAAGTCCCTTGGGCAGCGTGTTTAAGGTGGACACCCTTACGCTGCAGAAGACAGACTCCGTCAGTGTGGGTTATCAGCCTGAGGAGATGGCCATCCTGGGTAACCGTCTCTACGTGGCCAACAGCGGTGGTTATCAGGGTATGACGGGACAGGGCTATGAGAGTACGGTGAGCGTCGTTGACCTCTCGACGATGCAGGAGACAGACAAGATAGAGGTGGCTCCTAACCTGCACCATCTGAAGGCCGACAAATATGGCCAACTCTGGGTGACCTCTCGTGGAAACTATATGGATGAAGCTTCCAATATCTATTGGCTGGAGCCTGATGGCAACGGCAATATGAAAGTGGGTGGCCATCTGGATCAGGCTGTCAGCGATCTATGCATCGTGGGCGACTCTCTGTATTTCTACGGCAGCCAGTGGAGTGAGGTGACGATGACTAACACTGTTACCTACGGCATCATCAATGTGCGCAGTCATCAGGTGGTGACGAATACCCTCTCTACGGCGCCAGAAATCCAGAAGATTCGTATGCCCTACGGCATCATCGTGAATCCCCTGCAGCGTGACTTCTATCTGATGGATGCCAAGAATTACGTGTCGAGCGGCGATCTGCTGCACTTCCATGCCGATGGTACCTTCGACTGGAAGGTCAAGACGGGTGATATCCCAGGCCACGCGACGTTTCTTTATAAAAACAACAATAAATGAAAAGACTTATGAAAAAGTTTAAACGACAAGATTATAATATACGACAACTTGGACAACCAAGACAACATTCTTTTACTCAACCAAAGGTTGAGGGCTCAGCCAAAATGTTGTCTAAGTTGTCATGGTTGTCGTTAATTTCCCTGCTGTTGTCGTGGGGAAGTCCCGTTGGGGCGCAAGAGCACTCGAAGTATATTCTGGCGGTGGATGAATACCGTCCGGCACCAGGGCAGTGGGTGAACGTCATTCCTGAATACGAAGAGGGTGACACGGAGGCCGATATGGTACGCAAATGTACGGAGAGCATTGCCGGTGACTATTATGACACCCACCTTATCTCACTTGGCGGATGGGGCGGATATGTCACCTTCCACTTCGACCATCCCGTGGTCAATCTCCCAGGGCAGCGCGACTTTGCCATCTGGGGCAATGCCTATCAGGAGATGACGAACCAAGTGTTTGGCGGAATGAACGAGGCTGGCATCGTGATGGTGTCGCAGGATGTCAACGGCAACGGTCTGCCTGATGACCCGTGGTATGAACTCAGCGGCAGTTGCGATGTGGACAGCGTGGGCAAGGTGATCTACAATTACGAGGTGACCTACCGTCAGAATCCGATGGGCGACATCCCCTGGACAGACAACCAAGGCAACTCCGGCACCATCGACCGCCTCTATAGTTACGCGAATCATCTGCAGGAATACTATCCATTGTGGCTGCCAGACGGACTGACCTTCAAGGGTACCCGTCTGCCAGACAATATGGTCAACCTCTCTGAGACAGTAGATAAGGCCTGGAGTGATTACTATTATGTGCTCATAGGTTTCCGTTATGGCTATGCCGACAACCTGCCCAACTTCACGGACAAGGCTGATGCCGATTCGTGGAACTACGAGGGCTGCGGCTTCGACATCGGATGGGCTGTCGATGAGAACAGACAACCCGTCAGTCTTGATCATATCGATTTTGTGCGTGTCTATAGCGGTATGAACCAGAAATGCCCTGCCCCAGACTGGTGGGGTGAGACATCCACGGAAATCCAGGCAGCAGAGGATCTGCATCTCGAGGCGTCCATTACGGGAATTAGGAGTCAGGAGACAGGAGTCAGGAGACAGGAGAATACTCCTGCCTATGACCTACAGGGGCGCCGAATGAACATTTCTCCCTCCTCCCTCCTCCCTCCTCGCTCCTCGATCATCATTCGCAACGGCAAGAAATATATTTCAAAATAACCATTTACATTATTAACTTATTAAAAAACAAAAACAGTTATGAAAACAAACAGATTTTTCGGACTTGCTGCCATCGCTTGTGGCGCAGTCCTGGTAATGAGTTCTTGTACGGCAAACGAAGACTCCCCGGTTGTTCCCGAACCTCAGCCCCAGCCCCAGCCTGAGGTGGTCAATGCCACCATCGGCTTCGAAGAAGCTCCCCTCAATGCCGATGGTATCTGGCATGGCGATGAGAGCGGCGAGAAGGTCGACAACTACGGCTCTGAGGCTTTTGCATGCTCCTACAAGGAGGACATCGTGAACTTCCCTGTCACTTGGACACCCGCTTGGGCCAGTTGGAGTGGCTTCGGCGCTTCCAACCGCACGGAGACCACCTTTGCTTCAGAGACGATGGCTGTAGACCAGTTTAACAACATCACCGGCAAGGCCCACAGCGGCGACAACTTCATGGTCGTCTTCACCTTCGGCGAGCAGATCACCTTCGACAAGCCTGTCAAGGTAAAAGGCTTCTGGTACACCAACAATGCCTGGACGGTGGACGCCATCCTCAACGGCGACGGCATGACACCCGGTAAGTTCGAGGCCGAGGATTTCCTGAACTGTGTCGTTTATCCCACACCTGCCCAGGAAGACATCATGAGCGGTGCCCGTCTAGAGATTCCCCTCGCTAAAGACGGTGACTACGTGAAGGAGTGGAAATACTGCGACCTGAGCGACGTCGTGGCTTTCCATAACATCAAAGCCCTCTCCTTTGCCTTCGAAGGCACAAAGAAGAACGACTACGGTCTGACCACACCGACCTATATCTGCATCGACGATATTGAGATTGAATACATGAAATAAGAAGTGAAAAGTGAGAAGTGAGAAGTGAAAAGTTAAGACGGAGAATCATGAATACAAGAAAATATATAATGACCTTTGTGAAAGTTCTGCCCGTACTTTTCACTTTTCACTTATCTCTTTTCACTTCTTCCTGTGGAGGTCGCCGGACTACGGCCTCACAGGAGGCAGGCGACACTGTCGTCTTTAAGTACGCCACCCAACTCAGCATCGTCCGCCACAAGGACTATACCGAGGTGGTGGTGAAGAACCCGTGGAAGGAAGGCAAGATCCTCCACAGCTATCTCCTTGTGCCTGACAGCATTGACCCTCAGGACATTTCTCTTACCTCTTACCACTCACCTCTCACCTCCACAATCGTCCGCACGCCACTGCGTCGCTCCATGATGTTCACCACCGTCCATTGTGCCATGCTCATGTCGTTTGGTTGTGAACAGAGCATTGCTGGTGTGGCCGATCTGAAGTACATCAAGATTCCCTGGATTCACGAACAGGTGAAGGCAGGCCGCATCACCGATGTGGGTGAAGGTATGAGTCCTGTGGTGGAGAAGATCATCGACCAGCGTCCTGATGCCCTGTTCCTCTCGCCCTTCGAGAACAGCGGAGGCTATGGCCGCTTGGAAGAGATCGGCATCCCCATCATCGAGTGTGCCGAGTATATGGAGCCTTCGCCTTTGGCCCGTGCCGAGTGGCTGCGTTTCTATGGCATGCTCTTCGGCTGCGAGGCCCGTGCCGATAGTCTCTTTGCCGTCGTCGACAGCAGCTACAACGCCCTCAAGGCCCTTGCTGGTAATCATAAAGTTCAAAGCTCAAAGTTCAAAGCTCAAAGTTCAAGTACCGTCTTGCTCGACAAAGTCACTGGCAGCGTCTGGTATGTGCCAGGCGGCCGCAGCACCATCGGCCAAATGATCCAGGATGCCGGCGGCGACTATCCCTGGGCTGACGATGACCACAGCGGCAGTGTGTCTTTGCCCTTCGAGGCCGTCTTGGAGAAGGCTGGCGAGGCTGATGTCTGGCTCTTCCGTTATAGCAGCGACCACGACATCACCCCTGCCGAACTCCTCAGCGAGCATCACGGTTACGATCAGTTCAAGGCTTTCCGCAGCGGTGAGATCTACGGCTGCGACGTGGAGCGTTCCCTCTTCTACGAGGAGTCGCCCTTCCGTCCTGACTGGCTGTTGGGTGACTACATCCACATCCTCCACCCCGACATTCCCAATCTTCCCCCGCTACGCTACTACAAGAAAATTAAAAAATTAAAGAATTAAAAAATTATAGACGTGAAGCAGAGGGGTTTTGTATATTGTGCTTGTTTGGGCGCGCTCATCGTGGTGCTGTTTGCCCTGAATCTGGTGATGGGATCTGTCAGCATCCCCGTTGCCGACGTGTTCAGCATCCTCGCAGGCGACAAGACGCTGAAACCCTCGTGGCAGTTCATCGTACTTGAGTCACGACTGCCGCAGGCCATCACGGCGATGCTCTGTGGCGGTGCCCTCGCCGTCAGTGGACTGATGCTTCAGACCGCCTTCCGCAATCCCCTCGCAGGCCCTTCCATCTTTGGCATCAACAGCGGTGCCGGCTTGGGTGTGGCTCTGGTGATGCTCTTGTTAGGCGGTGGCCTGTCCGTGGGCTCCCTTCAGATCGGTGGTTTTGCCGCCATCCTGATTGCCGCCTTCATCGGCGCAATGGCCGTCATGGCGCTCATCTTCTTTTTCTCTACGCTGGTGCGCAACAACGTCATGCTGCTCATCGTCGGCATCATGATCGGCTACATCTCCAACTCTGCCATCTCGCTACTCAACTTTTTCGCCACCGACGAGGGCGTGAAGTCGTATATGGTCTGGGGCATGGGCTCCTTCGGCGGCGTGTCGATGGCGAATATGCCCGTCTTTGCCAGTGTCACCCTCATCGGACTCTTCGGCGCCCTGCTGCTCATCAAACCCCTCAACGCCCTGTTGTTGGGCGACCGCTATGCCGAGAACCTTGGCGTCAACATCCTGAGAGTGCGCAACTGGCTACTCATCGTCACTGGTCTGCTGACGGCTGTCACCACCGCCTTCTGTGGCCCTGTGGCTTTCATCGGCCTCGCTGTGCCCCATATCGCCCGACTGCTGCTCACCACCGACAACCACCGTGTGCTGTTGCCAGCCACCATCCTCTGCGGCGCCGTCGTCGCCCTTATCTGCAACCTCATCTGTTTCCTTCCTGGCGAGAGTGGTGTCATACCCCTCAATGCCGTCACGCCACTCATCGGCGCCCCTGTCATCATCTACGTGATTGCCCGCAAACGATAGTACTCGTTTGTCCATTTCTCACACTTTGCCCCCAAAATCGCTTGGCGGCAGCAAATTTTTCACTTTTCACTCTTCACTTTTCACTTTTTTGTCGTAACTTTGCAACGACAAAACTCTATAACTAAGCGAAATGAAGAAAAGTATGATCTTTGCAATGCTGCTGGCAGCCTCCTTACAGGTGGCTAAGGCAGAACAGGTCACCATCGAGACGAAACACTCCACGATGGTGCTCGAAGTAGAAAACGGCAAACAGCCACAGTATGTGTATTTCGGCCAGAAGCTGAGCGATTTCGACCTCAAGAACCTTCAGACCCCTCGCAACGGCAGGATGAATGCCTATCCCGCCTACGGCATGGACTGTCCCGCTGAGGCCGCCGTCGCCGTGACGCACGCCGACGGCAACATGTCCACAGAACTCTTTGTCACTGGACTGGAGAAGAAGGATGGGATTACTCGGATTACTTTGAAAGATCCGGTTTATCCTACTTCCGTCGCCCTCTGCTACAAGGCCTACGAAGACGAAGACATGATCGAGACCTGGACGGAGATTACCAACGGCGAGGCGAAGCCCGTCACGCTGACGCAGTTTGCCTCCATCTGTCTGCCCATCCGTCGCGGCAATGTGTGGCTCTCCCATTTCTACGGCTCCTGGGCCAACGAGGCCCGTCTCGTAGAAGAGCCTATCCTGCCTGGCGAGAAGGTGATCAAGAACAAGGACGGCACCCGCAACTCGCACACCGACCACGCTGAGGTGATGTTCTCCCTCGACGGCAAGGGCCGTGAGAACGCCGGCCCCGTCATCGGCGCTGCCCTCTGCTACTCTGGCAACTTCCAGCTGAAGATCGACACCGACGACACCGAATACCACTACTTCTTCGCCGGCATCAACCCAGACAACTCTGAATATCACCTGAAGAAAGGCGAGACCTTCACCACGCCGAAGGTCGCCCTCAGCTTCTCCCAGTGCGGACTCTCCGGCGTCTCCCGCAACTTCCACAAGTGGGGCCGCAAATACATGCTCGCCCACGGTAACAAAGAAAGAAAAATCCTGCTCAACTCCTGGGAGGGTGTCTATTTCGACATCAATCAGCAGGGCATGGACCAGATGATGGGCGACATCGCCTCGATGGGCGGAGAACTCTTCGTGATGGACGACGGCTGGTTCGGCGACAAATATCCCCGTAAGACAGACAACTGCGCCTTAGGCGACTGGGTGGTGGACAAGAACAAGCTGCCTGAGGGCATCGAGGGATTGTTAAGAGATGCCAAGAAGCACGGCATCAAGTTCGGCATCTGGATCGAGCCAGAGATGACCAACAGTGTCAGCGAGCTCTACGACGCCCACCCCGATTGGATCGTCAAGGCGCCGAAGCGTGCCCCTGTTCTCGGTCGTGGCGGCACCCAGCTCGTGCTCGACATGTCCAATCCCAAGGTGCAGGACTTCGTCTTCTCCATCGTCGACAACCTCATGACGAAATATCCTGAGATCGACTATATCAAGTGGGACGCCAATATGCCCATCCTCAACCATGGTTCGCAATACCTGACGATGAACGATCAGAGCCATCTGAACATCGAGTACCATCGCGGTCTGCAGAAGACCTGTGAGCGCATCCGTGCCAAATACCCTGACCTCACCATCCAGGCCTGTGCCTCTGGCGGCGGACGTGCCAACTGGGGTGTGCTGCCCTGGTTCGACGAGTTCTGGGTGAGCGACAACACCGATGCCCTCCAGCGCATCTACATGCAGTGGGGCACCAGCTACTTCTTCCCTGCCATCGCCATGGCCTCCCACATCTCCGCCACGCCTAACCACACCGTCTTCCGCACCACCGCCATGAAGTACCGCATCGACGTGGCCATGAGCGGACGCCTCGGCATGGAGATCCAGCCCAAGAACATGACCGACGATGAGAAGGCTCTCTGCCGCAAAGCCATTGCCGAATACAAGGGCATCCGTCCCATCGTGCAGTTCGGCGACCTCTACCGCCTCGTCTCGCCTTACGACAAGCTCGGCCTCGCCTCGCTGATGTACGTCAACGAGCAGAAGTCGAAGTCCGTCTTCTTCTGGTGGAAGACCGAATCGTTCCAGAACGAGCACCTGCCTCGTGTAAAAATGGCCGGCCTCGATGCCAATAAGAAATATAAGGTACACGAGCTCAACCGCATCGACCTCAAGCCTCTCGACGTCGAGGGCAAGACCTTCAGCGGCGCCTATCTCATGAGCCACGGCCTCGAGATGCCTTACCGCAACGAGCCCGAGTGGTCGAAGAAGAACGACTGGAGCAGCCGAGTGCTGCTCTTAGAGGCAGAATAACAATCCAATAATAAAGTGGAGGCCACAACGACCTCCACTTTATTTTTCACTTCTTTCTGAGAGAAAGGAGATATCACTCTTCTGGGTACTTCAGGATCGTCCAAGGACCGGCCAAGTCGAAGCGTGTGCTCCACTCGGCAAGTTCGTAGCCCAAGACCTCAATCTTTGCTCCTGCCCAGGCCTGAAGCCTCATGTTCACTTCCTGTCTATAGTCTATCCCCCCATCTGGGCTGATGGTGAGTTCGGCCTCAGCACCCAGTCGCGGCCCGATGCCCAGCTCCGGCCCTGCCACGTCGTAGATCTTGGCGGCCGCCGCCATGAAGATGGCAACGCCGGCCTCAGCCTTGAAGTCTATTTGGGGGAGGATAAAGTCGAACTCGTTTTCTGTCACCTCATAATTTGATATGTTTTTCCAGCCTTTGCCGTAGTCATAGCGGATACCGGCCTTGAACGAGTTGGCATAGTTGTAGGCAAATCCGAACTGCACGGCGCCAGAGGCGCTTGCATCGATCTGCAGGTAGATGCCGGGTTGAACAACGACCGTCACGGGAACGGGGCCTACCATGAAACTGAACGAGAAGCCGCTAAACGACGCCAGCTTGACCTTTCCCTTGTCCTCAGGCAGTTTGATCTGCTTCTTGAAGCCGATGGTGGCACTGGGATGGAATCCGAACTCACCTTCAATACCCGTCTCAAACTTCCTCACGATAAGATCAGGAATCACAGTCCACCAATGTTCCCAGTAAACTTCCGGATCGAAGGTCAGGAAATAGTTCAGCTCGAAGTCAATGGGTATCTCACCTGCTATATTGATGGAGTCGCCGGAGTCTTTGCCCAGGGGGATGTCGTGGTCGAACTCAATCTTGTCGTGCATGGAGATGATGCGCATGCTCCACGAGCCATTGGGTCTTTTTGCGAAGAGATCCTCGGCAGTCTGGTACTCGTACTCACCCGTCTCGATGGCTTTGAGTTGTTTGGCAGAGTGCTTGTCTCCTTCCAGGTGGTATCCCTTGTCGTAGCCGTAAGGGTCGGTCATCTGCACAACGGCAGGGTGTATCTTCCCGTCGTCGTCGGTGTATTTGGCACTTAAATCAGAGGAGCCCTTGAAGTTCTTGTTCACATAGATGTCCGTGCTTAACTGGGCGACCTTGTCGCCGATGAGTTCTGCGACGGTGACCTTTGTGACCGTCAGGATGTATGTGTCGCCTTCCAGATGCTCTTCCACGGCCTTGCGTCCGTAGGCCAGATGCGAGGGAGCGTCCCAGATGCCGATGGGATGATTGACGAATGTCTTGATGCCTAATTTGTCGGCCAGCGACTTCTTCACGGCGATCTTCGTGGTGTCGGCGTTGAGGATCTTCACATCGTCTGCGCCGTCGAAGTTGTGATATGTCAGGCCATAAGCCTCAAACGCGGAGTAGTCTTGTTGTGGCTGCTGCTCTGACGTGGAGGGGTTGTCCTCGTTAGCAGTACAGGCACTGAATCCGAAACTGATAAAAACGGTGGTCACGATGCCCATGAGCATCGGCATTACCTTCATTCTCTTTGCTGCCATAATTTTAAGTCTTTAATTAATTTTATATTCTGGTGCAAATTTACGAATTATTTCTAATTAATTGCATTATTAGCGGAAAAAGTTGTATCTTTGCATCCCAAATTAACAGTAATTATTCACTTAAACTTTTGAGATTATGAGTACAAGTAATGTTCGGCCGGCAGATATGGAGCGCATCACGACGCCCGCCCTGGCCCAGAAATACATCGACGAACAGATCAAGGAGCTTCGCGCTCAGATTGGCGACAAAAAGGTGCTTTTGGCACTCTCCGGCGGTGTGGATTCATCGGTTGTGGCTGCCCTGCTCATCAAGGCTGTGGGCAAGCAGCTGGTGTCTGTTCATGTGAACCACGGTCTGCTGCGCAAGGGTGAGCCCGAGCAGGTCATCAAGGTGTTCCGCGACGAGCTCAACGCTAACCTCGTGTATGTCGATGCCACCGACCGTTTCCTCGACAAGCTGGCCGGCGTGGCCGATCCTGAGCAGAAGCGCAAGATCATCGGCGCCGAGTTCATCCGCGTGTTTGAAGAGGAGGCCCGCAAGCTCGAGGGCATCAGTTTCCTCGCTCAGGGCACCATCTATCCTGATATCGTAGAGTCTGGTCCTGTCAAGTCCCACCACAACGTGGGCGGTCTGCCTGAGGACATGCAGTTTGAGCTCGTGGAGCCCATCAAGCTGTTGTTCAAGGATGAGGTTCGTGTCGTCGGCAAGGAACTCGGTCTGCCCGACAACATGGTCTATCGTCAGCCCTTCCCCGGCCCTGGTCTGGGTGTGCGCTGCACGGGAGCCATCACCCGCGACCGTCTGGAGGCCCTGCGTGAGAGCGATGCCATCCTGCGTGAGGAGTTTGCCAAGAACGGCCTCGAGGGCAAGGTATGGCAGTATTTCACCATCGTACCCGACTACAAGTCAACGGGTGTGAAAGACAACAAGCGCTCTTGGGACTGGCCCGTCATCATCCGTGCCGTGAACACCCGCGATGCCATGACCGCCACCATCGAGGAGATCCCCTACCCCCTCCTTCATCACATTACCCAGCGCATCATCACTGAGGTTCCTGGAGTCAACCGTGTGCTTTACGATCTGACGCCGAAACCCACAGGCACAATCGAGTGGGAGTAACAAAAAATGCAGGGTTTTAGCCCTGCATTTTTATTTGTCAACGTTTCTTCTTCTTCGGCTCTGGCAGGGCCTTGCACGTCTCGCGCACCAGTTGCGAGAGATAGTCGCGGTCGTCCACATCGGTGATATAGAAATAGTCTTTCGCCCCCTCATACGGCGGGCGCATCTCTACGGTGCGCAGCAACGGCCGGACTGCATCCGTTGGCTTCAGATAAAACCCGTCGTCACAAATCAGTCCGAAGATCTTCCCGTCGCAATAAATACCATAGTCGCCAAACATCTTCTTGGCGACAATCTCCCCCGCCCCAGCACACTGGTCGGCTATATACTGTACAAAATCAGAACTACTTGCCATCTGTTGTATTATGATTGATAGCGTTGCCCGATGACGTTCCAGTCGATGATTTGCCAGAGGGCTGCGAGGTGGTTAGGACGACGGTTCTGATAGTCAAGATAGTAGGCATGCTCCCAAACGTCGAAGGTCAGTAGGGGCTTCAGTCCGCGCTGGACAGGATTGGCAGCGTTTGTCTCTTGTGTGATGATGAGTTTACCATCCTTGTCTGCCGACAGCCACACCCAGCCGCTGCCAAAGAGCGTCGCACCCTTCTTCTGGAATTCCTCCTTGAAGGCATCGAACGAACCGAAGTCGCGATTGATAGCCTCAGCCAATGCTCCAGTGGGTTCGCTTTTTGCCGGCTGTCCGGTAAACTGTCCGAAATAAAGCTCATGGTTCAGAATCTGACCAGCATTATTGAGGATACCTCCCGTTGCCTTACAGACAATCTCCTCAAGTGTTGCATTCTCAAACCCGCTGCCATCCAGCAGCCCGTTCAGATTATTCACATAAGCCGCAAGGTGCTTCCCGTGATGGAAACCAATGGTCTCACGGCTAATCACTGGCTCTAAGGCCTCCGGCGCATACGGCAGCGCCATCAATTCAAACTTTCTCATATCTTTATATTTATGGATTAGTCTTTATTATGTAATCACCCACTGGCTTAGGGACTCCCAGAAGGAGGGAATGCGGACGCGAATGGGAGAGTTGGGATCGGGTTCATGCACGATGAGACCATGCTCCTCAAGATATTGCTGGCGGAGGTGCATCACGGCTGTGCTGGTCTTGAGCGTGTCGATAGTTTCAAGATAGTAACGAAAAAGCGTCGGATAAAGATGGGTAAAGTCGGCGTTTATTTCTTCTGCTATTTGTTGGTGTTGGGCATCAAGGCGCAGGGACTCACCTCTGAGCAGTCTCTCGCGGAAACGCTTGACGTTTTGTTTCATGTGATGAAGGGTGACGCGATAGGCGAGATATGACATATCGAGGGCCTCGGCCATCTCATTGTTTGGCACTGCTCGTTGCTTGTTGAGCATGGTCAGCATGGAACGGAGGAAGATGAATCGGCCACGGGGATAGAACACCTGATGGGCATAGGCTATCAGTTGTGATACAACGTCGATTTTCTGCTCATCGGTTAGTTCAGAGTTCTCGTCGGTGACAGCAGTAAGGCTGTTATCTGAAAAATGGGTACAAACACCCAGACCTTCAGCCTCGGCACGGTTGCTCAGATAGTTGCGGAAGGTGTTAAGCAGCCAACTCTCGAAGGCCTCACGATTCTTGATGCGCTGCAACGGCTGGTAAGGAGTGCGGCCACTCTCACGGAGATAAAGGAAGAAGTCCTCTACAACATCCTCGAAATCATCACAGAGCTGATGGCTATATGGTTCGAAGCGCTCATGTAATGGATGATTCAGCCGATCGTGCAACAAGTAGTACATCGCCTCATCGTCGCCCTTCAGAATCATATCTACGAAATCAGGAACTGGAATACCTGTGTAGCGGTTCGCCTTTTTCGCTTTCGGAAGCTGTGGGCTGACGGGGATGGACATCCAGTATTGCCGCTCCTGTTCTGACATCTGTTCGATGGCATAACGGAGGGCTGTGCGCGGCATATCGTGGGCGTGCTGGCGGAGGAAGTCGCGGAGGAGATCCATGGAGATGCGCTTGCCCATCTCGCGGAGCATCCAGCCGACGGCCTTGTGCA
>JAEEGG010008332.1_pt1 | contig 23556 bp, 17 predicted proteins | sample 9134161 | NCBI WGS metagenome assembly JAEEGG01 (sample SAMN16246543, study PRJNA631951) | gut metagenome | biome: gut microbiome; feature: rumen; material: CR-attached | host: Bos | place: Iran: Karaj | collected 2018-10
GGGCTTGTCGATGGTCATGCCAGCCATATTGACATACACATTGGGCATCACAAAGCAGAAGTCGGCGTGCAACGGCAAGCCGATTTCCTCCAACTGCTGACGGAACACACGGTCGGCATGGCCGCCATTGCTGCCACAAGTGACCGCCATCCACACATAGTCGGGATGCCGATCGAAATGGAGCTTGCGCACAAACGCCGACACCAATGCAGGCGGCCGCCACGAATAAATCGGGAAGACGAAACCCACCCGCTCATTCTCAGCCAAAGTGTAAGCAAACTGCTGTTCACGTTCGGCCTCAGGGATAAAAATCAGCCTGTCATTCAATTCCTTAGCGATACTCTCAGCTATAAAGCGACTGTTGCCGCATCCAGAAAAATAGAAAATCATATTCCCAATATTAGATTGCAAAAATAAGGAAAATAATTTCCACAGAATAGAGCCATCCTATTCCAAAATTCGAAAATTTTGTGTATATTTGCACTGCACAGCGAACTGTGGAGAAAGAAATTCAAAATTCAAAATTCAAAAATAATAAAGTACAGACGCACGGCCGTGCGTCTCTTCTACAATACTTAACTTCTTAACCCCAAAATCCCCATGACCATCACCGCCACCTCCATCATCCTTGCCTTCGTCGGCCTCGTTTTAGGCGCCGTTATTACCGGCCTTATCTTCCACAGCAAAAACAGCACCATCAAGGCTAACCTCGACCATGCCAACAGACTATTGGAAGAGACCAAAATGCAAGCCCAAGCCGACTTGGAGCAAGCCAAAGAAGATTTCGAAAATCGAATCAACGAACTCAAAGAGGCTCTCAAGGAGAATTATGACCAAATGATTGAAGCCAAAAACCAAGCCCATGAGGCAGCGCTTAAAGAATTGAAAGAGAATATCCAAAGCAGCATGCAGGTTCAAAAAGAGCAGGTGAGCCAAGCCATAGCGGATCTTAAAGAGCAAAACAAAGCGGCCACCGAGGATCTTCTTAAGGAGCGACAGAAGGAGTTTGCCGAAAGCAGCAGCACCAACATCGGACAGATTGTCAACCCATTGAAGGAGGTTATTACGAAGATGGAGACGGCTATGAAGGAATCGACCGAGAAATCTATCTCCATTAACAGCTCGATGGAAGAGAATTTGAAACACATGATGGAGCAAAGCAAGGCCACACAAACCACAGCCGAGGAGCTGACACGCGCCTTCAAGCACCAGAGCAAAGTACAGGGCGACTGGGGTGAAACTGTTCTTAACCAATTACTTGAATCGCAAGGCTTGGTGGAAGGCGTGCATTATGAAACGCAAGCCACCATTCGCGACAATAGCGGCGCCACGGTGAAGACCGAGGAAGGCGCCATCTTGCGTCCCGATGTGATTCTGCACCTCGACCAGAAACGCGAGGTTATCATCGACTCGAAAGTGTCGCTAACCGCCTTCTTCGACTATGTGAATGCCGAGAATGACACCGACCGCCAACAGCATCTAAAAGCCCATATCGAGAGCTTGCAGAAGCATGTGAAAGAGCTGGCCAAGAAGGACTACTCCTCGTACATCCAGGCTCCAAAGGTAAAGATGGACTATGTCATTATGTTTGTGCCCCACACGGGAGCTTTGTGGACGGCCCTCAACGCCCAACCCGACCTTTGGCGCAAGGCTATGGAGCAGAATGTCTATATCGCTGACGAACAGACACTTTACGCAGCCTTGAAAATCATCCAGATGACATGGACACAGATTAAGCAAGCGCAAAACCACGAAGAGGTTTATAAATTGGCCAATGAAATGATCGAGCGAGTGGGACAATTTGCGGGATACTACACCAATGTGGGTAAAGCGCTCGAAAAGGCGGTTAAAGCGTACGATGACGGTCAGAAGAAATTTGAAGAAAAAGGGCAAAGTATCGTGCAGTCTGCCAACAAACTACTCAAACTGGGTGCTAAGCAGAGTACAAAGAACCCCGTACCCGAATTGCTCGACGTGGACGATATTCCAGCCTTAAACGAGACAGATCTATTTGATTCAAAAGAAGATACCGACATTATAGAGGACTAATCTCTCCAACTATATTTCCGACTACAACTATGAACGCCACCATCATCAACATAGGCGACGAGCTGCTCATCGGGCAGGTCGTCAACACCAACGCCGCACGGATGTCGCAAATGCTGACAGGCGCTGGCATCCAAGTCCACAGCGTCTTCACCATCGGCGATGATGCCCGCGACATCAAGTCGTACCTGGAACTCGGACTGCAAGCCGCCGACATTGTGCTTATCACCGGCGGCCTCGGGCCCACTAAGGACGACATCACCAAGACCACCCTCTGCAAATTCTTCGGCAGCGAGCTGTACGAGAACGAGATAGCCCTCGAGAATGTGACCCGCCTGATGAAAGATTTCGGCCGCGAACTGACGCCCATCAACCGGCAACAAGCCCTCGTACCACGCTGTTGCACCGTCATCAACAATGTACTCGGCACTGCTCCTTGCATGTGGTTCGAAGTGGATGGCACCACACCGGAAAAAGTGGTGGTATCGCTGCCCGGCGTACCCTTCGAGATGGTAAACCTGATGGAAACAGAAGTGATTCCGCGTCTGCAAGCGCATTTCCACACCGACGCCATCCTCAACAAAAACATCCTCGTGCAAGGCATTGGCGAGTCGTTCCTCAGCGACCTGATTGAGCCGTGGGAGACCGCCCTACCCGACCATATCAAGTTAGCCTACCTGCCCCAAGCGGGCATGCTGAAACTACGACTCACCGCCCGCGGCACCGAACAAGCTGTCCTGAAACAAGAAGTTGACACAGCTGTGGCTGGTCTCTATCAAATTGCAGGACAATACATTGTGGGCGAAGACTTTGAGACGCTGCCCGAACTGGTAGCACACATCATGCGCAACGCAGGCAAGACCTTGGCGTCGGCTGAAAGCTGCACCGGCGGCGCAATCGCCTCCAAACTCACCGCCTTAGCGGGCGCCTCCGACTACTTCCTCGGCAGCGTCGTTTCCTACAGCAACGAAGTGAAAGAGAAGGCTTTAGGCGTACAACACAGCACCCTACAAGCACACGGCGCCGTGAGCGAAGAAACTGTACGTGAGATGGTTACGGGCGTCCGCAATCGTTTGGGCAGCGACTATGCCGTGGCCACCACGGGCATTGCAGGTCCTGGCGGCGGCACTCCTACCAAACCCGTCGGCACCGTCTGGATTGGCATCGCTACACCTAAGCAAGTCATTGCCAAGAAGATGCACTTCACAGGCCGCCGCGAACAAGTCATCGAGCGCACCTGCAATGAAGTGTATGCCTCGCTGATAAGAATAGTAAAAGAAGAGTTGGCGTAATCGGCAAGTCACTAATGGGCATGCGGTTCTGCAACATGCGCAATTACCTCATCCAGTGTCAGTTCCTCAGTTCCCAACGTCGCTGGCTCATAACCCATCTCGCGAGCTTTTTCTCCCGTATAGACAAAATAGGTGCATGTGCATTCGGCACACAACACCCCATCGGGACTCCATAATTCGCCCCTGATAATCGCCACATTGCGACGATGTTCCACCAGTCGCGCACGCAGCAAAATGTATGGCCATGTAGTGTTGACGGCCTTGCGGTAACGCATCTCCATCTTGGCGGTCACGCCGGAAGTTTGCATCACATAGAAGACCACCCATCCGCAAATCTCATCCAACAGCGTAGCCTGCAAACCGCCGTGCAGCGTGTCTATCCAACTCACATGGTCGGGCCCGGCCTTCCACACGGAGACTACATCCTGACCGTCCCAATAAAAGTGCATGTGCATCCCCGACGGATTATTGGGATTGCATCCAAAACAGTTGTAACCAGCGGTATTACCCACCCAAGGGTTGATGATTTGTTTCATGGAAGTTGATAATCGTTGAATTGTTGATTGTTTAATTGTTGAAGTGAGAAGTGAGGAGTGAATAGTGAATGGTTAAGAAGTTAAGGAACTAAGGAGTTAAGGAGTTAAGAATTATGGAATTATGGAATTATGGAGTTATGGAATTCTGAATTTGTTCTCTGTTCTTAATTATGCATTGTGAATTGTGAATTATAAATTGTCAATTGTAAATTGTTAATTATAAATTACTTCAATATGCATGCTAAAAATTTTGCTTCTTTGTCGCTGCGGTTATAGACGCTGTGGCGGCCACCGTTACCCGTAAAGACCACATCACCAGCGTGTAACAGTTCTGTGCGGTCGTTGTCGGTCACTTCCACTTCGCCTTCCAAAATATAATAGATCTCGGCATCGGGCTGATGGCTGTGCTCTTTGATACGACTACCCACAGGCAGGTTTATCACATTGAACATCATAGCTTTATCAAGCATTTCGGCAGGTGTTAGAATAATATCCTTAACAATCCGACCTTCAATATTGCCTTTGTTCTCGAGTGTTTCCTTAGCGATTTCGTTTTTATATTTAATCATAACCTATTGATTTAAAGTTCTTTTATCATTTTTCGATAATCTTCATTAAAGAGAAACATATCTTTGACATATTGAAAACCCAACGACTCGTATAGTTGTTGCGCCTTAGGATTATCAGGAGAAACAACTATGGAGACCTTGCCAATATGCAGCTGTCGCGCCTTCTCAGCACCAGCCCTTAACAACTGTGTACCAATACCTTGTCCACGATAATCGGGCAATACGGCTATCGAGTCTACATAGTACTCTCCCGCCTCTGTTTCGGACTCCATCTGCCGGAAATCGCGCCCAACTTCTTCGGCTATCAACCGGAAAGTTTCCTTTCTCATCGTCGCATAATCGGCCCCATCGTACGATATCAGGCACGCCACCACTTTACCGTCTTGCTCAGCCAACATACTGTTCTGCCAACTATAGAGCACTCCCGGGCGGCGACACAACGCCGTCACACTCTGCATCATCTTGTCATTGGGATGATCGATGCCCACCGCCACCAGGACAGTCCACGCAACAAACGATGCATCTTCGATAGTGGCAGGGCGGATTTTCATAACAGCAAATTATATGGTTTCCCCAAGCATACGCTATGGTTCTGCAAAGATAAGCTTTTTACATATACTGATACCTGTTTTTGAAGGCAAACAGCAACCCCGTGGACAAGATCGCGGCCAGCACTTCGGCCACAATCACCGAGTACCAGATGCCATCGATGCCGATGAGCAGCGGCAGAATGAAGACGGCAGCCACTTCAAACACTAACGTACGCGTGAAGGCGGCCACAGCCGATACCACCCCATTATTGAGGGCGGTGAAGAGCGCCGAGATAAACATATTGTAGCCACACAGCAAGAAACTGATCACATAGATGCAGAAGGCCCTGACAGTCAGATGCAGCAGCTCGGCGTCGTAGCCCACATAGATCCACGATACAGGATAGGCCACCGCCAGTCCCAGTAGCGTCATGACCGCACCAAAGCTAAACTCAAGGACTATACTCTTGCGCAGTAAACTCTTCAATTCCAGCGTGTTTTGCGCACCATAATTAAAGCCGATAATCGGCGTGATGCTGATATTATAACCGATGAAGATAGCCGCCAAGATGAACGACACCGCCATGATGACGCCGTAGGCCGCCACCCCATTTTCGCCTAAATATCTCAGTAGCTGCGCATTGTAGCACATACTGACTATCGATAGCGAGATATTGCCCACATACTCTGAGGAGCCGTTCAAGCAGGCCTGTGCCACATGCCTCCACTCAGTCACCGCCGATACCAACTTGAGAGCCGAGCGGTTGTGGCGCGACGAGAAGTAGAAGATGGGGAAGATGCCACCGACAGCCTGTGCGAGCACCGTCGCAATGGCGGCACCCGTCACGCCCCAGCGCAACCACACCACCAACAAGGCGTCAAAGGCGATGTTGATAAGGCCCGTCACCACCGAGAGTTTGGTGCCCACCATGGGCTTCTCGGCCGTCATGAAGAACGATTGGAAGGCCATCTGCAACATCATCAAAGGCATCGCTAACAGCAAGATGCGCATGTAACGCACACAATCGTGCAACAGGGCACCCTCAGCCCCCAAGGCGCGACAAATAGGCTCGGCGAAGAAGTAGCCGACGGCTCCGAAGAAGACGCCCATCAGAAAAGTCACACGCACCAGCATAGTGAAAATGCGGTGCGCCTTGGCGAAGTCGGCCTCGCCCATCGTTTTCGACACGAGAGCACTGCCCCCCGCCCCCATCATCAAGCCGATGGCACCGATCATCATCAGCATGGGCCACACCAGGTTGATGGCCGCAAAAGCGGTGGTACCCACGAAGTTAGAGATGAAGAAGCCGTCCACGATGCTATACACCGAGACCACCACCATCATCATGACAGAGGGCACCATCGTCCGCAGAAGACGCCGGTAATTGTAATGTCCAGAGAGAGAGACTTCCATAAGACGGGGAAAACGGCCGCAAAGGTACGAAATTTCATCGGGATGAACATAGTTCGGAGGGAATATTTTCTCCCGCAGATTACGCTGATTTTTTGAAATTTATTATTTGTTCCAAACTAAATCTTGTTATCTTTGCGGAGTAATTACTAACCAAAAACAATCTCAATCATGGAAAAAGAAAAGAACAACCCCTATGCTGGCACGCAAACCGAGAAGAACCTGATGGCCGCCTTTGCTGGCGAGTCGGAAGCCCGCAACAAATACACCTACTTTGCCTCCAGAGCCAAGAAAGACGGCTACGAGCAGATTGCCGCCCTCTTCCTCAAGACGGCAGAGAATGAGAAAGAGCACGCCAAACTGTGGTTCAAGGAGTTGAACGGTATCGGCACCACCGCAGAGAATCTGAAAGCCGCTGCTGACGGTGAAAACTACGAGTGGACCGACATGTACGAAGGCTTTGCCAAAACGGCTGCCGAAGAGGGTTTCCCGAAGTTGGCCGCCAAGTTCCGCCTCGTGGCCGCCATCGAGAAGCACCACGAAGAACGCTACCGCGCATTATTGAAGAATGTGGAGACAGCACAAGTATTTGAAAAAGGTGAAGTGAAGATTTGGGAATGCCGCAACTGCGGACACATTATCGTAGGCACCAAGGCTCCCGAAATCTGCCCCACCTGCAACCATCCGCAATCCTACTTCGAGGTTAACGCCGAAAATTACTAAGACACATTCCCTTGCGGGAATTAAGATTTTAGTTGTTAGTTTGAAGTATGACATAAGTCGCTAACAACTAACAACTAAAATCTATTTTGAATTCTGAATTTTGAATTTTTAATTTAAGATTACCTTACCCTCAACCTCTGTCCTACCCTTAGGAAGTCGCTGCGGAGGCCATTAAGTTGTTTGATTCTATTGACCGAGGTATGATAGCGGCCAGCAATCTTCGACAGGCAGTCGCCGTTGCGCACGGTGTAATAAACCTTGTCGGAAGAAGATGACGACGACGAACTTGTAGAGCTCGAGCTGCTCGAAGTGGTCTTCTTCACTTCGGCCGTATTAGACACATTCAAATTCTTAGCATTGAGCGATTTAGCCGAAATATAGAGCGTGTCACTATGTAACTTATAGTTGGTAAAGTCAACAATCTTGTTGGGATTGATGGGGATACCGAGGTAGCGCGTCTCGAAATGAAGATGGCTGCCGTACGAGCGTCCCGTGTTGCCACCCAACCCGATGGTGTCGCCTGCATGAACCAACTGTCCGGGGTTCACCAGTCGCTGCGAAAGGTGAGCATAATAGGTCTCCATGTTATTGTCGTGGCGGATAACCACCAAGTTGCCATAACCACCGGCATTGGCCTTCGATACGCGCACCATGCCATCGAAAGCGGCCACCACAGGCGTTCCCGTTGGATAGCCAAGGTCAACGCCATAGTGCATACGACGGCGGCGGCGACCATAATTGGAGGTGATTTTGAACTTGGCGGGATGCACATAGTTGCCCAAAACGACCGTGTCGGCCTCTATGTTAGCGCCGTGTGCATAGTGCACCGACAAAATATCGAAATTCTTGTACAGCCCATAGCCTGGCATATTCTTGAAATAAGAGAAAAGCATCGAGCCGGAGCCACCCAAATCGGATTGATAGACAACATTCTCATCCTCATCCAAATAGAAACCGAGTGTATCAACTTCGTCAATACCTTCGGCATCGGGCGTCTGCAGTTCTAATGAATTAACAGACGAATAGTTAGGGAATTGTGTCGGGTCGTTTTGAGCCTTCAGAGTAACAAAAGCCAAGCTAAGAACAGTAAAAAAGAGTGCTGTTTTTCTAAACATAATAAAAGCGTTGCTGCGACAGCCTTCAAGCACTAGTCGCGTTCGAGATTATAAGTGGTTTTGGGTTTGTTTTTGATGACATACGGCGTATTCATCGGGGCCGATTTGGTTTTGGTGCGCTGATGATAATGGTACTGCGAACCGCGCTGCGACTTCTTCACCGAGGTGTGGTTGTAGGAGTTGCAAGAAGCGAACACCAAGCCCGAACAAACGACTAACATGAGCAGATAAGAAAAAAATCTTTTCGTTTTCATTGTCCACATTTTTAAACTCGCATCATCCGCTGCCGCTGTCATTCAAACAATTACGCCAGCCTTCCGACGCTTATAATTTATTGTATAATATTCATCCATTCAAGTAGGAGCGCAAAAACTCCATACGAGATGGCAAATTTACACATTTTTTTTTAACAAACAAGAATTGCCGATAAAAAGCGTTACAGTTTTTTCAAATCCTTCAGTTTTATCGATCGCAGGAAGGAGATGGGAATCACGCCTGTAACCAGCGCTAACAGGCAGGCAGCCACAGCCGAAGCCAAGAAGTTCCACAAGGTGGGTAGCGGCAGGGAACCTACCACCGGCACCATCAGCGTCGCCATCGCCATCACCAATGCGGGCAACAACAATGCATAGATCAAACAACGCAACCAAGGCACAGCCGACGCAGGGAGGTGCAGTTTGCGGAAAGCAATCCACAGTTGCAGCACCGACACAACAGTCTGCGTGGAGAGGCTGGCAATGGCGGCACCCACAGCGTGCAGACGCGGGATGAGCAGCAGATTGACAATCACATTGACCGCAATACCAGCCAACGCCGTGATATTGAGCAATTTCATATCACCATTAGCCGTGAGCAGCGTGCCGAAAATGTAAGTAAACGAAATGGGAATAATGCCCGGAATGAGCCACCTGAAGACAGCGGCACTTTCTTCAATATGTGATGTATATAACAGATCCAGAACAGGATAGCGATAAACAAGCAACAATACCACCGATGTGACCGAGAAGAAACAGAGCAGCGAGAACGAAGCCTTAATAATAGGAATCAAATCCTCTTTTTCTTTCAACATCTTGGAAAAGAGCGGCAACAGAATCACCGAGAACAGATAAGCTATCATTACCATCGCATCGAGCAGACGGAAGGCTGATGCGTAAATGCCAGCTTCGAACGTGGAGATGTCGCCAGGCAGCAATCGCTCAATCATCACAGCATCAATGCGATTGTAGAACGACATGAGCAGATAAAGCACGGCAAAGGGCAAGCTCTTCTTCAAAATAACACCCCAGAATGCCACATTGAACGACAGCGATTGCGGCCGGCCTTTGGCAATGACAATCATCAGGGCAATGAAGGCGGCCATAAGATAAGCGGCAGTCTGGCAATAGATAAACCACTCTATTCTAAATGGTTCCGATGTAACATTACCCCAAAGAAGAATACTGCAAAAGATAATCGTCAGCAAGCGGTCGAGCACCGAGAGGACGCTGTCGGTCTTGAACATCATCAGCGCGGAGACATTGGACCGCAAGTAGAGGATGAACGAGTTAAGGAACTGATTGATAGCTGTCCAGAAGAGGATTTTCATCTGCAGGCTGCCGTAGCCGATGATGGCGGCCACCCCGAAAGTGACACCCAAATAGACTACGCCAAGCAGCATCTTGAGCGTGATGATGCCCGACAAATGCTTCGAGAGCAGTTGTGAGTGGCGGGCGATGTTGCGATTATTGAAATTGGTGATACCCATGTCCAACAGCATGTTGAACAGATAGGTAAAGTTGAAAACGGCGAAATAGAGTCCGTAGTTGGCGGCGCCCACAGCGTTTTGCACTCCCACATCAATTCCCAGTATCCAGAACGGCTTGATGAGCAGATTCAGGAAAATCAGGAAACAGATGTTGAAGACAAAATTCTGTTGTTTCATACGGATTTACGCCAGCCGCTAACAAACAATATTGACAATTTTGCGAGGCACGACAATCACCTTCTTCGGTGTCTTGCCATCCAGCCAGCGCTGCACATTCTCATCCTGCAGAACCAGTTCTTCAATCTCCTTCACGCCCAAATCGAGTGGTATCTCCTTCTGGTACTTTGTTTTACCATTGAAGGAAATGGGATACTTATAACTGCTTTCTTTCAGATATTTCTCATCGAAAGTGGGGAACGAGGCAATCACTACCGAGGTGTCGTGGCCCAGCAGACTCCATAACTCCTCAGCAATATGCGGGGCGTACGCTGAAATAAGTATGGTCAGCGGCTCCAACACCTTGCGCTTGTTGCACTTCTTCTCCAAAAGCTCGTTGGTGCAAATCATAAACGCACTGACAGCCGTGTTGAACGAGAATCGCTCGTTGTCCTCTTCTATCTTCTTGATGGTCTTGTGCAGAATCTTGTACTCTTCCGCCGTCGGCTCTTCATCACTGACGCTGAAGTTCTGCTCGCCATCGTGGAACAGACGCCAGAACTTGCGGATGAAACGGAAGACACCTTCAATGCCGTTGGTGTCCCACGGCTTGGCCAATTCTACAGGACCGAGGAACATCTCGTACATACGCAGTGTGTCGGCGCCGTATTTCTCTACCAGATCATCGGGGTTCTGCACGTTGTACTTCGACTTCGACATCTTCTCCACTTCCCAACCGCAGATGTACTTGTCATCTTCGAGGACAAACTCGGCATCTTTGAAGTCGGGCATCCAGTTGCGGAAAGCTTCAATATCGAGAACATCATTATGTACAATGTTGACATCCACATGAATAGGCGTCGTCTCATAATCCTTGCGCAAATTGAGCGACACGAACTTGTTGGTGCCCACCACGCGATAAACGAAGTTGGAACGGCCCTGAATCATACCTTGGTTGATCAACTTCTTGAAGGGCTCATCTTTGCAGCTGATGCCGAGGTCGAAGAGGAACTTGTTCCAGAAACGGGCATAAATGAGGTGGCCGGTACCATGTTCGGCACCACCGACATAGAGATCCACATTCTGCCAGTACTCATCGGCCTCTTTGCTAACAAGACAAGTGTCGTTGTGCGGGTCCATATAGCGCAGATAGTAAGCGCTGGAGCCGGCAAAACCAGGCATGGTACTGTACTCACGCTGATAGCCATTGTAGGTCCAATTCTTGGCGCGTGCCAACGGCGGCTCGCCAGTCTCGGTGGGCAGGAACTGATCAACTTCGGGCAAAAGCACGGGCAACTCCGATTCGGGTACAGGGTAAGGCATGCCATCCTTGTAATAGATGGGAAACGGCTCACCCCAGTAGCGCTGGCGACTGAAGATGGCGTCGCGCAGACGGTAGTTGATGGTGCGATAACCAATGCCCATCGTCTGAATCTTCTCAATCACAGCCTTGCCGCCTTCCTTGACGGTCATGCCGTCGATGAAGCCACTGTTGACGCAGTAGCCGGTTTTGCTGTCCATGCTCTCTTCCCACGTGTCGGGGTCGCTAACCTCGTTGGGCTGCGGAGCAACCACCTGACGGATAGGCAGATTGAAATGGCGGGCAAAGGCAAAGTCGCGACTATCATGGGCAGGCACAGCCATAATAGCACCCGTGCCATAGTCAGACAACACATAGTCGCTGACCCAAATGGGAATATGCTCCTCAGTAATAGGATTTACAGCATAAGCACCTGTAAATACGCCGCTTACCTTCTTCACTTCGGCCTGACGCTCACGTTCGGAGCGGTTCTTAGCCCAGGTGACGTAGGCTTCCACTTCCGCTTTCTGCTCAGGAGTAGTGATAGCTTCAATCATCTCATGTTCAGGACATAACACCATAAAAGTCACACCAAAGATGGTATCGGGACGTGTGGTGAAGATTTCGAAAGCAGGTTCGCTCTGAACATCACAATTACCGCCCATATAGAGTTTCTTCCAGTCCAAATCATCATTTTTGGCCAGCGGGAAGCAAACAGCGGCACCCTCGCTCCTACCAATCCAGTTGCGCTGAATCTCCTTGAGCGAATCGGTCCATTCAACAGTTTCGAGGCCTTGCAGCAGTCGTTCAGCGTATGCAGAAACGCGCAATATCCACTGTTTCATTTGTTTACGTTCAACGGGATAGCCACCACGCACCGACAGGCCATTGACCACCTCATCGTTGGCAAGCACGGTTCCCAATTTCGGGCACCAGTTCACCCACGTGTCGGCGAGGTAGGCCAAACGGTAGTTCATCAGAATCTCCTGCTGCTCCTTCTCGGAGACGGCATTCCAATCCTCTGCAGAGAGCACTAACGGCTCAGTCTGCGCAATATTAAGGTCATCCGTGCCTTGCTCCGACAGGTGGGCCACCAGCTTCTCAATGGGCTGGGCTTTCTGCAGTTCATAGTCATAATAATGGTTAAAAAGCTGGATAAACACCCATTGTGTCCATTTGTAGTAGTCTGGATCACAAGTCTTAAACGAACGGTCCCAATCGAAAGAGAAGCCAATTTTGTCGAGCTGCTCACGGTAGCGGTTCACATTCTTCTCGGTAGTCACAGCCGGATGCTGTCCCGTCTGGATGGCATACTGCTCGGCAGGCAGACCAAAGGCGTCGTAACCCATGGGATGCAACACATTGAAGCCTTTTTGGCGTTTGTAGCGTGCGTAGATGTCCGAAGCGATGTAACCCAGCGGATGTCCCACATGCAAACCTGCCCCCGAAGGATAAGGAAACATGTCCAGAACATAGTATTTCTGCTTGGAAGCATCCGTCTCGGTTTTGTAGATATGCTTCTCACGCCAAATCCGCTGCCATTTTTTTTCGATATCGCTAAAGTTGTAATCCATTGTATGACTTTAATTTATGAGTTTTAGTATACTATTTTTTAGAAAAGGCAAATATACGGGAAAATGTAGAATTATGAGAGCGAAAAGTTAAGAAGTTAAGAAACTAAGGAGTTAAGGGTTATTGAATTTTGAATTCTGAATTTTGAATTTGTTCTTTGTTCTTAATTGTGAATTGTGAATTGAATTTTGACTTCTATCTTTCCACAAACCTTCTCATCACCTCGTCTTTGTAATTATTGCCTACAGGCAGCATATTGCCGGCCACCGACACCGTATTCCCATCTAAGAAATCAATATGTTTTTTAGAAATAATATAGGTTTTGTGTATGCGGATAAAGTCGGCGGCGGGGAGTTCCTCCTCGAGTTTTTTCAACGAATAGAGGGCCATAATCTTGCGCGTGGCGGTATGAAAGGTCACATATTCGCGTTGGCTCTCAACATAGAGAATCTCATCGAAGTTGATCTTGTACAGACGGCGGTCGGCCTTCACCAGCAGATGGTCGCGGGGCTCTTCAGCCGGCGCCGTGTCCGCATCGGCAAGGTCGGCTTTCGCCTTCAGTGCCAGCAACTGCATGGCCTTGTTCACCGCCTGACTGAAGCGAGGGAACGAGATGGGCTTCAGGAGATAATCGACCACACCGAGGTCGTAACCCTGAACGGCATAGTCGCTGTAAGCCGTGGTGAAGATGACGGCCATATCCGATGGCAGCACTTTCACCAGCTCCACCCCCGACATATCGGGCATCTGGATGTCCGTGAGCAGAATGTCCACCTTCTGGCTATTGATGATCGTCATCGCCTCCATGGCATTGGCGCAGCAGCCCACCAGCTTGAGTTGTGGCAATTTGTTCACATATTCGGTCAGCAGCACGCGCGCGGGCTTCTCATCATCGGCAATCAATATATGATAAGGGGTGTTCATTTCTCTAACAAATTAATATTCAACGACACACGATAAGTTGCACCTTCATCTTTAATCTCCAACTGATACTTATTATCATAATAATGCTGCAACTGCTGCTCCACATTGGAGATCCCGATACCGTCGCGCTGCTTGGGAACGGCCGGAGGCGTCGTATTCTTGGTATTGACGGCATCGAAGGAGAGATGGCCATTCTCCACCTTAATCTCAATCCTGATATAGCCGTTCGCATTAGTGGCAATGTCGCCATGGATAAAGCAGTTCTCGACCAACGGCTGCAAGAGCATAGGCGGAATAGGCAAACTGCTATTATCCACCAGATGGCGGTAAGTGATATCCTTCTCGCCATACCTTACCCGCTGCAGATCGATATAATTCTGTATATAATTGATTTCCTTTTCAATAGGCACATAATCCGATTGACATTCGTCGGTGATGTAGCGACACATATCAGCCATTTGCAGTATCGAATCAGGAGCTTTCTCGTCGTGCGTATAGACCAGCGAATAGATGTTATTCAACGTGTTGAAGACGAAGTGCGGGTTAAGTTGTGAGCGTAACATTCTCACTTCCATCTCTTTCTTCTCCATCTGCAGTTGCTCCAGCTTGCGCTGCTTGCGTGAATAATTCGACAGCAGCCATGCGATATAAGTGCCCAGCACAAGCACTACCACCCTGAATACATGATAGATAGCAAATTCAGGCCGACGTTGTATCGATACCCAATACAGTATCAGGTGATTGAGTTTCAAAAGCAGAAAGCTGGCCAGTATCAGCACCACAAACATGGCGAGATAGAGATGATATTTTTTCTTTCGCTCCAAATACCTGTGAATCAGTGTACATATATCATAGAAAAGCATCATGTACAAAGCATTCGCAAACGAAAAGACGGCGGCATATTTGAGGTGGAAACTATAACCACCTAAAAACAGAAGCAGGAAAATGCAGATGAAGACAATAATACTCTGATGTCTCCTCAACAGGCCATCCCACAGCTTTTTACCCCGTGCAGAGACATCCGTATTCTTATTCATAAGAGTAATTTTTAATCGCGGCGACGCTGGAATTTGGCAGCCACCCATTTGTTTTTCTCTTTGTTAGAAACAAATTCGAGGCCCCAGCGGGCAGCTTCGGCTTTAATAGCATCCAAATCTTCACCTTGGTAGAAGCCGCTAAAGAAGATTATACCGTTATCATTCAATACCTTAACATAATACCGCATATCGCGCAGCAGAATATTGCGGTTGATGTTGGCGATAATCACATCGTAGTGCATATCGTGCAAGGCGGAGGCATCGCCTAAGATAACGCGAATGTCGGAAACGCCGTTGCGGGCGTTGTTCTCAATATTGTTCTCGTAGGCCCACTCGTCGTTGTCGATGGCGGTCACGGGCGATGCGCCGCGCATACGCGCGAGAATCGCTAACACACCGGTGCCGGCGCCCATATCGAGCAGTTCCTTGCCAGCCAGCGGCTCTTCGAGCACGTACTCAATCATCAGCGAGGTGGTCTCGTGGTGGGCCGTGCCAAACGACATCTTCGGTTCGATGACGATTTCAAAGTCAACATCATCGCGATGCGGATGAAACGGCGCACGGATATAGCAGCGATTGGCAATGAGTACAGGTGAGTAGTTCGACTCCCACAGCGCATTCCAGTTCTGCGCCTCAATCACCGATGTCGTATAGGTCACCTCCACCCCGAAAGGATTCTCTTTCAGCAGTTGGCGAACAGCCTCTTCATCATAATCCGACTCTTTCATATACGCCAATAGCGTAGTTTCTGAGTCACCGTCCATAAAGCTGTCGCAGCCAGCATCCGACAAGATAGAGGTGAAGACATCCTTCCACGGGTCGGCGGCCGGCAACGAGAGTTTGAGTTCTATATAGTTCATCTTAAGTATTTTAAGCCCTGCAAATCAACTATTACCAGTGGTAGGTGATTTTGCCGGAAGTGGTAAACCACAAAGTATCGGTTGTAGTCGATTTCTTCGGGCGGATAACCACTTTGTAGTAGTTCTTGCGATCGGTAGCCTTAACGGTATAATATTCCACCACTTTAGAACCTTTATAATTCTCTTTCAGATAGTTCTGAATAGTCACGGTCACATTGGCCGGATCGAGAGTGGTGTGGGTTTCCAAAATTGTACCATCGGGTTTGATGTAGCAATATTCTTTTGAGCGAACGCCCTGATACTCGGCCACATAGTTGCCGTCTTCCATCTTCCATTCGGGCACCTTGCTGGCATATTTGGCCTTGAAGGCGGCCTTCACGGGCGCAGGAATATTGGCATCGGCGGGCTCTGCATCCTCGTCGTCGCCTGCTTCGGCAGCGGCTTCAGCGGCCAATTCGGCAGCCTCGGCAGCAGCTTCTGCTTCGGCCTCAGCGCGGGCAGCAGCCTCTTCAGCTTCCACCTCATCGGCATCCAGACCCTCTTTGGTCACTCTCTTCAGATACTTGCCGTTATAGTCGAAATAGAGCGTTTCGTACTTGGAAGTAACGCCTTCAGGCTTAATCTCTATTACATAGATAGTTCCAAGGTCATCATCGGTCATCGAGGAGCAGGATTTGTAGCCCCAGTTGGGATAGTGCTGTTTTACATACTGTTGCAACTGATAAGGCAAATTGCTCTGGTTGATTTCGGTTGCCAATGGATCTTCTTCGGCGTCGCCCATATCGATGTTCTTATACATTTTATCCATCTTATCCAAATCCTTCTCGCTACCAAAGCGATCATCTTCGCCCATAGCGTATTCGGGGTCGATGGTGCGGATTAGCTTGCCGGTCTTGTCGAATACCATGGCGGTCACCAATTTCGATTTCTTGTTGGCCTTCTCATAGATTTCCACATAGGTCTTATCTTGCTTGTCTGCGCGAATCTCTTTCTTGGCGCTCACAAACTTATAACCCTTGTAAGTGTTATTGATATGCTTCAGCATGGCACCAGTCACCGACTCCTCGCCCAATTCAACGTAAGTCTTTTCCCACACACCCTCAGGCGTGATATAAACCTCAGTTGGTTTCAGTTTGGCGATACATTTGGCCACATAGACACCTTTCTCCTTGTACCACTTCAACTCTTCGGGACGTTGCACTTTCTTGGAGAGCGCCTTGGTCACAGCGGGTGGTATTGAGCTGGGGTTCAATTCTTTCGGAACGACAGGTTGGGGAGCGCCCTTCTTCTGTTTGGTCTTGGCAGCCTTGTCGGCGGCGGGTTTGTCGGCTTTGGCTACAGCCTCGGGCTTGTCGGCCTTTTCGGCTTTCTCCTTCACTTTCGGCTCTTCGGCCTTCGTCGGCTTGGGTTGCGGTTGCGGAGCCACGTATGCCACAAAGCCTTCAGGATCCTTGCGTTCCATCAGCGCACCCTTATCGGTAAAGGTCAGCACCGAAGGTTCTTTGCCGACACCGTCTTCTTTAACTTCCACATAATAGTGCAGTGGCACTTGCGGCAACGATTGCAGACGAGCCACGCTCACACCGCAGTTGGGGTAATTGCTTTTCACATACTCCATCACATTGGTAGGCAGCGAGTTCTTAGGAATGTCAAAATAGTCTTTCACCCAGGTGCCATCGTTGGCAATAAAACATTTGCCTACAGAGCCATCTTCCTTAAAGGTAGCCACATAGCAATTCTCACTCAAAGTCCACTGGGAAACCTTGCCGCCAGGGTGTTCAAACTCGAAGGACTGCTGTACATCACCGGGCACATCATCCAATTTCAGTTTCTGGGCGTATGCCGACTGCCCGAACAATACGAAGCACAACACAGCCACTAACAGGAGAAGTTTTTTCATTTGAAGATACTTTTATATAAATAACTTATTTTTAATTCATTACAAAATAAAAGAAAACTTTTAAAGTGAACTATTCATCTCTAAAAACAACACTCTCAAGCCCTTTTATCTCAAAAAACGAATATGAGCGCAAATATACAATTATTTTCATAAATGATAACTGAAAGAATCAAAAGAATTTTTACTAATTTTGTGCTTGACAGCCTTTGTTGTTTGGACAAGAGTCAACTCTTTTGTATTCAAACAGCAAGACTCAAAAAAATTTTCAAAGGAGCATACTATTTCGCAAATAATTTCATTAATTAATACAAACAAAAATCAACGATTATGAAAAAGACAACTCTGTTAATTGTGATTGGCGCCATCGTACTTTGCGCTATCTGGGCCATAAGCATTTACAACAAGCTCGTGAAGGAAGAGGAGCAGGTAAGTTCAGCATGGGCACAAGTGGAGAACGCCTACCAGCGTAGAGCCGACCTCATCCCCAACCTCGTGAAGACGGTGAAAGGTGCCGCCGACTTTGAAAAAGGAACGCTCGAGGCTGTGATTGAAGCCCGCTCGAAAGCCACTTCCACCACCATCGACCCGACCAACCTCACCGAAGAGAACATGGCCGCCTTCCAAGCCGCACAGGACAATTTGAGTTCTGCATTGAGCCGCTTATTGGTTGTGGTTGAGCAATATCCCGAACTGAAAGCCAATCAGAACTTCCGCGACTTGCAATCGCAGTTAGAGGGCACCGAAAACCGCATCAGTACAGAGCGTAAGAAATTTAACGAAGCTGTAAAGGGTTACAACACTTACATCCGCCGCTTCCCCACCAACATCGTGGCTGGCATGTGCGGCTTCGACAAGAAAGCCTACTTCAAAGCAGAAGAAGGTGCCGAGAAGGCTCCCGAAGTGGAATTCGAATTCTAACCAGACATGAAACGTTGGGCATTGTTTGTCAGCTTGTTATGTTCTACCATGCTCCTTTGGGCGCAGTGGACTCCAACAACCGTGCCCAATCCGCTGACAACGGAGCAGTCGTTCATTGCCGACCCCGACCATCTGCTGTCGGATGAGGACAAGGCCGCCTTCAACGAGATGGCCTACCGCCTCGATGACTCGGCCGGCGTGCAGTTTGCCGTGGCTGTGCTCAACAGCATTGACGACCACTACGAGCCGTTCGAGTTTGGTGTGGAACTTTACAACCATTGGGGCATCGGCCGTAAGGACCGCGGAGTGCTATTGCTGATAGTGATGGAGACGCACGACTGGCATTTTCACACAGGCTACGGCATGGAGGAGATTATCACCGATGCCCTTGCCAAGCGCATTGGCGAAGAGGAAATGGTCCCCTACTTCCGCAAAGATGAGTACGGTCAAGGCATCTTGGCGGCCACGCGTGCACTGTCGAAGATACTGTTATCGGAAGACCCAAAAGCAGCCGTCGCCCTTATGCAAGAACAGCAAAAGCAGGAGCGCTGGAGCAACTTCCGCAAAATGGTTTACATAGGCTGGGCGCTGGTGGCCATCATCGGCGTGCTGGTCCTGCTGCACAAGCCCAAGAAGCGCAACCATTACCGCGGTGCCTACGACATCCTGCTGGTCAATGACCATTTTGCCAAAATTACACCAAATTCACTACCCAATAGTTACACTCGACCAGGACTCAATGTGGAGAAATTCTTCATGCTCTCACTAGTGTCAGCACTCATTCCCATTGCCGTCAACACCGAGTGGATTTCCGAAAATCCGTTCAGCAACTTCTTCTTCGCCCTGTTCGTCTGTCTGGTCCTCGATGCCATCATCGCCCAGTGGCGCATCTGCGCAACGGCGGCCGAATCCAGCACGCCGCAGGAACACATGCAAAAGTTGCAGAATGGCAATCAGTTACTACCGCTGCGCATCGTCATCATGCCTCTGATATTCGTACCATACTACTTCTTTTACAAGAGGAAAGTGGCGCAACTCAAAGAGGCGGGCTACCCCTGTCCTTTCTGTCATCTGCCCACCTCGTTGGCATCAAAAGTCACTGTGCAACAACACCTTACTGGTCCCGCTCTCATCGAGCAGCAGCTAAATGTATTTGAGTACCAATACTTTGAATGCCCCTCAGGGCACTGCACAGAAGTCTCGTACAAAGGTCCCAACTACGCCAAATATATCACCTGCAGTCATTGCGGAGCACGAGCCGTCCTTTCTGAAGGCAGCCACACTGTAAAGCAGCCTTCGATGTTGGCTTCGGGGCTCGAGCGCACCGACTACACTTGCCAAAACTGCCATAACCATTACTTTACGACGAAGGTGCTACCCAAGTTGATGGTTGCATCGACAGCCGCAGGTATGGGCCGACACAGCGGTGGCTTTGGCGGCGGATTCGGCAGTGGCGGGTTCGGCGGAGGACACTCCTTCGGTGGCGGCTTCACCGGTGGTGGCGGCGCTGGAGGAAAGTGGTAAGGGAGATGAGAGATGAGAGATGAGAGATGAGAGATGAGAGATGAGAGATGAGAGATGAGAGATGAGAACGGAGAACGGAGAACGGAGAACTGAAAACTGAAAACTGAAAACTGAGAACTGAAAACTGAAGAACAAAGAACAAATTTCCATAATTCTATAATTCTTAACCCCTTAACTCCTTAGTTTCTTAACTCCTTAACTGTTCACTTCTCACTTCAACAATTAAACAATTAAACATTTCAACAATTAAACACCATGAACATCAAAGGCTTTTTGCGGACTGCAGTTGTGGCAGCATTTGCATTGTTAACCATCGTTTCTTGCCAACGCAAGGAGGTGGATGTATCGTTTGAGTATGCCCCGTACATCAGTGCCTATACGGGCGGCATCATTTCCACCAACGCGACCGTGCGCATTGAGATGACGCGCGAGCAGACAGATATAGAAGTCGGTAAGGAAGTGACTGACAAGTTGTTCAGCTTTAAGCCAGCACTCAAAGGTAAGGCTTACTGGGTTAACAACAAGGTCATTGAGTTTGTTCCCGACTCGGGTGCGCTGAAACCCGGCACCATCTACCAATGCCGTTTCAAACTGAGCAAGGTAGAGAAGAACGTGGAACGCAAACTCCGCAACTTCGATTTCTCCTTCCGTGTGCAGGAACGCAGTTTCTATGCGGAGATTTTGAACATATTGGTCAATGACGAAACGCCTGATGAAGTGATGGTTTGCGGTAAGATTTCGTTCAGCGAGCCCGTCGCTATCACCGATGCCAAGAAGATGCTTGAGGCACGCTACAACAACCGCAACGTCGGCGTCCTTGTCAGCGCCACCGACGACCCGCTGGCCTTCAACTTTGCCTTTGCCGGCATTGCCAAAGGCGACCAGCCTGCCAAGTTGCAAATCAACATCCATGGCGACCGTGTTAAGATTGACCAGGAAGAGTCGATGGATGTGGAAATTCCCGCCCGCGGCCAATTCAGCCTCTATTCGGCCCAATTCATCCAACAGCCCGAAAGCGGCATCCGCCTAGTCTTCACCGAGCCTTTGGAAGCTAACACCGACCTGAGCGACTATCTCTCCATTAAAGAGGCTCCTGTTTTCATGGTGCAACTCGACAACAACGTGGCCGATATCTACTTCAACATGCCCAACGATTTGACCAGTGTTTACATCACGCTACACGAAGGTCTGAAGAGCAATACAGGGCACCAGTTGATTCCCAACAACAACGATGGAACTTACAGTCAGAGAGTGGATATCCAACCGCTCTACCCTGCCGTGCGCCTGCTTTCTACAGGCAACATCCTGCCCGACGCACAGCAGTTGCTACTTCCCTTCCAAACCGTAGCCTTACGCGCTGTGAATGTTGAGATAATCAAGATTTACGAAGACAATGTGCTCATGTTCCTGCAATCCAGTACGATTGCCGGCACCGACGGCCTCAAACGCGCCGGCAAACTGGTTTACAAGAAAAAACTTCTGCTCAACGAGCGCAACGCCAAACAGTGGGCCAACTACTCCATCGACCTCTCCAAGCTCATCAAGCAAGAGCCCGGCGCCATCTACCGCGTGGTACTCTCCTTCAACCAATCGGACGCCATCGCCCCCTTCAACGGCGAACAGAGCGAAACAGCAGTATCGGGCGAAGGTATGGTCAGCATCCTCAATGGACAGATCAGCGACGAGGACAAGGCCAAATGGGAATACGACAGATATGGCTGGTACAGCGAAGAGGATTACGACTGGAATGTTTACGAATGGCGCGAGCGCAACAATCCCTATCATCCTAGCTATTATATGATTAGCGAGCACAAAGCCGCCACTAACGTGCTGGCTTCCAACATAGGTTTGATTGTCAAGGCCAACAACGACAACAACTACTGGATTGCCGCCACTAATATTGTCACCGCCAATCCACAGTCGGGCGTACTTATCACACTGTACGACTTCCAGTTGCGCCCTGTAGGCAAAGCCCTCACCGACCACAACGGCTTCGCCTTCATCACCGCCAAAGGCACACCGTTTGTGGCTGTAGGTTCCAAAGGCCGTGAAAAGAGCTACTTGCGCATTGTTGAAGGCGAGAACAACTCGGTAAGCCGCTTTGACGTCGGTGGCGACAAGCCCGTCAAAGGCATGAAAGGCTTCGTCTATGGCGAACGCGGCGTTTGGCGTCCGGGCGACACTTTGCACCTCACCTTCATCTTAGAAGATAGAGGGGAACAAATTCCTGACAACTACCCTGTCAGCCTCGAACTTTACAATCCCAACGGACAATATGTATATAAGACCGTATCGACACACAACGAAAATGGCTTCTACACTTTCCATGTGCCCACCGCCGCCTCAGCGCCCACAGGCTTCTGGAACGCCTACATCAAGGCCGGTAGCGCCACCTTCCACAAATCGATACGCATCGAGACCATCAAGCCCAACCGCTTAAAGATAGACCTGCAACTGGAGAACGAAAAGCTGCAAGCCTCGCAAACGCCCTCCACAGCCACGCTGACAGCCGCTTGGCTATCAGGAGCCATTGCCCGCAACTTGCACGCTTCCGTCGAGATGACACTGACCAAGGTCAACATGCAGTTCAAAGGTTTGGAAGATTACTCCTTCCGCAACCCCGCCACCAGCTTCAAGTCCTCGCAAACACCTCTCTTCGACGGGCGCCTGAACGATCAGGGTATAGCCACCTTCCAGTTCATGACTCCTGCCTCGCAATCGCTGCCAGGCTTGCTCAACGCCCAATTCACCTGCCGCGTATTCGAAACTGGCGGTGACATCAGCATCTACAGCAAGACCGTACCCGTTTCGCCCTTCCCGCGCTATGTGGGTGTGGATTTGAAAAATACGGAAACAGCGATCAACGTGGCCACCGTCAATAGCGATGGCAAACTGGTCAATATCAACGGTTTGGAATACAAGATTTACAAAACCGCATGGAATTGGTGGTGGGAGAATGATGAAAGCGACTACAGCTCTTATATCAACAACACCTCCATCGAGCCCATCGCCACGGGCACCATCAACACTCGCCAAGGCAAAGCCACCATTCCTGTAGGGCAACTTAAGATTGAAGCCGGACAATACCTTGTCTTTATCAAAGACCCTGTTGGCGGCCATGCTGCTGGCGGCGTAGCTTGGATTGGCTATGGCGAAAATGAGAACAGCGACAACCCGTCGGGTATCAAGATGCTGGCATTCTTCACCGACAAAGAAGAGTATGAAGCTGGCGAAACCGCCGAAATCACCATCCCCGGAGCCACGACCGGCAAGGCACTCATCTCGGTTGAGAACGGCAGTCGCGTGCTGCACCGCGAATGGGTTAATGTGAAAAACCAAGCAGACAAGTATCGCCTCAAAATCACCGAAGATATGGCTCCCAATGCCTACCTGCACATC
>JAEEGG010008333.1_pt1 | contig 23554 bp, 23 predicted proteins | sample 9134161 | NCBI WGS metagenome assembly JAEEGG01 (sample SAMN16246543, study PRJNA631951) | gut metagenome | biome: gut microbiome; feature: rumen; material: CR-attached | host: Bos | place: Iran: Karaj | collected 2018-10
TACCAAGAGAAGACTTAATCTTTTCCTGTCCGAGATAATCATCAAGTCTGACAGGTCTTAAGCCTTTTTCAATTAATACATCTTCTTTTGTAAGTTTTGTTTCTATAGTTCTGCTCATATTTTATATTTATCCGTTAAAATTTATCATCGTAAAAGCTACTTGTAAACTCCAAAATAGAACATATCCGCCAATCAGTAAAAGTACTGTTCCCAAAATACCCAGCAAAAACGCTATCAATTTAAATTCTACATGCATTTTATAGCTTATATAAACAATTCCCAATCCAAGTGCAGCTGCTAAAAAAGCATTTATCGCTATAATAATTGAAACGAACAGCACCAAACCCATATGGAATCCTCTTAGTTATCAAAAAACATCAAAGCCTTGGAAAGCAAATCAGATAAGTCTGTATAATCTGTTACCTTTCTGACTGCAATCTGTGCATCCTTCTTCTTGAATCCAAGAGAAATAAGTGCATCTATACATTCATTGACAGTCTCATCGTCTTCTGCTTCTTTTACGTATTCGATCTCGTCAACGGCGAATGCAGAAACTTTATCTTTAAGATCAATAATAATCTTCTCAGCGGATTTTGCTCCAAGTCCGGGGGCTTTTGAAATAGCCTTGGCGTCTTTGTTAACAATGAAAGTAACCAGTTCGCTGATTGTAAAATGAGAAAGGACACTCATTCCAAGCTTAGGACCGATTGAATTTACACTAATTAAGAGTTTATAGAAATCAAGTTCTTCGGGGCTTAAAAATCCATATAAGGAAATGTCATCTTCTTTTACGGACGTATAAGTATAAAGCTTAATCTCTTCTGTTTCCCCGAGTAATTCGTTATATGTTTTCTCGGATATATTCACAAGATAACCTACATTTCCCGTATCAATGCATACCTGATTATTCTTGATATATTCAATTGTGCCTTTAATAAAACCATACATATATTCACCTTTAAGCAAATGCGCCGAATGCTCTTGCCACAAAAATTACTATAAAAACAAGAAAACCTATAATTGCTGCGTAAAACAGGAATAACAACAAATTCAGGACGAAACCGACAACCCAAATAGCGATATAATGATATTCAAAACATTTCTTACGCAAAAATAGCGAAAATATAAGACCAATAATTGGATATACAATGCTTAATATCGTAAAAATAACAATAAACGTCGGGCTATCAAGTATAAAAGACAGTAAAAGCGAAACAATTGAAAGAACGCCTGTTATTATCGGAAACCAAGGCAAAATTTTATTCATTTACTTATAAATCCCCTCAAAAATCTTTAGAATAAATTATTCTACAGTAATTATATAAAAATCATCTTTCGCTTTTTTTGAATATTTAAGAAGTTTACTGCCGGTAAAATATCTTCTCCAGTAAATCTGACCGTCAGCATCTTCTTCGGCACCCTCTGCTATAAGTGCTCCGTAAGTATTATATAAATACGCCTGGCAGTCATCCTGCGATAAATCGTTTTCATATACAACAAATGTTATATATTCAATCACAGGCTCAGCTTTTGACTCATCAAAATGCATTTCACCTGTAACGGGTGCTCCGATAAACATTCCTTCAAAAGGAATAAAATCGTTTTCTTTTATATATTTTTCCTCATAAAATTCATTTACTGCCTTGCCCGGATATTCAAAAGAAGAAAATGCATTGTCAAAATAATAAATCTTATCTTCTTCTAATGATTCTATCGGAACAAACTCTGAAAACTCAGGCTTTGAAGCACATGCAAAACAAAATAAAGCAAGTATAACAGGAATAATTAAATATATCTTTTTCATTTCAGTCATTTTTCTTAAGAAATTTGAGTCTGTCTTTTAGGATAAGTACCAGATAACCGTTTAATGCACCTGACAACACACAGAAAAGCAATGTAAAAGGCAGATAATACAATATTCCCAAAGATTTAATTAATATTACGGCAACTATAAACTGTCCGATATTATGGAATACAGCTCCGAATACCGATACTCCGATGGGAGAAAACTTATCGGTCTTTTTTATAATCATTTCAATTATCAGAGCACAGGCGGCTCCGCTTAAAGCATACCAGAAAGAAAAGAACGATCCGAATAAAAGTGCCGCAAGTATTATACGGGTCAGATCGACAATCACAGCTTCTTTAAAACCGAATAAATAAAGGGCTAAAAGCACTGCAAAATTGGCAAGCCCAATTTTAAATCCGGGAATCGGAACCATATTCGGAATAAGTGTTTCCAGGAAAGAAAGAACTAAAGCAACCGCCGTAAACAATCCTAAAAACGTTATCTTGGTAGTTTTTTTCATTTATTTACTGAATAATATCGTATTCGTTATCCTTTGATTTGACAGTTACTTCAAATCTGTGAGGAAGACAAATAACCGATTCGTTGTTTCTCTTTATATAACCTTTATTTACGCAGTCCTGATTCGGACAATCAGCTTCTGTTACTCTTACTTTTCCGTCATTGACCTCAACTATATTGTAGCCATTATCGTTTTTATATGTGTAAGTACCGTTTATTGCAAGGTTTAAAGTATCAATCACTTTTCCGTCGGATTTAACAACGGCTGTAGCTCCTTTACCGGCATTCAAAAGAAGAATAGCTATCGGAAGCAATATTATTACAATTACTGCTAAAAGAATAAAATCGTGTTTCTTCATGACTTTACTTGCACTTTTTCATTGCAAGAGTACCTGTGCGCGAAAGCTCGATAATACTGAATTTCTTAAGCATATCGATGAATTTATCCACATGATCGGGAGTATCGCATAAAAGAAGTATCATATTGCTGTCGGTAGTATCAACTATCTCAGCCTTTGTAATCTGACAGATTTCAATTATTTCGCTTCTGTTGGCTGCGGTGTATTTAATCTTAACTAAAATAAGTTCTCTGGATACAGAGTCTTCTTCTTTAAAAGTACGAACCTTAATGACATCAAGCTTTTTATTTAATTGCTTTTCAATCTGTTCAAGATCGTGAGGCGAGCCGCTTGATACAATAGTCATATTTGAGATTGTGGGATCATGTGTTTCGCCCACAGTAAGGCTCTCGATATTATAGCCTCTTCTTGCAAACAAAGAAGAAACCTTGCTTAATACACCAAATCTGTTTTCAACCGAAACGGAAAAAATCCTTTTCATACGAAATTCTGCTCCGTAATTTTATCTACATATTCATGCATGTAAATGCATCTCTGTCTACGTTCAGTTCAAGAATACATGTATCCTTTGAATCAAGAAGCCATTTAATGCAGTCTTCCATTTCTTCATTGGAATGACATTCTCTGTAATCAATATCATAAGCTTCCGCAATCTTATCAAAATGAGGTAAGCCGTTTAGTTCATTAAATGTGTAATTATTGTTGTATTTAAGGTGCTGATACTCTTTTATCATTCCGAGAGACTTGTTGTTAAATACAACTATCTTAATATCAAGTCCTTCCTGCTTTAATGTAGAAAGCTCGCACATAGACATCTGCAACGCTCCGTCACCGTTTAAGGAAATAACTCTTTTTTCAGGATTGCCCATTTTGGAACCGATTGCAGCGGGAAGGGAAAATCCCATGCATCCGAAACCGCCTGATGTAACAAATTCTGCACCCTGTGATACAAAATTCGAACATGCATAAATCTGATTCTGGCCTACATCTGTAACAAGAATCGATTCTTTCTTTAAGCGGCTTGAAAGTTCATATACGAACTCCTTGGGATCCACATAAAGATTAGTTGTCTCTTTATTGCCGACTCTGGTCATTTTATATGTATTAATTCTGTTAACCCAGTCGGTAAAATCAAACTTCTCTTCAAAGCAGTTAAGCTCATCAAAGACTTCTTTTAAATCTCCTACTACAGGAATGTTTGGACCTGCATTCTTACCAATCTCTGCAGGATCGACATCTATATGAATCAAAGTTTTGTCTTTTGTGATTAAGTCTGGCTGCTTTACGGCTCTGTCGGCTACTCTTGCACCCGCTACAATTAGGCAGTCTGCATCGTTAATGGCTTTATTGGCGTATTTAGAGCCGTTATTGCCGACCATACCGATATATAAGGGATTATCCTCATAACCGATGCCAAGGCCCATTAAAGTTGATACAAAGGGTATATTATGCTTCTTTGAGAATGCAAGAACCTCTTCCTTTGCTCCCGAAAGCTTAACGCCGCCTCCGACCATAATAATAGGTCTCTCGGCTTTTGAGAGTTCGTTGATAATCTTCTTTATCTGAACTGCATGACCTTTAACGGTAGGCTTGTATGTTCTTAAATTGACTGTTTCCGGATAATTAAACTCAAGACCTTCTTCTAAAAGAACGTCTACGGGAATATCAATAAGAACAGGACCTTTACGGCCTGTAGTAGCTATATGGAAAGCTTCTTTTACGGTTTTGGGAATAAGAGAAGCATTTTTTACAAGATATGAATACTTAACAAAAGATTCGCAGGCTCCGACAATATCGGCTTCCTGGAAAAGATCCGAACCGATATGCTCACTCTTAACCTGTCCTGTAATAACAACTAAAGGAATACTGTCGGCAAAAGCAGTTGCAATGCCTGTAATAAGATTGGTTGCGCCGGGACCGGAACTGGAAACACATACACCGGGTTTTCCGGAACTTCTGTAATATCCGTTAGCCTCGTGTGCAGCGTTAACCTCATGTCTTACAAGCACGGGATGAATCTTTGATTCGGTTAATTTATCAAAAAACGGGCAAATAGAAACACCTGGATATCCGAAAAGAACATCCACGTTTTCACATTCGAGCGATTTTACAAGAAGGCTTGCGCCGTTCATAAATACCTCCGAAAATACTAAAATCATTATAAAATACCTATTTAATACTATCATAAAACAATTACCTATTCAATAATTGTTTGTTGCAAAAAAACACAAAATATGGTATTTTTATCAAGGTATCATTACTATGTAATGTGAATCGGAGGAACATATGAGAATTAAGAAATATGCTCTCGCTATTTGTGCCGCACTTGGCATTATGTGCCTGTGTGCATGCTCTTCGAAGACGAACAAATACGATGAGTATCATAAAGAAGTAGAAAAGCTCTATGAACAGATAGTTACAACCGGAGCGATAATAGATACAATTGATATTGAAAATGAAGACTACAGGCAGGAATTATACGATTCTCTGGATGATTTAAAGGTAGCATTCGATGACTTTTCAAAGGTGGAACCTCCAAAGGAATTTAAAGACTGTAAAATGCTTTCCGAAAAAGCCTCAACATATATCGCGAACTCTTCTACCTGCTTCCATTACGCACTTGATGAAGAATACAACGAAGAAATGTTTAATGCAGGAATATCAAATTACGGTGAAGCTATAAAATGTATTAATTATATGGGTGATGTACTTCAGAAAAAATAATTAAAACAAATAAAAAATCCCGACTCTTTCGAGCCGGGATAATTTTTTTATAATTAAGATAATTAAGCTTTGATAATTTTAATCTTTCCGATTAAAGGTGTTTCGAAAGGCTGACCCATGCAAGCTTTAATAAATCCGATGATTGTACAAACGCCTACGAATAATACCCATAAATCGAGGATCCATCCAAAAATAGGAATCCATCCTAAAATTACAGGAAGGCAGAAAAGCATATTTACAAGCATGTTGTTCATATGCTGAGCTGAATACTCATCCTTTGTTCCTGCTGCAAGAGCAATGATAAAGCCTACTAAAGTTAAGTAAGTAACGATACCAGTAGTTTTCGAATCCATGATATAACCTCCTCGTGTATTTTTACATAATTAGAAGCATTAAACCCGCAGGCTTAATGCTTCTATTATTTAATAATTATTGATTAACAAAAATTATTTGATAATGCTAATTCCACCGAATAAAGGAAGGGGAGTCTCATCTTCCTGGATAGCCTTGATTAAGCCCCATACGCAGAATACGATACCTACGATGTTAATTACAGGAATGCAAAGTAAGATTCCGGGGATAAGGCCCTGGTTAAGGAACTGCTTAGCACCTTCTTTATCGCCTGCTAAAAAGCCGATAAGCCAGAAAATAATTCCCAAATTAGCAAAAATACTTGTCACCTTCTTGTTCATACTTGTTTTCTCCTTTTAAACTATAAAAATTAAATTTTTACTTGTGGTGTTTAACAACTATAAATACTATACCTTGTATATATTTATAAGTCAATACGTTAATTAAAATATTTAACAAAAAGTTAATATTCTAATTAGAACTTACCTGCATCAGCAGCTTCCTGTACAGCAACTGCTACTGCAACAGTCATACCAACCATAGGGTTGTTACCTGCACCGATAAGTCCCATCATCTCAACATGAGCAGGAACTGAAGAAGAACCGGCGAACTGAGCATCTGAATGCATACGTCCCATAGTATCTGTCATACCGTATGAAGCAGGACCTGCAGCCATATTATCGGGATGAAGTGTACGTCCTGTACCGCCGCCTGAAGCAACTGAGAAGTACTTCTTACCCTGCTCGATACATTCTTTCTTGTATGTACCTGCAACAGGATGCTGGAATCTTGTGGGGTTGGTTGAGTTACCTGTGATGGAAACGTCAACGCCTTCCTTGTGCATGATTGCAACGCCTTCGCAAACATCGTTTGCACCATAGCAGTTAACCTTAGCACGAAGACCTTCTGAGTAAGCGATTCTGTTTACTTCTTTTACGGTGTTTGTATAAGGATCATACTCTGTTTCAACAAATGTAAATCCATTAATTCTTGAAATAATCTGAGCTGCGTCTTTTCCAAGACCGTTAAGGATAACACGAAGAGGTTTCTGACGAACTTTGTTAGCCTTCTCTGCGATACCGATAGCACCTTCAGCAGCTGCGAATGATTCGTGACCTGCAAGGAAAGCGAAGCACTCTGTCTCTTCTTCAAGTAACATCTTACCTAAGTTACCGTGTCCGAGACCAACCTTACGTGTATCTGCTACTGAGCCGGGGATACAGAAAGCCTGTAAACCTTCACCGATTGCTGCAGCAGCGTCAGCAGCACGACGAGCATTCTTCTTAATAGCGATTGCTGCGCCTACTGTATAAGCCCATTTTGCATTTTCGAAGCAAATAGGCTGAATTTTTTCTACCATGTGGTAAACATCAAGACCTGCGTCCTTTGTGATCTTTTCAGCTTCTTCAAGGGAAGAAATTCCATAGCTTGCAAGAACTTTTTCGATCTGAGGGATACGTCTTTCATATGATTCAAATAAAGCCATTTCTTTTTCCTCCTTAAATTATTCTTTTCTGGGATCGATGATCTTAACAGCATCTGCAACACGTCCGTACTGTCCGCTTGCTTTTTCATATGCTGTAGCTGCATCGTCGCCTTTTTTCATAAAGTCTGTCATCTTACCGAAGTTCACAAACTTGTAACCGATAATCTGATCGTCTGCATCAAGTGCGATACCTGTTACATAGCCTTCAGCCATTTCAAGGTAACGAGGACCTTTTTTAAGAGTACCGTACATTGTACCAACCTGAGAACGAAGTCCCTTACCAAGGTCTTCAAGACCTGCACCGATAGGAAGACCGTCTTCTGAGAAAGCGGACTGTGATCTACCGTAAACGATCTGTAAGAAAAGTTCTCTCATTGCTGTGTTGATAGCGTCACAAACAAGGTCTGTATTCAAAGCTTCAAGGACTGTTCTTCCGGGAAGAATTTCAGCTGCCATAGCTGCAGAATGAGTCATACCTGAGCAACCGATTGTCTCAACTAATGCTTCCTGAATGATACCTTCCTTAACGTTAAGAGTAAGTTTACATGCGCCCTGCTGAGGAGCACACCAGCCGATACCATGTGTTAAGCCTGAAATGTCTTTCACTTCTTTAGCTTTTACCCATTTTGCTTCTTCGGGAATGGGAGCACAACCGTGATTCACACCCTGAGCAACGGTACACATTTCTTCAACTTCTTTTGAATAAATCATGTGAATTTCTCCTTTCAAGAATTAAATATATATTTAAAAATTTAAATATCACTTATTTTGGAAACAATATTGTCTTTATCCTTGTAGATGGATTTCTCGGGAATAACTCCTCTGACACAGCTTGTAGGATAAACATTAGAGTCTCTTCCGATAACTGTTCCGGGATTAAGCACGGAATTACAGCCTACTTCTACTCTGTCGCCAAGCATTGCACCGAATTTCTTAAGACCGGTTTCATAGTTCTCGTCACCTTTAACAACTACAAGAGTTTTATCACTCTTTACGTTGGATGTAATCGAACCTGCACCCATATGAGCCTTAAATCCGAGTACAGAATCGCCTACATAATTGTAATGAGGAACCTGAACGTTATTAAATAAAATAACATTTTTTAGTTCTGTTGAGTTTCCTACAACACATTTCTTACCTACCAGAGCATTTCCTCTGATAAAAGCACCGGGACGAACTTCGGTTTCGGCATCAATAATGCAGGGACCGTATATATTGGCTGTGGGGTAAATCTTGGCTGTTTTATGGATCCAGACGTCTTCACCCTTCTTTTCAAATTCTTCTTCGCTAAGTGTAGCGCCTAATTCCAGGATGAAATCTTTGATTAAAGGAAGAACTTCCCAGGGATATGTCTTGCTTTCGAGAAGTGATTTTGCTCTTGTTTCATTTAAATCATATAAATCATTAATTTTAACTTTTTTCATATTTTCTCCGAAATGAAATAAAGATTTTGTGTTAAATAAATAACACAGCAATTAATTATACTATCGTTTGTAAAACTGCGCAATATATTTATAACGGTTATTCAGTTTGTCGTTATAATCCTTTGTTTTAACGTCGTTTGTATAATCCGTCACATATTTCGTGAGCTTATCCATATACTCTTTTTCGCCCACTTCACCGTTGGCAACCATTGTAAGTCCCTTTTCCCAGCTGGCAGTAAGCTTCGGATACAAAAGTGAAGGAATTGACAGGAAAACCGCATCGTTAATCATTTCTCCTAAAAGAGTGGGCGTGATAATCTGCGTCTTCTTGTTTAATTTAAGATATCCGTTGTTAAAAAGTTTGGTAAGAATACCTGCTCTTGTTGCAGAAGTACCGATCCCAGAGCCCTTAAGCTGTGCTCTTAACTCTTCATCTTCAATCTGCTGACCCGCACTTTCCATCGCAAGAATCATACTTCCAGAGTTGTATCTTTTAGGAGGTGAAGTTTCTCCTTCCTTAACGTAGATGTCTTTGAAAGGAATCTTTTCGCCTTTTTTAAGCTTTGATAAGAATTCGAGTGTTTCTTCGGAGCATTTTACATCTTCGTTTTCTTCGTTTTTCTTATCTCCCTTATCTGCATCTTCAGTTGCTTCTTTATCTGTATCGGCTGATTCTTTAGCATCTTCTGCCTTCTCTTCTTTTTTCTTGATAAAAGAAAATGTGGTTGAAGCAAGGAAGCCTTCTTCTTTTAACACCTTAAAAGATGAAAAGAACTTTTCTTGGTTTCTTTCAGTTACAAGGCTGACTTTCTCATAAACTGCAGGAGGAAGGAATATACCTAAAAACCTGCGGCAGATAATCTCATAGATATGAAGTCCTGTTTTATCAAGGGTTTTAAGATTATCAAAGCCCTGACCTGTGGGGATAATCGCATAGTGATCGGTTATCTGCTTGTCATTCGTATATTTGGTGTATCCAATTTTTTTATAACTTCCGGACTCAAATATACCGTTAACAATTTCATTATAAAGAGGATGAACCTTTAGACCGTTTAAGTTCTTGTAAATCTCTTTAGAAACTGCTGTTGAAAGAACTCTGGCATCGGTTCTTGGATATGTGACAAGCTTTTTCTCATAAAGATCCTGAACATATTTTAACGTCTGGTCGGGATTTATCTTGAAATACTTGGAACAGTCATTCTGCAAATCCGCAAGGTTGTATAAAAGAGGCGGATTTCTCTTCTCCGTCTTCTTCTCTATAGAGAAAACATTAAAAAATTCATCGTCTCCGGCTTTAACTTCTTCAATGAATTTAAGAGCATCCTCTTCTTTCTTAAAACCGTTTTCCTTGTATAAAAGAGGTGATTCGAAATATTTACTTCCTTCAACCGCTCTGAATTCACCGTCATATGCTGTTCCGCCAAGATCAAGAGATGCCAGAACTCTGTAGAACGGAGTTTTTACGAAATCTCTTATCTCTCGTTCTCTTGTAACAACCATTCCGAGTACACAGGTCATTACACGACCGACACTTATAACGCATTTATCGGCTTTAAGAAAATTCTTCATGCCATAACCGTATTTAAGCGTCATTGCACGCGAGAAATTGATACCCATAAGGTAATCTTCTTTTGCACGAAGATATGCCGCAGCCGAAAGGTTGTCATATTCACTTAAATCCTTTGCTTCACGAATTCCTCTCTGGATTTCTTCTTCAGTCTGCGAATCAATCCAGACACGTCGTCTTTCTTTACCCTTAACATGCGCTTCCTGTTCAACGAGACGGTAAATATATTCACCTTCCCTTCCCGAGTCGGTGCAGACATAGATTCTGTCTACGTCATCACGGGTCAAAAGCTTCTTGACTGTATTAAACTGTTTGGAAACCGAAGAAATAACCTGATATTTATAAGATTCGGGAATAAAAGGAATTGTATCAAAAGACCATTTCTTTAAGGCTGCATCGTATTCTTCAGGATAACTCATATTTACAAGATGACCTACACACCATGTAACAATTGAATTATCACTTTCAAGATAACCGTCGCCTGATTTAAAACTTTCTTTTAAAGCCTTGGCAAATTCCTTGGCTACAGACGGTTTTTCGGCAATATATACTGCTTTTGCCATAAAACTCCTTTATAAAAACTGAATAATGTTCATTGGAAAATTACAGATTGCGAATGTCGACATATGTTACTTCTCTGTCCCAGATCATTTCGCTTAAATCTTCATCGAAACCGTTCTTGGAGAAAAGATAGATATAATCAGCTTTGATTTTAGCTTCTTTAAGACAGTAATCAAACCATTCGAATTCCGAATAATTCATCGGATCTGAGCCAAGGGCGCAGTATGCGGCCAGAATATTTCTGTGTTCGTCTTTGCCGATGAAATGAATTGTGCCGGCCTTTCCGACCCATTCGCCCGATTTTGTAACCTTAATGGGCAGGCCGTGTTTCTTATTAAGCAATGTAAGATATTCCTTGCAGATTAAAGGCAATGCTTCTTTTAGGAAGTCGGGAATATTATCGTTGATAAAAGTATCATAAAATCTCTCGGGAGTCATAAGTTCAAGATATGACTCATGAGGATAAATAAACTTATACCAGAAATTAACAATAGGATTTGAAATTCTGTAAACGCCCTTCATTGTATTTTCGTTGCCGGGCGTGTCGAAACTTGAAACCTTCTCAACCGTATCAAGACTCATAAGATTCTTTAAATAAACGCTTATTTTGGCTCTTGAAAATCCTGTATGAAGATAAATATCGTTTAATTTATTATGGCCGTTTGCAAGACAGTAAAGAATTGTACCGTATACATTAACTTCTCTTAAATACTCTAAAACAACATCATTGCCTGCTCTTCTGAATACGGAGTCGGATTTAAGGAATGTCTTAATGATATTGTCTTTTAATGAATTGTTAATATCAAAGTAATTGTAAAAAGCAATATTACCGCCTAAAAGCGCATAGAAATCCATGCATTTTGAAGTATCCTGGGTATTGTAAAACATAACAAGATCAATAAAGGATACAGGCTGTACCTTTAAAAAACCGTTGATGGAAAGCGCATTTTTGCCGATTTTGGATACAAATGTATTCTCAACATATCTTGTATCGTGAGAAACAAGAAGGCATAAAAGCTTTTCACTGTGTTGTTTTACAAAGGAAAATAATATTTCGATAAACAAATCGTCTGCTTTAAAACAGTTTTCGAAGTCGTCTATAATTAAAACAAACTTATCAGATTTGTATTTATTGGAAACGGTTTCAAGAATAACATCGAAAGAAGGGAATTCATCGCTGAATTCAAAACCTTTAAGAGTAAGGTCTCCCGAGATAAGGAAACTTATCTGTTTGGAAGAAGCTTTGGGGCATTTAATGTAAACATACTTTTTGTCTTTGACAAATTCATGCCATACGGACGAGGTTCCGACACCTGCACGACCGTATAAAGTGACTAAAGAACCGTCGGAAGAATTAAATATCTTATTTAAATACTCGATTTCACTGCTTCGACCGATAATCATCAATACACCCCATAATATACATTTTTACTGTCCGGAATGCACATAGCACTCCGGACAATTTACTTAAATCAATTATTTAGCGCTAATATAGCCCTGAGCCTTAAGAAGTTCTGCGCAAAGGATTGCACCGCCTGCAGCACCTCTTACAGTATTGTGTGAAAGACCAACGAACTTCCAGTCATAAATGCTGTCTTCTCTGATTCTTCCGACACTAATACCCATACCTCTTTCGTAGTCAACATCAAGTGCTACCTGAGGTCTGTTGTCTTCTTCGAGATACTGAATGAACTGCTTGGGAGCCGAAGGAAGTTCAAGTTCCTGAGGAAGTCCCTTAAAGTCCCAAAGCTTCTGGATAAGCTGTTCTTTCGTAGGCTGTTTTTTAAACTTAACAAATACGCTGGCCGTATGTCCGTTTAAAACAGGTACTCTGATACACTGGCTTGTAATCTTAATGTTGTCTGCGGGAACGATTTCACCGTTTTCAACCTTACCCCAGATTCTGAGAGGCTCTTTTTCGGATTTTTCTTCTTCACCGCCGATGTAAGGAATGATATTTTCTACCATTTCGGGCCAGTCTTTGAATGTCTTGCCTGCACCGGAAATAGCCTGGTACGTACTGACGATTACTTCGTAGGGCTCAAACTCTTTCCAAGCCGTAAGAACAGGTGCATATGACTGAATTGAGCAGTTAGGCTTAACAGCGATAAAGCCTCTTGTTGTGCCTAATCTCTTCTTCTGATCGTCAATAACCTTCATATGCTCGGGATTGATTTCGGGAACTACCATAGGTACGTCCTTCGTCCATCTGTGAGCTGAGTTATTGGAAACAACAGGTGTTTCAGCCTTAGCATATGCTTCTTCGATTGCTCTGATTTCATCCTTTGTCATATCAACCGCGGAGAAACAGAAATCAACCTGCTTTGAAATCTCTTCTACTTCGTTTACATCGTAAACAATCATATCTTTAACGGCTTCAGGCATAGGCGTTGTCATTTTCCATCTGTCGCCTACAGCTTCTTCGTATCTTTTACCCTTTGATCTGGGTGAAGCTGCAATTAAAACTACTTCGAACCAGGGATGGTTTTCAAGGAGAGAGATAAATCTCTGGCCTACCATACCCGTACCGCCTAAAATACCAACACGTAATTTGTCACTCATTTTTAAATCCTCCGTAACGAATTTCTTATTCGTTTATTTATTTAATTCTTTATAATGTTCTATTGCTTTTTTGATTTCTCCGGGTGCACCTTTGGTCATTCTTCTTTCGACACAGGTCTTTAAAGAAATCGCATCGTAAACATCATCGTCAAAAAGTTCTGAAAGTTCCTTTAATTCTGCAATGCTTAAATCTTCAATGGCACATTTTTTGTCCAAGCATAAAAGAACCAGTCTTCCGATTACAGAATGTGCATCTCTGAAAGGCATTCCTTTTTTTACGAGGTAATCTGCAGCATCGGTTGCGTTAGTATAACCTTTCATAGCGCTTTCTTCAAGCACATCGTTGTTAAACTTAAGAGTATAAAGCATTTTCGTAAAAATACTGATGCACTTGGTGACTGTATCCATTGCGTCAAAAGCAACTTCTTTGTCTTCCTGCATATCTTTGTTATACGCAAGAGGCAGTCCCTTCATTGTGGTGAGTAAGGAAATAAGAGCTCCGTAAGTTCGTCCGGTCTTACCTCTTACAAGTTCAGCAACGTCGGGATTTTTCTTCTGAGGCATTATCGAAGATCCTGTGGAATAAGCATCATCGATTTCCACGAATCTGTATTCGTTGGAATTCCAGATTATTATTTCTTCGGAAAATCTTGATAAATGCATCATTATAATGCTTATGGCAGAAAGAGTTTCAATTAAATAATCACGGTCTGATACCGAATCCATGCTGTTAAAAGTAGCTGTATCAAACGAAAGCTTTTCTGCCACATAATCTCTGTCAAGATCATAAGTGGTTCCGCATAAAGCTCCGGCACCCAAAGGTGATAAATTAAGTCTCTTTCTAATATCTTTTAATCTGTCTTTATCTCTTAAGAACATTTCAACATATGCTCCGAGATAATGAGCCAGATTGGTAGGCTGTGCTTTCTGAAGATGCGTAAATGCAGGCATGTATGTTTCAGTATTCTCTTCCATTTTTTCGATGATCACATCTGTTAAATCTTTCAAAAGAGCACTGATTTCATCGATTCTCTCTCTGGTGTAAAGTTTCATATCAAGCGCAACCTGATCGTTACGGCTGCGGCCTGTGTGAAGCTTCTTACCTGTATCGCCGATTCTTTTAATAAGTTCGGCTTCTACAAAAGAATGAATATCTTCCGCTTCAGAATCAAATGTTAAAGCACCTGCTTCAATATCGTCTAAAATAGATTTAAGGCCTTTAGTGATGTCTGCGGCTTCTTCTTCAGAGATAATGCCCTGTTTTCCCAGCATTGCGGCATGAGCTAAAGAACCTGTAATATCAACTTTATACAGCTTCTTGTCAAAAGAAAGCGATTCGTTAAAATCAAACATTTCTTTATCGTTATCTTTTGTGAATCTTCCGCCCCAAAGAATTGCCATAATATTCTCCTAAATCTAAAATTTGCAAAAAATGGAAACAGAACTGTTCCCATTTCCCATAAAAGCCGGAAATCAGACTTGAACTGACGACCCCTTCATTACGAGTGAAGTGCTCTACCGACTGAGCTATTCCGGCATACAATGTAAAACATTTTTATATTATAAACATTGTATCGAGTTAAATCAAGACTTAATTATTAGCCTGAAATTTATTTTACTCTCCGTCCGGTTTATGCACAACAATCTGTGTAAACGGGATTTCTATATTGTTTTCATCAAAAGCATTTTTAATGCTTTCTCTTACTCTGAATCTGGTAGCAAGGAAGTTCTCATTAAGAACATAAAATCTGGCGCAGAGACGAATTGAACTGGCTTCCCATGATTCCATTGCGATAACAACGGGCTTTTCGCTTAAAACGTCCTTGTCATCCTCTAATACCTTTGCTATTACATCCTTTGCAAGCTGGCAGTCTGCCGTATAAGCGATATCAAGCTTAAGATCAATCATTCTGTAAGGAGTCTGCGTGACATTAACTATGGAGGAGTTAGCCAGAGTTCCGTTAGGAAGAATGACGGTCCTGTTATCAATAGTATTTAACTTGGTATAAATAAGGCCGATTTCGATTACAGTACCTTCATTGCTGTGTGCGTTTTCAATAATATAATCTCCAACCTTAAAAGGCTTTAAGACAAGAATCAAAACTCCGCCCGCAATATTCGCAAGTGAGCCCTGAATGGCAAGACCTACGGTTACACCGGCAGATCCTAAAAGAGCCACTATACTTGCAGCATCAATTCCAAGAGCCTGTGCACAAATAAATGCAACCAGAATATAAAGAGCCACACAGATTAATGAAGTAAGGAATCCTGCAATACCGTCATCAAGTTTAAGCTTCTTAAATGCTTTCTTTAAAAACTTCTTAAACAACTTAACAGCCTGAACCGTAATAAATGCAAGTACTGCACATAATACAATTCTCCATGCAAGAGAATATACCTTAATCCATAACTGTTCACTTACCGTAGTGCTGAATGCACTTTTTAAAAATTCTGCCATTTATTTATCCTGCTTGTTAAAAGGTTTAAGTAATTCATCAAGTTCTTTCATACGTTTATCGGCGTCTTTTTTAAGAACTTCAATATCAGCGCTTAATTTGTCTTTAATCTTTTTCTTTTCTCCGTCAACGAATTTTATCATCGCTTTCTTCTTTTTAAGGAAGATTGCTTCAAGTTCCTTTTCGGTAAACTCTCTGTATTCGAAAGCCATAATAGAGAGTGCGGGAAGCTTGATTGTTAAGGTCTGGGTATCTTCCGTTTCGTTTTCGGTCGTCTGAAGACCTTTCCTGTTCTCTACACCTTCACCGCCGTAAATAACGTTATCGGAGTTAAATACCTCTTTATATACGCCTGCATGAGTTACAGGAATATTATACTTCTGATAAGAGTCCTTGGAGAAGTTAAATACTATAATGTAATCTCTGTCGCCGTCAAAATACTCTCTCGTAAATACCTGGTTATCAATGCATTTATAACTGAAAGGCTTGTCATCATTGAAGTTTCTCATTCTCATCTTGTGAGAAGTATAAATTCTTCTGAAGTCAGCGTAGAATTTCTCGTATATATCCTTTATCTCGGAATCACAGCCCTTAAGTTCATCTATATCAATGTTCGTAAGCTGAGCACCGTATAAAAGATGTCTGAAGATAACCGCAATCTTAAAATTGGAAAGCTTCTGAGTCTTATCTCCCGGCATTCTGTCAAAAATAGTGGCAAAATCCTGAGTATTTTCTTTATACGAATACGGATAAATGTACTTTTCGTCTCTCTTCGTAAAATGCGTATAAAGAAGGAATGAATCAAGCTTGTCTCTTCTGAATGTGGGATCAAGTTTAAGGAAATCAAGGATTTCCTTGCTTGTACCGGTATTCATAACAAAATCAAAGCAGAGTGATTCGGGATTTTTGCCTGTAACATTTTTGTAAAAAGCATAAATGCTTGCAATCGTTACGGCATTCTTAAAATCTTTATGCACGAATCTGTTTACTTCTTTTATGAAGTCAACACCTTTGGAATTTAATGTACTGCCCCATTCTTCGGTTACAAACTCTCCGGCTTTCTTATTGTAGTCATGATAAAGAATAACGCCTGTGTTAGGACATACAAAGCCGTTGAAATAATATTCGTTTAAGAAATAGTTAACGCTTGATAAAAGATATGACTTCGTAAAAGAATTTGTATAATCATAAAGCATTGCTTTATAAAATTTATGTCTTCCGAGTCTGTCATCGGCGTTTTCAAATAATGCGGAGCCGTCAAATTTAAGTAATCCGCTTTCGCAGTCCGATGAATAAGCCAAAGGAAGTTCGATAAAGGAAAGAATTCCTTCTTTCTTTAACTTCTTAACTATATCTTTTAATTCTTCGCAATTAATTCCGTTCGTAAAATCAATCGAATAAGGATTGATGATCTCATAAATATCATTCGGATTATTGGATTTAAACAAATGAATAAATGAAATCGCATTGTAATCAAGCTTTTTGGCATGACTCAAAAGGTAACTGCAGACCTTCTCCGAGTTTTTATATTCTTTGTAAAGCGCATTTAAATCAGCCTCAAGTATCTGAAGTTCCAGATCCTTTGGACATTTGCTCTTCTTTGGGGCTTTTTCATTATATGTGAAAGGAACGCATACAGAATTGTCACCGTCGATTCCCAAAGCAAAAGGATCGTTTTTGAAAATCTTCTGACCTTTGCAGTTAATTACATATTTATATTTTGAATAATCATTAAGTCCAGGGATGAAAAGCTTGTAAATACCTTTTACGGTATTGTCTGCCTGCATAAGGTTTGCATTCTCTCTCCAGCCGTTAAAATCACCGACTAAAGAAACACCGTCAGCACCAGGAGCATAAACTATGAATTCATAGCCTTCTATGCCGTCGATTTTCTTCCTGTTACTGCCCATTACTTCATAAGCCTTAACCGATTTGCCTTTAATTACATCTTTTATGGCAGCGTTATCAAGAGAAAGCTTAAAACTATAGGGATCATATACTTTATCCAACGTGATGTCTTTATATTCAATCTTGAAATAATATGATGAATAATCAAAAGTAAAGAACTCCGCGAAGAAGCCGGCTTCATCCACCTTTTCAAGCTTTAAGCTTTTGCTTTTCCCGTTAACAGTAAAATGAGCGGTTACGCTTACTGCGTCAGGATAAAATGCCTGGATAAGCTTTGATTTACCTTTTTTAGATACCGAAAGTATATCGCAGGGCTTATTACAGTCTGCGTAAACGATACTTTCTATGGCTTCCCAATCCATCATATTGTAATGTTTCTGATCCATTTAATTAACCCCCGTGGTTATTATTTAATACAGTGAATAAACATTCCGCTTCGAAGCTTGGGTTCAAACCATGTACTCTTGGGCGGCATTAAAAGATGTGCATCAGCCACGTTGAAAAGCTCGTTAATTGATGTGGGATACATTGCGAACGCAAGAACACAGTCCTTATTGCATCTTCTCTCAAGTTCCTTAAGTCCTCTGATACCGCCAACGAAGTCGATTCTCTTATCGGTCTTGGGATCTTTGATACCGAGCACGGGATCGAGGATTTCATTCTGAAGTATGGAAACATCGAGACCTTTTATGGGGTCTTCTGACTTAAATTCGTCTTTTACGTTAAGTAAAGTCCATTTTCCTCCTAAAAGCATCGAAACCTGACCTTTAACCGAAGGCTTGATGGGTTCTGCACTTTCGGAAACTTTATCAAATACTTTGTAAATCTTCTCTGTGAAATCTGCTTCGCTTAAGCCGTTTAAATCTTTTACGACTCTGTTGTAGTCCATAATCATAAGCTGATCGTCGGGGAAAAGAACGGATAAGAAGTAGTTAAATTCTTCGTCTCCGGTAAAGTTAGGATTCTCTTCTCTTTTCTTCATACCAACCTTGCATGCAGATGCACATCTGTGATGTCCGTCAGCAATGTAGATTGAATCCATTCCTTCAAAAGCCTTTTCAATAGCATTGATATCGGCTTCATCGGAAATAATCCATGCCTTATGAGTAATTCCGTCTTCAGCTACAAAATCATATAATGCAGGTGTGCCTTTAATCTTTGATACTATTCCGTTAATTACATCGTTTGATCTGTAAGCAAGGAAAATAGGTCCTGTCTGGGCTTCACATGCCGATACATGCTTAATTCTGTCTACTTCCTTGTCTGCTCTTGTATTTTCGTGCTTCTTAATAATGTTATTAATATAATCATCAATTGATGCACATGCTACGATACCTGTCTGTGAACGTCCGTCCATGATAAGCTCGTAAATGTAATATACTTTTTTATCTTCTTCTACGAAATCGCCCTTGTTGATTCTGTCCCAAAGCATATCGTGAGCTTTCTGATAAACTCTCTCATCGTAAGTATCAACGTCATCGGGAAAGGATGTTTCCGCTCTGTCGATTGCAAGGAAAGAGTCAGGATTCTTTGATACTACTTCTTTTGCTTCTTCGCGATTGTAAACATCGTAAGGAAGTGCTGCGATTTTGCTGCATTTTTCAACTGTCGGTCTGATACCTTTAAAAGGAATTACTTTAGCCATTTTTTTATCTCAACTTTCATTTTTATTTATCGTAATCAAAATAATCTGCATCTTCATCCTTACCGAAAGGAAGTGCTGCGGTAACCTTTGCATATGCGGGTTTTAATTTCTCAACAACATTATCAGTAAACGTGCTGATTCTAAGCTTAACGGCTTCTTTTCGGGCCTCACGCTTTTCTATCCTGAGTTCTTTCTTGGTCTGCTTGAGATTTTCTTTAACAACATGATAATTGTAGAATCCAAGCAAATCACAAAGTTCATCAAATCTCTTTAAATATTCGACAGAAATAACCGCACGAAGATCCTTCTTTGAAAGCTTTTCGTCTACAGGATTTGAGAAAATCTCAAGGAATCTGAAGTCTTTTCTAAGATAGTACATCTTCTCTTTTCCGAAGAGTTCGTATTTCTGTATCTTTTTAAGACCTTTCTTCTTAAGGAAAATCGTACCGTCTGTTGTATGTACAACCCAGATCTTATCCATGAATTTCATTCTGAAATCATTGGCTTCTTTATGTTTAAATGCATATGCGGGAATGGCAACATCATATTCGATGTTTTCCGATGCACAGTATTTCTTAACGAATTTAGGAATCTTTTTGTATATAAAAGGAATTTCGTCATTGAATCCGCGAAGTCTTGCAATAAAAGGCTTAATATAAATCTTTCTTAAGAACTCTTCCACGCTTAAGAAGAATCTGAAAAGAACGAGGCAGATAATGAAAACAATAATGTTTAATGCCACGCCTATCCAGGGGAAGAATACGTTTACTGAAAGAATAACTACAACAAATACCGTTTTAAATATCTCAAACAATGCTCCGGAGAAAGGAACAAATGAGAAACACGACTGCAATGCATCCATACCGAAGAATACTGTTTTAACAACAAGGTAAACAATTACCGATATTAACGCCATAAATACTGAGAACAAAGTCGCAACAACACCCATAGCAATGCTTGCTGCAGAACCATTCGGCGCAGCAGAAGCTGCTTTTACGGTCGCAACGGCAAATTTGTCCGTAAGTCCGACAACATTCATAACTCCGAGTGCAAGTATAAATACAAGTCCTAAATATTTTTCAAGCTCGCCTAAAGTACAGAGTCCGAACACCTTCGTGGTTTCAAAGGACTTCATAAGTTTGCTTATTACAAAGAATATCGCTACAAGCAGGAATACAATAGGATTGCCTGCAGGAGTTGAAACAATATTAAGCGGGCTTCCGCAGAGTCTGTTGATATTCTCAATAAGTCCGAGATAAACAAGTGCCGTAAAAGGCTCTGCCGAAACACCAACAACCGAAGCATAGGCACCGGCTACGTTTCTTAAGGATTTTCCCACAAACAAATCTGTCAGAGTGCTGATGGTTTCAGATGCAGGAACAAGTTCTGTTTCCGAAGCTTTTACTATAAAGTCCTGTATGCCAAAAAAGGGCGAACAGAATACTGCCACCAGGAGGCAAACAGAAGCATAAACGATTAACAGCTTTTTGTATGATTTTATTTCCTTGTATAAAGCGTCAAACATTTCACATATCTCCCTAAAAAATCCCATATATAGTAATATTATCACACGTCAAACACAAATACCATATTTTTATATGTAACAAAAAATATAAAAACACATTTATTTATATTTGTAAATATACGATTTTACTGATAAAATCATTTTTGTTGATTTTATCAATTTAAATACAAAACCAAAGCAACAAACAAATATGATACTTACAGTTAACAATATTTCACTCTCATTCGGTGAAAATACTATTTTAAACAATATATCTCTCCTTTTAAACGAAGGCGACAAATGTGCTCTGATCGGTGATAACGGTACGGGCAAATCTACTCTGCTTAAAATCATCACCCAAGATTACAAGCAGGATTCCGGTGATTTGTTCTTCAAAAAGGATATTACCATCGGCTATGTAGCTCAGAATCAGGATTTTGACTCTAAGAACACAATCTACGAGGAGCTTTTGGACTGTAAAAAGGATTTAATCGCCGATGAAGAACGAATCCGTGAAATGGAAGCTAATTTATCGACCATAAAAGAATCGGAAATGGATGATTACATGAATAAATATCATTCACTTCTTGAAATCTTCGAAAAGAACGGCGGATATACATACAAATCCGAAATTAACGGCGTATTAAACGGTCTTTCATTTACAGAAAGTTCTGATAAGAAAGTTAATCTCCTGTCAGGTGGTGAAAGAACCAGACTTATGCTTGGTAAGATTCTTTTACAGAAGCCCGATCTGATTCTTTTAGACGAACCTACCAACTATCTGGATATTAAATCAGTCGAATGGCTGGAGAATTATATCAATCAGGTTTCCAGTGCAGTTCTATTTGTTTCACATGATAGGTATTTTATAAATAAAATTGCAAATAAGGTCGCTGAAATCTTTTCATCGTCTCTAATCTGCTTTGACGGAAATTATGATGATTTCTGTACCAAAAAAGAACAATACATCGACTCTCTTACTGCCGCATATGAAAATCAACAGCGTGAAATCAAAAGACAAATGGAAGTTATACGGAAATTAAGATCCTTTAACAGAGAAAAAAGCGTTAAAAGAGCCGATTCAAGGCAGAAGCTGCTTGATAAAATCGAAGTTTTGGATAAGCCTGTTAATTCCGATAACGAAATGAAACTCTTCCTAACTCCCGATATTGAAAGCGGTAAGGATGTTTTAAGCGTAAAAGGAATATCCAAATCATTCGGAGAAAGAAATCTTTTCTCTAACGTAGATTTTGAATTAAAAAAAGGTGAACACGTTGCTATTATAGGTCCCAACGGTTCCGGTAAGACAACAATCCTTAAGATAATAAATGATTTGCTTGCTTCGGATACAAAAGCTGATATTAAGTTCGGAAGCAATGTAAGCATTGGCTATTTTGACCAGCAGTCAACCGTTATCGACGATAACAAGACTTTGTTTGACGAAATATCGGATTCCTATCCCAATATGACTCAGACCGAAATAAGAAACACTCTCGGTGCCTTTTTATTTTCCGATGATGATGTATTTAAAAAGATCGGAGTTTTAAGCGGAGGTGAAAAATGTCGTGTTGTTCTTGCCAAGATTATGCTTTCAAAAGCAAACTTCTTAATCCTCGATGAGCCTACCAACCACCTGGATATGACATCAAAGGCAATTCTTGAGGATGCAATCAACAATTACGAAGGCACATGTCTTTATGTATCGCATGACAGATATTTTATGAACAAGACCGCTGACAGAATTCTTTCACTTAATAACGGAAAGCTCATTAATTATCTCGGTAATTATGATTATTATCTCGAAAAGCGCGAAGAATTCGAAGCAGATACATTACTGTTTGATATAAACAACAAAACTTCAAGTTCTGTTATATCGGATACTCCTGCCGATTCTGCAGGCAAACTTGACTGGAAAGAACAGAAACAGGTTCAGAGTGAAAAACGTAAGCTTGAAAACAAAATAAAATCAGTTGAGGAACAGATTGAAAAGCTGGAAAGTAAATTATCTGAAATCGATGAAGAAATGAGCAAGCCCGAAACCGCAACGAATTCAGCCAAACTTAACAAGTTGTGTTCAGAACAGTCCGAAATAAACGATAAGCTCGCATCTTTATATGAAGAATGGGAAACCCTTAACTCATAATAAATATCCCCGAATGCAATTAACATTCGGGGATTTAGATTTATCTTATAATTTCTTACCCTGCAGAATCATTGATAAAGGATATTCACATCCGTCTATCGCAGAAAATCCCGCACCGATATCATAATCGAATTCTTTAAGCCCTGTAATAACCATTCCGTTATTGCACATTCCCTGAATAATCTGGGACATTGAATGTGAATAATCGGTAAATGTCTTAGACTCATAACATTTCTGAGTCATATAATACATTCCGCCGTTGCCCTTCCATTCATGTTCAAAGTATGAATAATGGCATTCTTTTTTATGATCGGGACTGAATACTTCTTCGCCTTCCGAAGCAAGCATGTTCGTGCAGGGATGCTGCTCATTGATAATAATCTCAGCTCCTGATTTCATGCACTTAGAGATAATTCCGAAGAATTTGTCCAGATCGTCAAACCAGCAAAGCGCACCGATTGTTATGATTACCACATCAAACATGTCTTTGTAGGTATCATCAATATCATAAATATTTGCAGCTACAAATTCACAGGGCAAAGCGAGTTCTTTAGCT
>JAEEGG010008336.1_pt1 | contig 23543 bp, 15 predicted proteins | sample 9134161 | NCBI WGS metagenome assembly JAEEGG01 (sample SAMN16246543, study PRJNA631951) | gut metagenome | biome: gut microbiome; feature: rumen; material: CR-attached | host: Bos | place: Iran: Karaj | collected 2018-10
CTTTTTGACAATAAGAACACCAATTGTGGAAAATAGGGGGAAAATTAAGGAAAATAATCTTTGGCTGACACCAGGAATTCTTCTCCGGCGGTAGCCGCATTCTTGCGTCCCTTTGGTAGCAAGCGACCGGAGGTCGAGCGCCCGACCTGCGGTCGCCTACCCGTAGCCTTTCCCCTCCCCTTAAGGGGAGGGGCAGGGGTGGAGTCTCTAACTTTTTCCACGGAGAAAACACAAACGATAACAAACTCGCGGCAGGATATTAGAGACCCCACCCCTGCCCCGGCTTCGCCCCACCGTCGCTTCGCTCCCCAATTGCTCCCTCCTCGCAATTGCCTTGAGGGGAGGGGAGCGGCTACCGCCGGAAAAGTAAATGCAGGCCAACTGCTATGTTGTTGCCTAAACTTTTCCATAATTAGTGGAGTAGATTTTCCACAATTAGTGAATTATCTTTTCCACAATTAGTGAATTATCTTTTCCACAATTAGTGAATTATCTTTTCCACAATTAGTGAATTATCTTTTCCACAATTAGTGAATAATCTTTTCCACAATTAGTGAATTATCTTTTCCACAATTAGTGAATAATCTTTTCCACAATTAGTGAGTAATCTTTTTCCCTAATTAGTGAATAACCTTTTCTCTAATTAGTGTATTATCTTTTCCATAATTAGTTTCCCACGCGCAGCCATTAATGGATAATTACATGGCAATTATATGTTAAAAGATTCATTAACGGAAAATTCACGTGTCATTCATGTATATTTGCGTGACGCCGTAGGCACACATAAAACAGAATATTATTGTCTGCGACGCTACGTGAATATGCGTGAATGACACGTGAATGGGTCGTGAATCTTTTTATCACAAATAATTGCCACGTAATTACTTATTATTTTTGGCAGGTGCCTTCATTTGCCTTTTGTGTGCTTCAGAGCAGCTCGGGCAGCTGGTAAAGCCGCATGCTGTTTGAGCCTTTGACGAGGATGAGCCGCTGGCGGGGACGGTTGTGCTGCAGTTCGGCTTTCACCTCGGCTACATCGGCGAACTTGCGGAACGGACAGGCGGTGTTGCCGAATTCCGTGCCTACGAGCCATACCTCCTCTATGCCTGTCTGGAGGATGAAGTCCACTATCTGCTGGTGCTCCTTCTGGCTGTCGGCTCCGAGCTCGCGCATGTCGCCCAGGATGAGCATCTTCGTCTCGCCTTCGTGAGGCTCTACGAGCTGGAAGTTCTCCAGTGCCGCCGTCATGCTCGACGGGTTGGCGTTATAGGCATCGACGATGAGCCGGTTGTCGCCGGTTTCCATGAGCTGCGAGCGGTTGTTCGTCGGCACATAGCTCTCCAGGGCGTGGCAGATAGCCTTCCGGTCGACGCCGAAGTTGATGCCCACGGCGATGGCCGCCAGCATATTATATATATTGTATGCGCCAATGAGGTGGGTCTGCACCTTGTGCCATTTCTGCGAGGCCCCCGTCTCCTCCAGCTCCATGAGCGGCTTGCGCCAGTGGAACTTCAGCAGGGGGTCGCAGCTGATGACCTCGCCTGAGATGCAGACGTACTGCTTTTCAGGGTCGGTGCTGTAGGGCGTGAGGTAGATGTCCTCGTCGTCGCCGATGAGGTTGAGCAGCTCGTCGCTGTCGGCATTGATGAATATGGGCCCCTGGGAGTGTCGTCTGAGGAAGTCGTAGAGCTCGCCCTTCGTCCTGATGACGCCCTGGAAGGAGCCGAAGCCCTGCAGGTGGGCGCGCCCCACGTTGGTGATGAGTCCGCATGTGGGCTCTGCCGTCTCGGCCAGCGTCTTGATGTCGCCGGGATGGCTGGCTCCCATCTCGATGATGGCTATCTCGTGTTCGGGTCGCAGGCGGAAGAGTGTCTTCGGCACGCCCACGTCGTTGTTGAAGTTGCCCTCTGTGGCCAGCACGTTGTATTTCTCCGCCAGTACGGCCCTGACCAGCTCCTTCGTCGTGGTCTTGCCGTTGGTGCCGGTGATGGCGATGACGGGAATGTCGAACTGCCGCCGGTGCTCGCGTGCCAGGTCCTTGTAGGTCTGCAGGCAGTCGTCGACGAGGATGCACCTGTCGCCGACGGCATATTCTTTCTCGTCGACGATGGCCAGCGCACAGCCCTTGGCCAGTGCGTCGGCTGCGAACTTGTTTCCGTTGAATGTCTCGCCCTTCAACGCCAGGAAGATGCTGCCCTCGGGGCAGTCGCGGCTGTCGGTGGTGATGCAGGGATGCTGCTGGTAGAGCTTATAGAGTTGTTTGATGTCCATAATAGCTATGATTTATACTACTGGTAGATGATGAAATCGCTGAGTCTGACCCATGACGGCTTCTCGGTGTAGGTGGTCTGGTAGGTGCCGATGCCCAGCTTGCCGGCTTTCACCTCAATGGGCGAGCCGGGCATGTTCTCCCATGTCTTGCCGTCGCGGCTTGTGCGGGCGAAGAGCTGGTTGCCGCGCCGCTCGAACTGCAGGATGGGGTCGAAGCCGTAGCCCTTATAGTTGGGGAACTGCGGACGGCCCCGTCGGCTGAGCAGGGTGAGCATGTTGCCGCAGTTGTAGAGCGGGAAGGCGCCTAGCTGGTAGAAGGTGCTGCCATTGGCGATGAGCAGGCCGCCCTCGTTGTAGCTGGTGATGCTGCGGCTGCTGAGGCCCTCCATGTCGGCCACGCGGACCATGACCACGAAGTCGCCCTCCAGCTCCTGATACAGCTGTCCGCCGTTCTGCAGCGGGTCGTCGTTGAAGTCGGCGCTCTTTGTGGAGAGGGTGAAGGGCGCGCTCTTCTCGAAGACGGGCTTGGCGTCGGGCGAGAGGGTGAACTTGCTGTCGGGGTCTACTTCCTCGAAGTCGTCGTCGCCGAGCGAGGGGTGCTTTTCCGTGCCTGTCGTCTGGTAGAGGAAGTCCACCACCTCTGCCGACAGCGAATAGGGGTAGACGGCCAGCATGTTGATGTAGCCCATGAAGTTGTTGGCGCCTGAGCCGTCGGCACCGATGGTGACTCTGCCGTCGGGTCGTATCATGAGGAAGTTGTTCTGCTGGTGAATCAGTTTCCCGTTCAGATAGACCTTCTCCATCCAGCCGTCGAAGGTGACAGTCCAGAACTGCCATTTCCCTTCACCGTCCTTGATCTCCTTGGGAGCGCCGCAGCTCTCAAACGAGCCGTTGTGGTTGACGAGTCCTGTCGACGGGTCGGTGCCCAGGCGGAACTCCGTGGTGGCGAGGTCGGCACGGGAAGTGGAGAGCGAGGCCACCGTGGAGACAGGCCCCACCTTGGTGCTCAGCACCCAGGCGGCGATGGTGTAGGGGGCGTTGTAGCGATAGCACTGCGGCAGCGGTCTGTCGCTGACGAGCTGCTGCGTGCCATTGAAGAAGAGTCCCCACTTGCCGTCTTTCACACGGGCACGGATGGGCTTGTTGGCCTTGAAGGTCATCGTGGGGGAGCCTTCCTCGCCGCATGCCACTTCTGTCACGTCGAAAGGCTTGGCGGCGCTCTTGAGGCCGAGCATTTCCACGTTCAAGACGATGGCCGAGGAGGCGATATCCCTTTCGCTGGCCTCCACGTCTTTCTTGTGCATGCCAGGGTAGCCGTCGGCCTGCTTGACGTCGGGGTAGGGCAGGGCGGGAGCCTTCTGCCATACCTTCACATTCCAGATGGCGGGCATGTGGCCGTTTTTCTGCGTGTCGACGATGGTGATGCGTACATAGCGGGCCTTCGCCTTTCCCCGGTCTGTCATGGGCGACCCCTGCATGGTGTTGCCGGTGCGGTCGGCAAAGAGCGTCCAGTGCAGGGCGTCGAGCGAGGTCTCTATCTTGTACTGGTAGAAGAAGGTGGGGTATTCGAACTGTGTCCACACTTCATTGAAGCGCTGGGCACGGCCGAGGTCTATCTGCAGCCACTCGCTGTTGCCGGCGGGGGGGGCGCCGGGCTCCGACGGCTTGCCGGCGGCGGGTCGGGACACATCCCAGCAGCCGTGGCGGGCTTTCCACAGCGTGGCGTTGTTGTCGTCGACGGCATATTCGGGCTTGAACTGCTCGTCGTAATAGCTGGAGGCGGTGACTTTAGCACCGTAGGCCAGGTTCTTGGCGGAGAGGGAAGAGCGGCGGGCGGTGAGTGGAAAGACATTCTGCGCATTGTGCGTGGGCACCACTGGCAGGATGTTGCCCTCGGGGTCGAACTGCAGCTCGTCGATGCATATCTGGCGGTTGAAGCCGTGCACGGATTTCTGGATGTTGTGGCGGTGATAGACGATGTAGTATTTCCCGTCCTGTTCCAGCACCGAGTGGTGGCCAGGCCCGTGGACGGTCTGGTCTTCGTTGGTGGTCAGCAGCTCGCCCTTGTACTCAAACGGCCCCATCGGCCCTGTCTTCGACGTGGCATACTGCACACGGTAGGTGTCGGTATGGCAGGAGCCGCTGCTGTAGGTGAAATAGTAGATGCCGTTGCGCTTGAAGACGAAGGGCGCCTCGAAGATGTCCTTCAGCTGGGTGTTGGGGATGAGCCGTTTCTCCGCGAAGAAGGTGTCGGCGGCAATGGGGAAGGGGCGGTCTTCACGCCAGAAGCGGGCATCGGCTCCCCCTGCGGCCCCCGAGGGGGAGGACTGCTGAGGGGCTATGGCGTTGCCCTTGGGGGACGAAAGGGAGGACTTTAGCTTTGCCACTCCGCAGCCGAAGCCGTCGTAGATGCCCCAGGTCGTGAAGTAGAGATATTCCTGGCCGTCATCGTCGCGGAAGAGCTGGGGGTCAAGGGTGATGGCATTGTGGACATAGCGGTCGGGCACCATCACGGCGTCCTCCTTGCCCAGGATGTTCTTCCATGGGCCGATGGGCGATGTGCTCTCGCCGATGCTGATGACACATGGCTCGCAGTAGAAATAGCGGTATTTGCCGCCGGGCATTTGCACCACGTCGGGTGCCCACACCACCTCGGTGGTGGGCCAGTTCATCACGATGTTCTGCCAGTTGACGAAATCCTTGCTCACCCACACCTGCGCCGGGCCGTAGCCGTTGCCTGTGCCGTCGGTGGTGGCATAGAGATAGTAGGTGTCGCCGAACTTGCGGATGGTGGGGTCGGCGAAGTAGCCCGGTATGAACGGGTTGGCATTGCCGGGGGCGTTCCAGGCGGCTCCCTTGACGGGCGATGGGGCGTATTCGCGGTGCAGGCGCTGTGCGCAGAGCGTGGCAGCAGCGAGCAGCAGCACTATAAGGGCTGTTCCTTTTTTCATGTGATGTGTTTTTGGGATGTTCACTTTCCTCGTTTGTAGCTTGTCGACGGCAAAGGTACGAAAAGAAGAGCGAACGGCCAAATAAAATCTGCGAAAAATGTCGGCGATGCAAACGTTTGCGCCCTTCTTTGCCCTTATTCGTAGGCTATTTTTTATCGCGGAGCGGAAAAAAGCAGTACTTTTGTGGCAGACTAAAAACGCGAAAAAGATGAAAATACTATTTAATCTTGAGTATTACACAACATTTGGCGAACAATTGTTGCTGAACATTCCTGACGGAGAGGGGACGGTGACGTCCTATGGTATGATCACACTCGATGGTCACAACTGGGTGTGCGAGTTGCCCTGGGCAGCCAAGTCCGGCACCTATTTCGACTATTACTATTCTGTATGCCGGGGCGAGGAGGTCGTGCGGACAGAGTGGCTGACGGTACCCCATCGGCTGGAGCTGGCTGCCGTGCGCGGCACCCGCTACAGGGTCTACGACCACTGGCTCGACATTCCCGAAGACTCCTTCATGTATTCCTCCGCCTTTACCGAGTGTGTGATGCGGCGCGAGCGCCAGCTGAGCACCAAGACGGAGTTTCAGCGCACCGTTCGCCTGAAGGTGCGTGCGCCGCAGCTGCGGCAGAACGAGCGGCTGGCCATTGTCGGCGCTCCGCTCTATCTGGGCGGCTGGGACTTTGAGAAAGCCCTCCCCATGGCTGAGCACGAATACCATGAGTGGGTGGTCAGCCTCGACGGCGACCATCTGCCGGGACGCTTCGAGTTCAAATTCATCATTATCAAGGGCGAGTCCTATACTTGGGAGTCGGGCGACAACCGTACGCTTGAGCTTCCTGGCGAGGGCGTGCAGAACGGCGATGTCTTCGTCTACGAGCTGCCGCAGGCTTTCTTCCCCGTCTATCCGTGGAAGGGCGCCGGCACCGTCATCCCCGTGTTCTCGCTGCGCAGCGAGGGCAGCTTTGGCGTGGGCGACTTCGGCGACCTGAAGCTGATGGTCGACTGGTGTGCCAAGACCCAGCAGCGCATCCTGCAGATTCTGCCTATCAACGACTCGAACATGACCGGAACCTGGCAGGACAGCTATCCTTACAACAGCATCAGCATCTATGCCCTGCATCCGCAGTATATGGATCTGCGGCAGCTGCCACCGCTGAAGGATAAGGCTCGCCGCGAGTACTATGAGCAGCAGCGGCAGGAACTGAACGCCCTGCCGCAGATAGACTACGAGCGTATGTTCTCTACGAAGATGGCCTATCTGCACGAGCTTTTCGCCCAGGAGGGAGCGAAGGTGAAGCGTAGCGCCGCCTACAAGCACTTCGTCGAGGACAACAAGGAATGGCTGGAGCCCTACGCCGCCTTCTGCCTGAAGCGCGACAATGGCGGTACCGATGCTTTCTGGTATTACGTCCAGTTCAACCTCGACCTTCAGATGCACGCCGCCCACGAGTATGCACGCAGCCATCGTGTCATCCTGAAGGGCGACATTCCCATCGGCGTGAACCGCGACGGTGCCGACGTGATGGCCGAGCCGCGCTACTTCAACCTGAACGGGCAGGCCGGTGCACCGCCCGATGCCTTCAGCGAGGACGGACAGAACTGGGGCTTCCCCACCTACAACTGGGACGAGATGATGAAAGACGGGTGCCAGTGGTGGGTGCGCCGCTTCCGCAAGATGGCGCAGTTCTTCGACGCCTATCGCATAGACCATGTGCTGGGCTTCTTCCGCATCTGGGAGATTCCTGTGCCTGAGAAGAGCGGACTCTTCGGCCAGTTCCAGCCCTCGCTGCCCATGAGCCGCGAGGAGGTGGAAGCCTACGGCGTGCCCTTCCACGAGGAGTTCTTCCTGAAGGACCATCGCTGCGCCGCCTCACAGACAGAAAAGTATAAGCCGTGCAATGCCTGGCACCCGCGTATCAATGCCCCGAAGCTGCCGGAATTCCAGACGCTCTTCAACGACGAGGAGCGGCAGCGCTTCTGGAACCTCTACAACGACTATTTCTACCGCCGCATGAACCAGTTCTGGTATCGTGAGGCCATGAAGAAGCTGCCACGACTCACACAGGCCACCCGCATGCTCTGCTGTGCCGAGGATCTGGGCATGGTGCCCGAATGCGTGCCCTGGGTGATGAACGAGCTGCGCATCCTTTCGCTGGAGATTCAGTCCATGCCGAAAGACCCTGCCGTACGCTTCGGCCACCTGAGCCGCAATCCCTACCGCTCTGTCTGCACCATCTCCACCCACGACATGTCTACGCTGCGCCAGTGGTGGGATGAGGACGAAGAGCGTACGCAGGCCTACTACAACACGATGCTCTATCGTGGTGATGCCGCTCCCCATCCGCTGCCCGGCTGGCTGGCTAAGGACATCGTGAGCCGCCATCTCACCAGCCCCAGCATGCTCTGCCTGCTCTCGCTGCAGGACTGGCTCAGCATCAGCGAGAAATATCGTCTGCCCGACCAGAATGCCGAGCGCATCAACATCCCCGCCAATCCGCGCCACTACTGGCGCTATCGCATGCACCTCACCATCGAGCAGCTCCTCGCCGCCGAGGACTTCAACACTGATGTACAGGATTTGATTACCAATAGCGGAAGGAAGTAGCGTAAAGGCAAAAGCAGAAGGCAGAAAGTAAAACACAAAAAATAGCAAAGACATGAAGAAAGGATTTATTAATAATGTAGTAGGATGGGTAATGGGTGTTTTACCATTTTACCTTTTTACCCTTCTACCACAGCCAGCATGGGCCGGCGAGGTGTCGTCGCCCAATGGCAATGTGAAAGTGAAGTTCTATGTGGATGGCCAGGGACGCCCCACCTACGAGATGAGCTACAAGGACCGGCCGGTGGTGCTGCCCTCCCACCTGGGCCTGGAGCTGGCCAGAGACAAGCATGCCTCTAAAGGGCTGAAGGAGACCGACCTCATGGACGGCTTCCAGCTCAGGAGCGAGCAGACCAGCGAGCAGGACGAGACGTGGCAGCCCGTATGGGGCGAAAGCCGTGACATACGCAACCACTACTTTGAGTATGCCGCCACGCTCTTTCAGCCTAAAGAACAGCGGGAGATCATCATCCGCTTCCGCGTCTACGACGACGGCATCGGCTTCCGCTATGAGTTTCCCCAGCAGAAAGAGCTGAACTATTTCCTCATCCAGGAAGAGCGCTCAGAGTTCGCAATGGCTGGCGACCATACCGCCTGGTGGCTGCCGGGCGACTACGACACGCAGGAGCAGGAGACGCAGCAGACCAGTCTCTCCGGCATTCGCGGACGCATGCAGCAGGCCGTGAACTGGGGCAACAGCAGCGTGGCAGTCTTCTCGGAGACCGGCGTGCAGACTTCGCTGCAGATGAAAAGCCAGGACGGGCTCTACATCAATATCCACGAGGCCGCCTGCGCCGACTATGCCACCATGCACCTGGAGCTGGTCGATGCCCAGACGAAGACGCTCACCACGAAGCTCGGCGGCGGCAGCAATGCCTACACGCCCAATCCCAAGCCGTCGGCATTCCCCCTGCCTAAGCCCTTTACCTTCGTCAGCCATCTCACGCCCGACGCCACCGGACTGAAGGGAGCCATGCAGACACCCTGCCTGACGCCCTGGCGCACGGTGATGGTGAGCGACGATGCCCGCGACATGCTCTCCTCGAACCTCATCCTCAACCTCAACGAGCCTTGCGCCCTGGACGACGTGAGCTGGATTCACCCCACGAAGTACTGCGGCGTGTGGTGGGAGATGATTGTCGGGCGGGGCTCATGGCACTACACCAACGACTTCCCCAGCATCTACCTCGACAAGATAGACTGGAGCAAGGTGAAGCCCAACGGCACACATAAGGCCAACAACGAGAATGTGAAGCGCTATATCGACTTCGCCGCCAAGAACGGACTCGACGAGGTGCTCGTCGAGGGATGGAACGTAGGCTGGGAGGACTGGGCCAACATGTGGAAGCGCGACGTCTTCGACTTCCAGACGGCCTATCCCGACTTCGACATCAAGATGCTCAACGACTACGCCCACTCCAAGGGCGTGAAGCTGCTCATGCACCATGAGACCAGCAGCTCGACGCAGAACTACGAGCGCCACATGGAGAAAGCCTTCCAGCTGATGAACAAGTATGGCTACGACGCCGTGAAGACGGGCTATGTGGGCGACATCATCCCCCGTGGCGACCATCACTACTCGCAGTCGATGAACAACCACTATCTCTACGTGGTGAAAGAGGCTGCCAAGCACCACATCATGGTGAACGCCCACGAGGCCACCCGCCCCACGGGGCTCTGCCGCACCTATCCCAACCTGGTGGGTAACGAGAGTGCCCGGGGCACAGAGTACGAGGCATTCGGCGGAAGCCGTCCCGACCATACCTGCATCCTGCCCTTCACCCGTCTGCAGGGCGGCCCGATGGACTATACGCCGGGCATCTTCGTGACGAAGCTCTCGGAGTGGAGCAACAACACCTCCTGGGCCCGCATCACCATTGCCGGCTCGCTGGCCCTCTACCTGACGATGTACTCGCCGCTGCAGATGGCCGCCGACCTGCCTGAGAACTACGAGAAGTTCGACGATGCCTTCCAGTTCATCCGTGACGTGGCATGCGACTGGGACGAGAGCATCTACCTCGAGGCTGAGCCTGCCGACTACATCACCGTGGCCCGCAAAGCCAAGGGTACCGACAATTGGTTCATCGGCGGCAAGTGCGACGAGAACGGACACGAGGCAGTCGTCAAGCTCGACTTCCTCGACAAGGGTCGAAAGTATGCATGCACTGTCTATCAGGACGCCCCCGATGCCCACTACGAGACCAACCCGCAGGCTTACGTCATCACGAAGAAGACCGTGAAAGCCGGGCAGACGCTCAAGCTGAAGGAGGCCCCCGGCGGCGGCTTTGCCGTCAGTCTGATGGCTTTGTAGGGAAAGAGGCTGCCGACGATGCTGCCTCCGCAGGCGAAGGTAGCGCATCGAGCAGCATCTCTATCAGGCGGGGCACGGCATAGCCGTCCAAGTCAGATTCGGAAATCCAGAAATAGCCGTCGGGAAGCGACGGCTTTTCTGTTGGCTCCCACAGGTAGAAGTCGGCGTAGAGAATGCGGTGGGTAAGCACATGCTTGACGTGCTGCCGCAGGAGAACAGCTCCGCACGGGGCGCTCTCGGCGAGCCAGGGCTCGTAGAGCCCCTGCCAGATGTCGCCGGCGGGGCGGCGGCGCAGGGTGGTCATACCCTTATACCTTATATATATATAGACTAGCTGCCGCTCCTTCACCTTCAGCGTGCGACGCTTTACGGGCAGCTCGGCGATGCGGTTTTCGCGGAAGGCGGTGCATGTCTCCTGAAGCGGACACTCGGTGCAGCGGGGGCTGGCGGGCGTACATTGTGTAGCGCCGAAATCCATCATGGCCTGGTTGAAAAGAGCGGCTTCAGAGGGGACCATGAGCGCTTGGGCCAGCGCGGTGAACTCCTTTTTCCCCTCGGTAGTGTTGATGGGCGTGGCGATGCCGAAGTGGCGGGCCAGCACCCGGAAGACATTGCCGTCGACCACGGCGGCAGGCAGGCCGAAGGCGAAGGAGCCGATGGCGGCGGCGGTATAGTCGCCCACACCCTTCAGCTGGCGAATGCCCTCCAGCGTGGTGGGGAAACCGCCAAGGGCCACGACCTGGCGGGCGGCGAAAAGCAGGTTGCGCGCGCGGCTGTAGTAGCCCAGACCCTGCCACTCCTTCAGCACGTCGTCCTCGGCGGCGGCGGCCAGGGCCTCGACGGTGGGCCAGCGCCGCATGAACCGTTCCCAGTAGGGCCGCCCCTGCTCGATGCGTGTCTGCTGCAGGATAATCTCCGACAGCCAGATGGCGTAGGGGTCGCGGGTCTCCCGCCAGGGCAGCGCACGTCCGTGCTCGCTGAACCATTGCAAAAGAATGCTCGTGAAGCTCATCGCTGCAAAGGTAATTAAAAGATAGGAGTTGAGAGTGAGGAGCAAGGAGCTAATTTGCCCGCCATTAACTTTTTTTACGATTTTAGGCGAAAAAATACTCCTCACTCCTAGCTCCTAACTCCTAACTTTTAATTACCTTTGCAAAAAATTAATCTACTAATCAATATGAAACGACTGATGATTGCTGGAATGACGGCTGCGGCAGTATTGGCTTGCGACCCGTCGAAGGATGCTCCGTTTATGTTCGACGAGATGTCCTACTCGCCGACGGAAACTGTGTTTAAAGTGTTTGCCCCCGAGGATGCCCGTTGCTACGTGGTCATCGACGGCGACAGCGTGAAGATGGAGTATGCACCCACCGTTGACGACTCGCTGATGGCGGAGGGGCATGTCTTCAAGGCCGTCGTCAGGGGTGACCAGAAGGGCAAGGCCTACGAGTTTGTGGTGAACGGTGTGGCTTCGCCGGGCGTTTTTGCCAAGGCCGTGACCATCAACGGGCAGAAAGGCGTGGTCGTAGACTTGCGCGACAGCGACCCCGAGGGCTGGTTTGACGACCATGGCCCGCACCCGAAGGACTATGCCGACTGGGTGATTTACGAGATGCACCATCGCGACTTCTCCATCGGCCGTCCCGACGCGGTGCATAAGGGCAAGTTCCTGGCCTTGGCCGAGCCGTGGGCGCTGGACCACCTGAAGGAGCTGGGCGTGAACGCCGTGCACATCCTGCCCTCCTACGACTTCGGCTCCGTGGACGAGACACGCCTCGACCAACCACAGTACAACTGGGGCTACGACCCCGTGAACTATAACGTGCCCGAAGGCTCGTACTCCACCGACCCTGCCGACCCGCTCTGCCGCGTCCGTGAGTTCAAGCAGATGGTGCAGGCGCTGCACCAGGCGGGCATCAACGTTGTGCTCGACGTGGTCTACAACCACACCTATGACATCGACCACTCGAACTTCCAGCGCACCTTCCCCGACTACTACTATCGCAAGACGAGCGACGAGCCGGCCGCATACAGCAACGGCTCCGGCTGCGGCAACGAGACGGCCAGCGAGAAGCTGATGATGAGGCGTTTCATGATAGAGAGCGTGAAGTACTGGATACGTGAGTACCACATCGACGGCTTCCGCTTCGACCTGATGGGCTGCCACGACATTGAGACGATGAACCAGATTCGCCAGGCCGTGGACGTGATAGACCCCACCATCTTCATCTATGGCGAGGGCTGGAGCGCCGGAGCGTGCGCCCTGCACACCGAGCAGCTGGGCGTGAAAGCCAACATCCCGCAGATGCCACGCATCGCCGCCTTCAGCGACGACATGCGCGACGCCCTTCGCGGCCCGTTCAGCGATGACACGAAGCCCGGTCTGCTGGGGATGAAGCCTGCCGGCAAGGACAATCCGTCGACGGAGTGGGCTACGCTGATAGCGTCGCTCAAGGCTGGCATCGTAGGAATGATAGCCCATCCGCAGGTGGACTATACACAGGTGAACTATAGCGACAAGCCCTATGCCACCGAGCCTACGCAGATGATTGCCTACGTGAGCTGCCACGACGACATGTGCCTCACCGACCGGCTGCGTGCCAGCATCCCCCGACTGACGGAAGAGGAGCTGATACGCCTCGACCTGCTGGCACAGACCGCCGTCTTCACCTCGCAGGGCGTGCCGTTCATGCTCAGCGGCGAGGAGCTGCTGCGCACCAAGCTGGGTGTGCACAACAGCTTCGAATCGCCCGACAGCATCAACCGGCTCGACTGGACAAACAAGGAGCGCTATCCGCAGGTCTTCGAGGGCTACAAAGGGCTCATCGCCATGCGCAAGCAGCACCCCTCCTTCCGGATGGGCAGCGCCGAGATGGTGAGAAAGCATCTTGAGTTCCTTGACACGGCTGACGGCGTGGTGGCCTACCACCTGAGCGAGGTGCCGGGCGACGACTGGAAGAACATCTGGGTTTATCTCAACCTGAACAGGAAACCTGCATCCGTCGCTGTACCCATGACCGGCGTCATGGATGGCTCGGGAAATGCCGTCGAAGGGAAGACGACAGACATAGCCCCACTGTCAGCTCTGATTCTGCATAACTAATGATTATAACTAAACTACTTGTGAAGAAAAAAACAATTCTACTGATGATGGCTTGGCAGCTGGCACTGGTGCCCCTGTCAGCCCAGTACACCCCCGCAAGCCAGCTGGAGCGGCTCGACCGGGGCACAGTGGCCCTTCCGCGCAGCAGCGGCAACGGCAATTTCCTGAGCTGGCGACTGCTGGCTACCGACGATGTGGCTGCAACCACATTCGACGTCGTCCGCAACGGAGAGACCGTCAGAGAGGGCCTCACCGTCACGAACTACGAGGACACCAGCGGTGCCAAGACTGCCAGCTACCAGGTAGTGACTCGCGTCAACGGCGAAGTGGTGGAGACCAGCGAACCCTTCACGCCCTGGCAGCAGATCTACCTGCCCATCCGCCTCGACCGTCCGGCCACCGGTGAGCAGGGCGGCACCTACACGCCTAACGACATCAGCGTGGGCGATGCCGACGGCGACGGCCAGTATGAGCTGTTCGTGAAGTGGGACCCCTCCACGTCGAAGGACAACTCTCAGGACGGCATCACCGACAATGTCTTCATCGACTGCTACAAGCTCGACGGCACCCGTCTGTGGCGCATCGACCTGGGGCGCAACATCCGCGCCGGAGCCCACTACACCCAGTTTATGGTCTACGACTTCGACGGCGACGGCCGTGCGGAGATGATGTGCAAGACCGGTCCCGGCTCCATCGACGGCCAGGGCAACTTTGTGAACCAGGCTGCCACCGACGATGCCATCCGCAAGATCAGCGGCACCGCCCTCTACCGCAGCTCCAAGGGCCGCATCACCGGCGGTCAGGAGTGGCTCACCGTGTTCCGGGGCGCGAACGGCGAGGCCCTGCACACCATCTTCTACAACCCCAACCGCAACATGACCTACGGCGGCGAGGCCGACGGCAGCGTGGACTGGGCAGGCACGGGCAAGGACAAGGGCAGCTATGGCAACCGTGGCGAGCGATTCCTGGCCGCCGTGGCCTGTCTCGACGGCCCTTACCAGCCTGCCAGCGCCATCTTCTGCCGGGGTTACTATACCTACGCCTTCATCTGGGCAGTGAGCTTCGACGGCCAGCAGCTGCGCCAGCGGTGGCTCAGTCAGCATAAGGCTGTCTCGAACTATACTCTCTACACCTACGATGCCGACGGCCAGCGCTCCAGCAAGCTCTACACCGGTTGCAAGCCCACCAGCGGCAGCGGCAGCGGAACGATGTACGGCAACGGCAACCACAACATGTGCGTGGCCGATGTCGACGGCGACGGCTGCGACGAAATCATCTGGGGGTCGGCAGCCCTCGACCACGACGGCACGCTGCTCTACGGCACAGGCTTCGGCCACGGTGACGCCATCCATGTGGGGCCGATGATGCCTTCCCGTCCGGGCTTGCAGGTCTTCCAGGTGCACGAGGAGAAAGGCACCTACTCCTGGGACCTGCACGATGCCGCCACGGGCGAGATTATCTATAAGGGAGGCAATGCCGGCAAGGACAACGGCCGCGGCATGGCTGCCGACATCGACGCGAAGAACGGCGGATGGGAGTTCTGGTCGGGCGACGAGCGCCAGCCCCGAAGTGCCGAGACTGGTAACGTCGTGGTGAACAAGAACCCCTCGGTCAATTTCCGCATCTACTGGGACGGTGACCCGCAGGACGAGCTCTTCGACGGGCGCTACGACTCGGGCAACGCCAAGGCCACGCCGCAGATTACGAAGTGGAACGGCAGCAGCATCACCACCCTGCGCGAGTTTGGCAGCGCCCTCCACAGTCCGCAGTCCTGCAACGGCACCAAGGCCACACCCTGCCTGCAGGCCGACCTGCTGGGCGACTGGCGTGAGGAGCTGCTCATGTGGAACTATGCCGACCCCTCCGAGCTGTTGCTCTTCACCACCAACATCACCACCAAATTCCGTGTGCCCACGCTCATGCACGACCACACCTACCGCCTGGCTGTCGCCTGGCAGAACACGGCCTACAACCAGCCGCCCCATCTGGGCTATTCGCTCGACGACTATGTGGCTGGGCGGCCCAACAGCATTACCTCCCTCTGTCCCCCCGAAGGGGGGAAGAGTTCCTCCCCTTCGTGGAGGCTAGGAGGGGTTCTCTACGACCTCCAGGGCCGCCTTCTTGTGCCCGGCCAGAAGGCTAAGGGCCTTTACATCGGCAATGGCCGCAAACAGGCCGTTGTGCGCTAGTTCATCACTAACAGGTCGTAGCGAATCTTGTCGCTCATCACGGGCTTGCCCGTTTCAGCTTTGCTCCCTTGTCTGCTGCTCTTAGACCGACGCACCGTCTTGGCCGCAGGCAAGGGAGCCTTGTTGCTGGAGGCCTGCATGGTGTCGGCACGGACGGTGGGTTCTTTCACGGTGACATAGACCGTGTCGGCGATCGCCGTCATCGGCAGCACGTCCTCTGTGTGGCTGTTGGTCCAGATGCCCAGCAGGAAGCCGGCGACGGCAGCCGCAGGGACGGCAGCCAGCCATGTGGGCAGGCGGAAATGGCGCTGTCGGCTCCAGGGGCGCACATACAACTGCTGGTTTTCCTCGTCGCGCAGCTCCCGGGCAGCGCGGGCGATGTCTTGGTCATTTATTCTCATATTGCTTGAGTTGTTGTTTGATGGTGTTCATTACTTTGTGCAGCCGCGACTTCACCGTGCCTTCGGGCAGCGAGCTTATCTGTGAGATTTGCGCTATGGTCAGCTCCTCCTCATAGTGCAGGGAGAAGAGCATGGCCTGCGGCTGTGGCAGACGGCGGAGAATATCCCGCAGGGCGTCGCGAAGGATGGAAGCGTCCATCGCCAGTTCGATGTCGGTGTCGGCTGCCACGTCCTCTTTCTCCTCGGCAACCAGGGTGAACTGGTTGCGGAAGTGGTTCTTGCAGAGGTTATAGGCAATGGTGTAGAGCCAGGCACGGAAGTTACGGCCTTCCTTGTATTTCTCGCGGGCGGCATAGAGCCGCAGGAAGGTGTCGTGGGTGAAGTCGGCAGCCAGGTCGCTGTCGCTGCCCAGCCGCCGTGCGAAGAAACCCTGCAACCGCCGCGCATGGCGGTTGTAGAGCTCTTCGAAGGCACGGTCGCTGCCACGGGCAGCCCTCAGCATCAGCTGCTCATCGGTCTGAGCCGATCGTCTTAGGGGAATGAGCATAGGTCTGGCTTACATCAACAGTTGCAGAATCTCCTGCTTTCTCTCTTCGCTCAGCGATGTGTTTGTCACGCCGCATACCAACAGCCTCATCAGCCAGTCGTAGCGCTTCTGGTCGTGCTTGGCATAGTAGGGCAGCAGGTCGGCCAGCAGTACGGCATAGTTGGACGAGAGACGCTGACCTGCAGTCCAGTCGGGACGGAACGCCACCAGCAGATATTCCATCATGTAGCGCTCTTCCACGTTACGGCGCTTGGCGGCCATGTTGTCGTAGGGCTTCTTCGAGTATTTCAGCGTCAGCCCCTCGTTGAAGAGATGTTCCTTCCAAGGCTCAATTGTCTGCTGGAGCGTGGTGGTAGAGAAATATACCTTGCTGCCGTATTTGTCGATGATGGCCTGCAGAAGTGCCTGCTCGTAGGCGTCGTACGACGCATAGTCGCCACTCTCCCATTCCGGGAAGACCATTCCCAGCTTCTTACTGAGCCATTCGCGATAGTCCTTTATGGCCAGGAACGCTGCGCAGACTACGGTCTTGTCGCGGTGGGCGTTCATGCCTTCCTGGATGAGCCACTTGGGAATGACGGCTGCGTCGCCGTTGGCGATGATGATGCCGCCCTCGTCCATTCCTGCCAGTTCGTTGTAGTTGTAGCGCAGCACGTCCTCAGAATAGATTCCGCTGTCGAAGTAGCGCTTGGCTAAGGGCTTCATCCGTGCCTCATCGCCTTTCATGGCCAGGTAGCACACCCAGCGGTCGTAGTCGAAGAACTGCATGTCCTCGGGCAGCATGGCCAGCGCCGCCTCTGCATATTTGTCGGCGTCGGTCTCGCCGGTGCCATGTCCTCCCATGATGGCGCTGTAGGCACAATAGTTAAAGGTGTAGCTGTCGGGGATGGCCTGGCTCATCTCGCGGATGACCTGTCGGGCCGTCGTGTCCTCCTGCTGGAACCAAAGCATGTATCGGGCGGCATGGTAGTAGTTCAGCCAAGCCGTCTCGTCCTGCGGATGCTGGCGGGTGACCTCCTTCCAGGCGTTCTTCTGTTCCACATACCACACGAAATCCTTCTCCGTCACGATGGGGCTTTCCACTTTTACCGCCTTCGTCTGGGCTGTTGCTCCAAGGGTGAAGAACAGGACTGCCATGCAAACCATTGCTGTTTTCTTTTTCATTGTTCTGTTTTTTTATGATTAAACGGTTACTGTTTTCTGTTATTGCGCAATACATGATTGCATACACAGAAAGACAGTAACTGTTCACGCTTCCGCGCCTTTTCTTCCTGTTATTAAGGACTCTTAACGTTCGTGGAAATCTTTCGCCCTGCGGTTGAACTATTGTGTGACCGCGAAGCGGTCACCTCTCAATAGCCAAGGCTACCGTGCCCAACCGTGGCAACATCAACTAGAAAAACCGTGCCCAACCGTGCAAAACCGTGGCAATAACTAGAAAAACCGTGCCCAACCGTGCCAACCGTGGCCACAACAAACTAGAATAACCGTAAAAAAACCGTGCAAAACCGTGACAATATCAACTAGAAAAACCGTGTAAAACCGTGTCCAACCGTGGCAAAAACAAACAAGCAAAACCGTGCAAAACCGTGTAAAACCGTGGCAATATCAGCTAGAATAACCGTGGCCAACCATGGCCACAACAAACAAGCAAAACCGTGCAAAACCGTGTAAAACCGTGGCAATATCAACTAGAATAACCATGCAAAACCGTGCCCAACCGTGGCAATAACTAGAATAACCGTGCAAAACCGTGCCCAACCGTGGCCACAACAAACAAGCAAAACCATGCAAAACCGTGTAAAACCGTGGCAATATCAACTAGAATAACCATGCAAAACCGTGCCCAACCGTGGGGCCACAACAAACAAGAATAACCGAGCTTTCGGCGGCAGCGTTTGCATCCTTCGATGCCAATGTTTTCCGCCCTTCCACTCACGGCTGGGCGTGAAGGTGAAAGGGCGGGGATGGATGCTGCTCGCCATGAGCACGTCCGTGGGCGGGACTTACTTAAAGATAAGCTGCGCGAAGTTGTAGAGGCCGTATTTCCACACTACGAAGTCGTGCTTGCCGCCAGGATATTCGATGAGGGTGCACGGGAGGCCCTTCTCGTCGCAGAACGCCTTCAGGCGGGCACTGTTCATCATCAGCCGGTCGTCACTGCCGCAGACCATCCAGAGCAGCTTGTTCTGCTGCTTCATGGCCTCCACGTCGGGAATCAGCTGCTCGGGGCGCTTGGTGTTGGGTGCCGACGAGAATCCGCCGACATAGGCAAACTGGTCGAGGTTGCCAAGGCCGAAGTTCAGCGACTGTCCGCCGCCCATCGAGAGACCTGCCACGGCGCGGTGGGCCTGGTCGGTGTAAGTGCTGTACTTGCCCTGGATGAACGGGATGAGGTCGTCGATGAGGTCGCGCTCGAAGTTGGCAAATCCCTGCTGCATCTCCTGGCTGTAGATGTTGCCCTCGGCCTTGTCGTTGGGAAGGGCACGCCCGTTGGGCATGACAATAATCATCGGGACCGCCTTTTGCTCAGCGTAGAGGTTGTCCATGATGATGCCGGGCACGCCTTGCAGCCACTCCTTGTGGTCGCCGCCGATGCCGTGGAGCAGGTAGAGCACGGGATATTTCTTGGATTTGTCGTACTGAGGAGGCAGGTAGACGGTCACCTTGCGCGTGGTGCCTACGGTCTTCGACTCGTATGTGGTCTCCTCGATGGTGCCGTGGGCAATGTCTGTCCGCTCTTTGTCGAAGTCGGCCGGAGCCGCTACATACTCGTTAAACTTCACGTCGATTTTCGGCATGTTGCCGAACCCCGGCCTGCCGCCGAATCCCGGTCTGCCGCCGCCAGGCTGTGCATCGGCGGTTGCTGATGCCAGCGCCAATAGGGCGAGTAAGAATACTTTCTTCATAATGGTTGTCGTTTTTTTGTAATGTTTAGAAATTCTTTCTGACACCCTGCCACTCAGGGAACTTCATTTTCAGGTATTCGTCGTCGAGGAAGAGGGCCGACTGTCCCACCTGGCCTTTCAGCTGCCAGTCGAGCCACTTCACCACGGCCTTGGCGTAGTTGCCGCCATGCTTCTCGTAGTAGGTGCCGCTGTGGCCGTCCTTCGAGTTGAGCATCACCACGGGAATGTTGTCGGCTATGCGCTCGTAGTCCTTCTGTGCGTTGGCATATGCAATGTCGCCAGGGCCGCCAATCATGTAGAACATCGGCTGATGGAGGTTCTTCAGCGACTCTTTCGTCGACCCCATCATCTCCATGTCGCCAATGCCCGAGTTCAGCATCACGCAGGTCTTGATGCGCGGGTCGTGGGCCACACCCAGCACCTGGGCACCGCCGCACGACTGTCCCATGGCAGCCACGTGGTCGAGGTCGAGGCAATGGTAGTACTCCGAAGCGGCAGCGGCATTCTGGTCGGTCAGCCAGTCGAGCACCTCCAGCAGCTGCTTGGGATAGGTTCTGAAGGGCGGCGTCTCCGGCTGCTTCTTCTTGCTCTTCTTGGCAGCCTTTTGGGCCTCCTCACGCTGTTTGGCCTGCTGCGCCTGTTGCGCCTGACGCTCTTCAGCCGTCATGGGCAGGATTCTTTCGCCGTTGGCCATGACGACCTCGCCCTTGGTCTCGGGGTAGGCTGACTTCAGCACGCCTCTCCACTGGGCCATCACATCGGCCTCGTCATAAGGGCCGATGGCAGCGGCCACATAGCCGTAGGAGGCCACCTCGCTCAGCAGCAGACGCATCTCCACGTTGTTGTTGAAGCAGGCGCCATTGGCATAGACAATCACCGGCAGGGCACCCTGACGGGCCACCACTTCCTTCAGGTTCTGGGGACGGTAGACGGTGAAGCCAGGGCAGGAGGCATCGCCTACCACTTCCGACTTGAACGGGCCTGTACCACCGTCTTCCACTACTTGCCTCTGGGCTGTCTGGGCATTCGTCAGCCCCACACTTGCTGCGACCATCATCGCTGTCAGTAACAATTTCTTCATAATCATTGTTGTTTTACCGTTTCATCGGCAAAGGTACGAAGAATTTTCCTATCTTCCAAATAATATAGCTATTTTTGGCGCTACATGCGCTACTTTGACACTCAACTTGCTGGTTTGAAGATTGTTGTCTGTAGCTATACCGCTTTTAAAGGAGCTACTTTTGTAGCTACAAGCAGAGAGTAGCGATGACTGGAAAATACTGCCGCCGTTTGGAAAAATACTGCCGCCGTTTGAAAAAATACTGCCGCCGTTTGGAAAAATGCGAACGCCGTTTGGAAAAATACTGCCGCTATTTTTGAAAAACTAACGCCGTTTGGAAAGGTAGCTACCGTAGTAGCTCCTAAAAGCAAGATGTAGCTACAGACAACTATATGACAATCAGTTTGTTTAGTGCTAAAGTAGCTCCTGTAGCTCGTTTTTTTCGCGCGCATATATCGCACGCGCGCAAGAGATGATTAAATTGAAAAGAAAAATGACGACCCGACGAAAAAAAACGAGATTTGGTGTAGTAAACCGGCAGGGCACTGCGTCTAAGGAGTAAAAAAACGTTCAATTAAACACTTTACGACAATGAAAAAGCTAGTATTTGTAATCCTGATGTGCGTAGCCGCCATGAGCGCCAAGGCACAAGTCATCACCTCAGAAACCGTGAACAATGCCTATGAGGAAGTTTCCAACCAGACCGACGGCAACTTCGCCTACAATGCCGAATGGACGGACGACAACATCTCCACGATGTATGTCTACGAGAAAACCAGCTCGCCCAAGGGCATGCTGAGTCTGAAGCCGCATCTGAAGTATGCCTATTCCTACACTGCCGACGGCATGCTGACCAGCCGCGTGGCCTATCGCTGGAGCAACAGCCTGGGCGACTGGGTGTGCACTGCACGCTACGACTTCACCCTGGCTGATGGCAACTACCGTGCAGAGTACAGTCGCTACAACCACGAGACCGCCCGCTTCGACCAGCCTGTGGAAAGAATGGACTATTCGCTAATGCCCGATGACAGCATAGATCATGTCAGCAGCTACCACCGTGACAGTCAGTCGCCATCCTACCAGCTGGTCAGCGATACAACAGTAACCTTGCTGATGGCCAGCAGCCGCTGAGCACTCAGCCTATCGGTTCCTGATTTGGCAAGCAAATAAGCAGGACGGAGTTTCTTTCTCCGCCCTGCTCATCTAGAACTGGTTGTTGCCCACCACGAATGAAGATGCCTCCCCCATTGCTCCACCTGTCCTGTATGTTGCTTTACCAAAGCAACACACCTCAACATCCCCATCCCCCTCATTTCTCAAGTAGCTCACCGCCTACTTGGGCAGGTGCATCTTCGTCAATGGCGACGTCTGTTCGCACACGCTCATGTAGTCGCCTGTGCCCTATGCCATTTTTTTCTTAAGGCTTATTTCAGTCTGTAGGTTACGGGGATGGTGTACTTTACTCGCACCACTTTGCCCTGCTGTTTGCCAGGAGTCCATCTGGGCATGGCTTTGACCACGCGGATGGCCTCGTCTTTCAGGGCTTGGACACCGGCCTTATAGTCTTTCTCGCTCACAGTGGCCTTGGCTACCACCACTTGGGGGTCATTAGCATCTTGAAAAGTTTCCACAACCTTGGGCTTAGTAATGCTACCGTCTTTCTCGACGATGAACTGCACCTTCACCCGCCCTTGTACTCCATGCTCTTCCGCCTGTTTGGGATACTTTACGTTTCTTACGAGGAACTCCATCAGCTTCGCGTCGCCACCTGGAAATTGGGGCAACTGCTCACAGATGTCGTACACGCTGTCTCCCTGTTGCTCTGTTTCGGCAGTGGGCTGTTCGTAAGCTATGGTTTTTGCCGTGCCAGCCACCAGCACTCCGACTGTGGCAATGGCAATGATAGCGTACTTCTTCATAGTTCGAACGGATTTACTTAAACATGCTCTGCTTAATCAGCTGCTGAATGTCGGCGGGCGTGTTCTTGGTCTTGCAGCAATCTAAGATGTACTTCACGACCTTGTCGGGCAGGGTGACTTTCTTCCAGATGTCGTGGCGTTTCATCCATGTGCCTTTTGTCGTGGTCTTGTCTACCCAGACGATGGCATCCTTGATGGCCTCGCGCCCCATTTCCGAGTACCAGCCGTCCTTGAACGTGTAGGTGCCATACTCGTGGGGCATCACCACCACCTTGCCCTCCTTGGTCAGGGCAAGCTCTGCGCAGGCATACTCGCCGTCAGCACCATAGAACTTGAACTGGCTGTAGCCGCTCTCTTTACCGCACACCGTTTTCTTCTCACCTTCCCACTGCATGGACTCCATGACCCATGTGCCGATGAGTTCCTTGTCGTCCACCTTTACGTTTTGTGCGCTCACCTGCATGGCTCCCAGAAGTGCCATTGCCATTACTAACATTGCTTTTTTCATAAGTTTTACGTTTTAAATTAGTTAGACATTGAGTGAATTCTCCGGCTGCAAAAGTACATGCTTTCCGCCGTTCTGCCAAGCTTTTGGCTTTGCATTCATTTTGCAAAGTGTTTGCAAAATGTTTGCATGCCCTTCGTGTACCGGTACCAAGACGCTACGCTGAATCTCCTCCTTTTTCAAAATAATTTGCATTCCACGGATTTTTGACAATCTAAAAGCGGACGAGGATGTGTTGTTCCAATCCTCGCCCACCTTGTATTTTGTCGTTATTCTTTGTCTTCTATATTTAAACTTCCTCCAATCCTTGTACTGTAATCTCTGTCAATGCTTGCCTGATTTCGTCATCTGTGGGAGGGTTGACGATGAGCCAATCCACGGCCTCGGTATAGTCTATATCGTCGAAGTAACAGAGCTGGGAACGAAACATCTTCTCAGAGAAGAGTTCATTTCTTACCTGCCAAAAGTAGTTTGCATGTTAGCATGATGGAGCGGCCTACGAGGTTCGTGGTATGCACGAAGCGGTCGGTATCGACGAATGAGATACGTGTGTATTGGCGTACATCGAAGAGGTTTTCTCCTGTGAGTTTCCATACAGCCCACTTGGCCTTATACTGAACCGATGCTGAGAGCATGGAGGCATCTTTGTACTTGCCTGGCTCTACCATGTTGTGCATGAAGTTGAATGTGCTGCGTATCTCAATGGTTGGTATCGGGAATACTGCCACCGAACCAGTACAGCGGAGATTATCGGACGACTGGCGTGAGGACT
>JAEEGG010008339.1_pt1 | contig 23537 bp, 19 predicted proteins | sample 9134161 | NCBI WGS metagenome assembly JAEEGG01 (sample SAMN16246543, study PRJNA631951) | gut metagenome | biome: gut microbiome; feature: rumen; material: CR-attached | host: Bos | place: Iran: Karaj | collected 2018-10
AAGCAGGACAAGAAAACCTGGGTATAGTTACTTCCAGTAAGCCTCGAACTTGTGCGTGACGCGTTGCTCTACGGGGGGTAAAGTCATATAGTCGCCATAGGTGCGCTGTAAGTAATCCTTATAGCCAACCATCGTCTTATACTGTTTCCTTTCGAACTCGATATCCACTGACGAGGCGATATCCTCTGCAGGGAAACATCCTTTGATACTTGGGCCAGCCTCCGTCATATTGCAGACGGTACGCGTCGGCTCTGTCAACACTATCAACTTCCGAATCTTACGCTCTATCTGCCCGACACTCATAGGCCAATGTTTATAGACATAATAAGCGAGGCGCGAACGCAGATAGTTATTCTTCGAAATCTTGCATCTTCTAATCTTATAGAGCAACTTTTTCTTTTTAAAGATACGTTCGCGCTCCTGCAAGTCATCCGTCACATAGTCAACCGGGAAGATATCCATATAGACACCGATTTCGTATCCAGCCGTTTCCTTTTCCACCATTCGCGTGCGTAGATCGACAACCTTGGCAAAGGTATAGTAATAGTGTTGCTCCGTCTGAGGATTAATAGCTCGATAATGTCCAGAATCAGAAGTATAAGTCTGGAGCAACTCTTCATAGTCCTTGCGAGGCATATAGATGTCTATGTCGTCATCCCAAGGAATATATCCCTTATGGCGCACCGCCCCAATGAGTGTGCCGCTCGACAGGAAATAGCGCAGGCCGTGAGCCTCACAAAAGCGATGGACCTCGTCGAGAATGCCCATCTGAATCTGGCGCAGTTCCTGAATGTCTTCAATCTTTCTCATTGCTTGAAAGATTAGTTGCCGGGCTTTTCCTTGCCGTGAACGCTCTTCACCTTCATACCTAACTTACCTGGAAGGATAGCATTGAGAATGATACCCACGAGGGCCGACAATGCTAGGCCGGAGAAATGAATGGGACCAATGCTCACATTGTCATCGGCACCATATTTCACACCGATGGCAATGACCAGAATCAAGGCTGCCACAAAGACGTTGCGGGAAGAGTTGAAATCCACACCGTCTTCCACCAGATTGCGCACACCGACAGCTGATATCATGCCGTAGAGAATAAGGCTCACACCACCGATGGTGGCTGCGGGCATCAGACCAATCAGACACGCAAATTTCGGACAGAACGACAGTAGGATAGCCAAGACAGCTGCCAGCCGGATGACAGCAGGGTCGAAGACCTTGGTGAGGTTCAGCACACCGGTATTCTCGCCGTATGTCGTGTTGGCAGGGGCACCGAAGAGCGAAGCCAGCGAGGTTGCCAGACCGTCGCCCATCAGCGTGCGGTGCAATCCTGGTTCCTTCAGAAAGTCTTTGCCTACTGTTGACGAAATGGCACACATATCGCCAATATGCTCCATGATAGTAGCAACAGCGATAGGCATAATTGCGATGATGGTGGAAATGAAAAACGAAGTGTCGAGATTGTCCATCACTGCCAAAACTGTCTGTTCACGACTGAACGGCAAACCTATCCAAGCAGCGTCATCGAGTGCAGCAAAATTAACTTCGCCCATCACTGCCGCGAGGGTATAGCTGACCAACACGCCTAACAGGATAGGAATGATTTTGATGATACCCTTGCCCCATACACTGGAACCAATCACCGTCACGATAGCCACAATAGCTAAGAGCCAGTTGGTGGTGCAATTCTGAATGGCACTACCCGAAAGTACCAGACCGATGGCAATAATCATGGGGCCTGTCACCACAGGCGGGAAATAGCGCAACATCTTTTCTATGCCGAATGACTTGATGAGAGCGGCCATCACAAAATAGCACAGACCGGCAAAGAAAACTCCCATGCAGGCATAATCCAAAGCCAGCGTCTCGCTCATTCCCTGTTCTACGCCCAGTGTCTTCACCGAAATGTAACCTCCGAGAAATGCAAATGACGAACCGAGGAATGCCGGTACCTTGAATTTGCTGACGCAGTGGAAAACCAACGTGCCAATACCGGCAAACAGCAAGGTTGACGACACGGAGAGACCGGTAAGCACAGGTACCAATACGGTGGCGCCGAACATGGCAAACAAGTGTTGGATACCTAATACGGCATACTTGGGGTAGCCTAATTGTCTGGCATCAGTGATGCCTTCTTTGGGAGTAACTTGCATAAGTAAAATATTTAACTCCGTCCGAACAGCCACTTCTTGAAGAACGGGCTGATACGGAGGATATTTGACGTGATAATGCTGAAGACAATGATGACCAAACCTACAAGGATGGACAGCGTGGTGTCAACCACAAAATTGTGCGTGTGAGCGTTGAAAAACGCGCCGATGTGTGGCAGGTCAGGCATGAACAGGAAATGTATGAGGTAAATGTCCAGCGTTCGGCGTCCAATATACTGCAGCGTCGCGCCCATCATGGTAAATTTCGTGAAGTACTGCTGGTAGGTGCGGAAATACATAAAAACGATGGTCAATAACAAAAACTTCGCCAACGTCAGGGGAACGATGGCCCACGTCATTCGCATGTAGTGCCATTTCAGCGCGTCGAGCGTACAGAAAATGACGATAACTATGAGCAGCGGGAAGAACCACTTCGAGTCCATGACGCGCTGGGCCTTCTGCCAATAGCGATGCACGATGTTGCCGTAAAGGAAAAAGGGGAAGTAGAGGAATACCTGACTGAGACTCGTGTACATGAGAAAATTGCACAACTCTGTTTTTGCACCGCGATATCCCTGCGCCCACGAGAAATACTTCGGTTGGTAACAGCTCTCGTAAAGCACAAGTGACAACAGAAATAGCACCACGATAGGCAGCCACGAGGCGTGCTTCATTTTGCTTTCCATATAGGCGAAGGGATAGTAGATTAGGAACATCCACAGCAGCGCCACCGTAAACCAATAGCCGCCCTTCAGCGGTGACATCAGTTCCTCTTCGACCGACGGCCAGAAATTCTTGTACAAAAGGGCAATGGCGAGCAAGAAGAACACGGCCGTAGGGATAAGTTGTACGCGCAATTTTTTCAGCACAAGTACACCAAGGTTGCGAAGGTTCCACACCTGCGAGGCCTTGTACGCCAAAAATCCGCTGACGAAGAAGAACAACGGCATGCGGAAAAGAATGAGGAACGGCATAGATGACGAATGTCGCCACGACTCACCGAAACCGCTCTGTGCGACGTGATATGCGACGACGAGAATCATGGTGAATCCACGTAGTGCGTCGAGCCATTCCAATCGAGGCTTCTTTGCTGGGGAAATATCGTTCATGGCGACAAAGTTACGAAATTTCTTCAAATGAACAAAGAAAAATCCGATTATCTTTGGTATTTTGCTTGCTTTTTCGTACCTTCGCAGGCAGAAATCAACTTAAAACAAGAAAATGGACATTACAGAACGATTTTTGAACTATACAAAGTTCGACACTCAGTCAAGCGAGGAAAGCGAGACTGTGCCCAGTACAAGCAAGCAGTTGCTGTTTGCAGAACACCTGAAGAAAGAGTTGGAGCGCGAGGGCTTGGACGATGTGGAAATGGATGACAAAGGCTACATTTACGCCACGCTGAAAGCCAACACGAAGGACAACGTGCCTGTCATTGGCTTCATCTCACATTATGACACCAGCCCCGACTGCAGCGGAGCCGACATCAAGCCCCAAATCGTGCGCAATTACGACGGTAGCGACATTCTGCTATCAGAAGGCATCGTGTCGAGCCCAAAGAAGTTCCCCGAGCTGCTGCAACACGTCGGCGAGGACCTCATCGTGACTGACGGCACGACACTATTGGGTGCCGATGACAAGGCCGGCATCGCTGAAATCGTGCAGGCTATGGTGTACCTGCAGGAACACAAGGAGATCAAACACGGCAAGATCCGTGTGGCGTTCAACCCCGACGAGGAAATCGGTATGGGTGCGCACCATTTCGACGTCGAGAAGTTCGGCTGCGAGTGGGCATACACAATGGATGGCGGCGACGTAGGCGAGCTTGAGTTTGAGAACTTCAACGCTGCGTCAGCCAAAATAACCATCAAGGGCGTCAGCGTTCACCCAGGCTACGCGAAGGGCAAGATGGTTAATGCCAACGCGCTGGCCGCCGAGTTCGCAAAGATGCTGCCAGAGGACGAGACTCCAGAGACCACCGAGGGCTATCAGGGCTTCTACCATCTGCTGGGCATCACATCGAACATCGAACAAGCCAAGCTGTCTTACATCATCCGCGATCACGACCGCGACAAATTCGAGGACCGTAAACGCTTCATCCAGCGCTGCGCTGAACAGATGAACGAGAAATACGGCGCAGGCACGGTGGAATGCGTGTTAAGCGACCAATATTATAATATGAAGGAGAAAATTGAGCCCGACGCCATGCACGTCATCGACCTCGTGTTACACGCCATGCAAGACTGCGGCGTGGCGCCGAAGGTGCGTCCCATCCGCGGTGGAACGGATGGCGCTCAGTTGTCGTTCAAAGGTCTCCCCTGCCCCAACATCTTTGCTGGCGGCATCAACTTCCATGGTCCGTACGAGTTCGTGCCCATCCAGTCGATGGAGAAGGCAATGCACGTCATCGTGAAGATTTGCGAGCTTACTGCAGAATATAATAAATAGAGGTAAGAAGGAAGTGGGGGATGAAAATCTTCAAAAAATCGAGAGGTCTGACGCTGATATTGTTGGCGGCACTGCTGTTGGAAATCATCTCCGGCATCCAGTACTACTACACACACGATATGCTCGCAGATGAACTGGAGAAGCGCGCGGAGCTGGAGCTGACAACGAAGGTCATTCTGACGAAGAGCAACATGAACCTTGCTGTGAACTCGGTAAACGGACACCTCTGGGATGTCATGCGCAACATCCACCAACCGGACTCTATGTTAGATGTGGCCGAATGTGTGCTCCGTTCGCACAAGAATTTGCTCGGCTGCGGCATCGCTTTCGAACCTAACTTCTACCCCATGAAGGGCCGTCTGTACGAGCCCTACGCCTATTGGCACGACGGCGACGTGGTGAAGGCACAGATTGCCAGCGACCACCACGACTACACCCAAAACGCAAGCTACCAGAAGGTCGTGCATACGCGAGAATGGCTATGGACGGAGCCGTACTATTACGAGGAGGCGAAAACGTCGATGATAACGTACGTGCAACCGCTGAAGGACGCAAATGACAGCATCATGGCGGTGTTTATGCTCGACCTGTCCACCGACTGGCTGGGCGACACGCTAAACTATCGCCAGCTCTACCCGTCGTCGTACACGCTGCTGCTGTCGGAACAGGGCAAGCTGATAGCCGGTCCGCGAACGACAGAGAAAAATGAAGAGGACATCCGCCGCATCATCGCCGTCGTCAACGATGACAACACCGGAAAACTGCTGTGCAGTAAGGAAAATACGCGTACGTACAGCTTCGAAAGCAGCGGCGGCGACGAGGCCTTCGTATTTACTGCCAAGTTCAAGACCGACCCACGCTGGCAGATGGTTGTTGTGTGCTACGAGGACGAGGTGTTCGGTCCACTGCGCGATGCCCGCGTAAACATCCTTTTGATGATGCTCATTGGTTTTGCCATCATGGGCTTCATCGTCTACCGTTTCTTCATGAAAGAGCGCGACCTAAACAAAGCATTGCTAAAACAGACACGTATCGACAGCGAATTACGCATCGCCCGCGACATCCAGTTGAAGATGCTGCCGATGACGTATCCGCCTTTCCCCAACCGCAGCGACCTTGATATTTACGGTTCGCTGGTGCCGGCTCGCGAGGTTGGCGGTGACATGTATGACTTCTTCATCCGTGACGAAAATCTGTTTTTCTGCATCGGTGATGTGTCAGGCAAGGGTGTCCCCGCGGCGATGCTCATGTCAAGCACGCACTCGTTGTTCCGCGCGTTCTCCAGCCACGGCAACGACCCAGCAGAAATCATGCACCACATCAATGAGTCGGCGTGCCAGGGCAACGACTCGAATATGTTCGTTACGATTTTCATCGGTGTGCTCAACCTACAGACAGGCCGACTGCGTTACTGCAATGCCGGCCACGACCGCCCCATCGTCATCAGCCACAACGGCATCAATATGCTTGACGCCAAGCCACACTTACCCGTCGGCATCTTTGACGATATGCACTACGAAACTGAGGAATGCGCGCTAACGCCAAACAGCATGATGTTCCTCTATACCGACGGACTGACGGAGGCGATGGCTCCGTTATCCGACACCGACCACAATGCGGAGACCGAGCGTCACAATCAGTTTGGCATCGAGCGCGTCATGAGCCAACTGCAACATCATGAGGCACAAACCAGCGCCAAACAGCTACTCGACAGCATAAACATGGCAGTGAGCAACTTCGTCGGTGACGCAGAGCAAAGCGACGACCTCACTATGCTCGCCATCCGCTACACCCCGTCATAGTTTAATGCGACTAATACGGTAGATTTGGAAGCGATAGACGCAGAGAGTTATAAGGAAATAACAGCCAACATGAATCCATAGGATGCGGAGTTCGTTGAGAACATCTCCGAGTGAAGCTCCCATGGAGTTAAGACGTATGAAGGCGCGGCAGCCAAAGGTAGATGGGAACAGCCATGAAACACCCTGCCACATTCCGGGAATGTTGGACTGCGGCCACGAGACGCCCGTCATAAACAACAGGGGTACAGATATGAAGACTACGAGCAGCATGACATTCTCGCGATATTTCACCATACACGATACCACCATGCCGAAGAATACGCAGGCGAGCACATAAGGGATCATGAATGCCAGCAGCGTAGTCCATTCTGCCAGTTGCGGGAAATGGAACAATCGCGGAACACCGGCAGCCAACCAAGCTCCCATGACGGAAAAAATCATCACATAGCACATCGACTTGCCAAAGACTATCGGGAGCGTGCTCTGATAGTGCGGATTGCGAACAGGAATAAGGTTTCGACCGATATTTTCGTCACGGGCCGTACCTGCCGACAATCCGATGCCGAGCACCAATGTCTGTTGCAAGATAAGCATCAATACTGCAGGGAGTACCGATGAGCCATATCCGCCCTGAGGATTGAACAGCGGCACGTCGTCACAATCCAGAGGTCGTGAGGAAATGACTTCTTCACGCGCAGTATAGTGTCCTCCTAACTTTTTCGTCACTTCACTACCCATCTGCATGCTTACTGTCTGTGCCGTTTGGAAAATAGCTTTATACGTCAGCATCAGACTCATGTCACAATAAACGCTGATGGTTCCCTGTTCCAAACGTAGCACGCGAGTCTCGAAATCAGCAGGAATCAGATAGATACCTTTTACCAGCTGACGACTAACCAACGATTTTGCCTCATCAAGGTCTTGCGCATAATAAGCCACACGAACTTCAGACGAAGCATCACACATACGCAGGAATTGGCGTGACAAAGCGGAATGCGACTGGTCAACCACACATACAGGAACCTCGTGAACAGCCTCGTTGTTATAAATCCATGAATACAGCAACGGATAGACAATAGGCACTACGATGAAAAAGATGAGCACGCCCTCGTCCTTCAACACTTGCTTCATCTCCTTACACCAGATGAAACACGTATCCGCGATACCTTGATATATATTATGGAATATAGACATAAGTGAGCATTGCATTTTTAATCTTCTTCAATACGAGCCAGGGAAGCAACATGAAAGCTGCAAGAGCCGCGAAATGGAACCACACCTCAATAAGTGGAAATCCATTGAAGACACAACCTTGATAAATCATCCAATAGTGTCGCAGCGGGAAGAGCCACGACAACGACTGCAGTGGGCCGTCCATACCCATAATTGGAAATGCGGAACCTGCCATCGATATGCTAAGCACCGCCCACAGCGAACTGATACTCATCGACATACGCAGCGAGGGCATCAGTCCGAAGGCAAAGATGCCAAAGCCCTGTGATGCCAACACCTGCATCAGTCCCAAGAGTACCAACATCCACGGACTTCCCAGATGGGGGAAATGCAAATGGTAGAACACATAATATTCGTAACCATAAATGATAGCCAGCCAAATGAGCATCTGCGGCAGGAACTTGCCAAAGATGGCCACCAGAATGTTGTTATCCGTGAGTGCAAGCCACTTTTTCGACGAGTTAAATTTCAGTTCCGTTCCTAAAGAATACGTAGAAATCAGGAAAATGAACAGCATAATGATACCTGGTACCATCACCGTGGTTAAATAAATGTTGTAGCTTGACCAGGGATTTGCAATCTGGTGGAGGTCCATCTTAATAGGTTGCATCAACGTCTGTATCTGCTCGTCTGTAAGTCCTTTGGCACGCATCGTTCCTTGCCCTACAGCAGCCGAACCAAGCGTAGAAATGGTCTTCAGATCTTTCATCATCATGGAACCGGCAGCCATCGTCGTATAGGAATAGTAATACGATATCTTAGGCTGTCGTGAAGCCAACAGCTTCTCCGTCGTACCCTTCGGGATGTAAAGGAATCCATAAATCTCGTTACGCTGAACAGCCTTACGAGCCTCCGTGACACTAGGATAATGGGCCACGACTTTCGACATCTGGAATCCGTCCAATTTGAGTCCCAATGCCCTCGACGTCGACGTATTGTCCAAGTCAACGACACCCACTGGCATACTTGTAGGCAGACCGTCATCCATCATAGAGGTGAAGAAAAAGATCACCAGCAATGGGAACAGTACCATGCAGAAGCGGTAGATGTGATTCTTACGCAGAATCAACAACTCTCGCATCATGACCTCGTATATCTGTCTCAGCCTTTTCAATTGTCAACTATTTAACAATCAGCGACATACCAGGACGCAAACCATCGAATTTCTCCGTCGGACGAGCTCTGACTTCGAAGGTCTTCAGGTCGTATTGACCATTGGCCTTGGTAGCTTTCCATACAGCAAACGAACCTTGGTCCTTCATATAATAGACCTTCATTTCCACCTCTTTATTAAAGGCGGGCACGAAAGCCTTGAAAGTCTTGCCGACTTCCATGCCGTTCAACTGGTCTTCACGAACGTTGAAAGTACCCCACATGTCCTGCATCATCGAGATAGTCATAATAGGTGAACCGGTTCCCACCAATTCTCCAACCTTCGGATAGATACTGCTAACCTCGCCTTCCATCTGGGCAATCTGCACAGTCTCGTGGATATAGCTGTTTACCTCCTGCACTGCACCACGGGCACGACCAACCTGAGCGGCAGCAGCCAGCTTATCCTCACGGCGAGCACCGTTCTGGGCCATCTGATACTGACTCTCGGCAGCCTTGCATTGTGCCTCCATAGCCTTGTAGTTAGCATACACCTCATCACGCTTCTGAGCCGAGATGACACCCTCGTCGAACAAGCGTTGGATACGCTGATACGATTTCTCGGCAATCTCCAATCCAGCCTTGGCCTGTTGCCATACTTGGTAAGCACCTTGGATTTGCTCCTGACGAGCTCCATTCTGTGCTTTCAGTTCCAGTGCCGCAGCAGCATTTTCTGCGCTCTGAGCCTGTTCCATTTTTGCGCGCACCTCTGGTGCATCCAAAATGGCCAGCGTATCGCCAACCTTAACGTAATCGCCTTCTTTCACTCTGATTTCCAGAATACGTCCTGGAACCTTACTCGACACGCGGTATTCACTGACTTCCACCTGTCCCTGAATCAGTTCAGGGTCACGTCCCAATGCGAAGAAACCTATCAGGGCCACAATGATGACGACCACTGAAAAACCGAGAATTGCAAACAGGATGTTCTTATGTTGTTCTTTAGCCTGGTTTGACATAATCTTTATATTTTGAACTTTAAACTTTCTAATCGTTTCTTTAGTACGCTTGCCTTAGCAAGAACTTTAATCTAATGTGCCAAGGGCTTTCTGCAGGTTCACCTGACTGAGCTTGACATCTATCTCTGCATCTATCCTCTGCGACTGGGCCTGCAGCCATGCCGTCTGAGCCTCCATCACAGTAGTCGACGAAATAACACCTTCCCTGAATCCGAGATTGGCCGTTCGCAGGTTTTCGTCGGCTTTCTGGATATTGACCTTCGCCATCTCCAGTTTCTTGTTAGCCTCTTGCACCTGGAAGTTGCTCTGGTTCACCTGCAGGGTAATCTTTTCGCGGGCATCGTCCATTCTCAACCGAGCAATGGTCGTTGCACCTTTCGAGGCACGTACCTTATATGCCACATCACCCCAGTTCCAGATGGGGACACGAACCATCACGCCAACATTCCAGACACCTCCGAACTTGCGCTGGAAGCCATTATACAGATTGGGATTCGACACCAGATAGCCACCCGTCAACATCACCTGCGGCAGATTGCCGGCTTTCAGGATGTTCGTCAGTTGCTTGCTCATATCAACCATATTCTGCAGTTGCCTCAACTCCGGACGATTCTCCAAAGCCTGGTCCACTTCCATCTGTGGTGTTACTTCTGTCACAGTTTCCAACGTTTCTTTCTCCTCGTCAGCCAAAATGATTTGTTCTGATACAGGCATTCCGCACAACTGGCAAAGCAGCATCTTCGACAATACCAGACCGTCGTTCACCTTGGTGAGCATCATCTCGGCCTCGTTGACCTTCACGCTGACACTCAATCCCTCGCTACGGGTTGCCACGCCCTCCTGAATCATCTTCTGCACGTCGCCGTCCAGCTTCTTCACCAGGTCGAGATAGCCCTCTGCCAACTTCTGCTTGTGACGCAACGACACCACTTGCCAGTAAGTCTGGTCAATGCTATACAGCGTCTGCTGCCTCGTCTGTTCAGCAGAGTTACAGGCAAGTTCCTCGCCAAGATCGGCCATCTTGTTCATAGCGATGATGGCACCGCCCATAAACACAGGCTGCGTCACCATCACGGCTCCGGCAAACATGTTTCGCGTATCGGTATGAAACGCATCCACAATACCTCGGCCGAGACCGTCAAGCGGAGCACCGAGACCGGCAGCCAACTGTCCGACATTAGTGGCAATGCCTTCCTGGGTAATGCCCAATGCATTCAGCATTTTCCAAGTACCTTCCGGCACCTGCGACATCATATCATTCACTTTTCCTCCAATACCACCGGCCAGCGAAGTGCCCAAATTCGAGAGCGTCTCCTTCTGCTCGTCGCTGAGCAGCGAAATCTCCTTGCTGGTCCATTCGTAGCCGCCCAGCGCGCTGACATGCGGCAAGTATTTTGTACGTGCCGACTTACGCACATTGGCAGCAACCTCCTGCTTGACGCGCGAAATACTGAGCTGCTTGTTGTTGCGGAGCGCCATGGCCCTGCAACTGTCCAGCGAGAGCAGCCGTTGTGCGACAGCCCCTTGTGGCAGCCCTGCAGCAAGCAGGAAGAAAGCAATGATTTTATTCTTCATTCTTTATTTCTCAAATGTAAAGTTTCTCGATCCAATAGCCTGTCCGTCACAGAAGATGCTGACGTTATACTGTCCACCACCAAGGTATTCGTTCACCGTCCAATAGAGGGTCAGCGCCGTTTCTTCACCAGTATATTCGATGCTCTTCTTCATCGACCACGCCATCTGCTTACCGCTATATTCAAACGTGCCTCCGCCATTGAGCACCTCACCTTCTGGCGTCATCACACGTACATAGACGTTACGCGTACCATTGCTGGCGGTGACGTTCTTCGTGATGACAAACGACACACCCAGCGACTTGGCATCCTTCATCTTCTTCGCCACCTTACCGTTCTTCTTCAACGGTGTCAGCGAGATATTCGTAGCATCCAGCTGGGCGGCAATAGCCACCTTCTCCGACAACGAAGCCTTCTCCGTCGTCAACGTCTGGTTCTGCTGGTTGCTCTGTTCCAATGCCGAACGCACACGGTCGTTCTCCGTCATCAGGTCCTGATTCAGACGGTTCAGCGAATCAATCTGTATCACATACGACCGCAACACGGCACGCACCGTGGCCAGTTCCTTCTTCAGTCGGGTAATCTCGGCTGCATCACTGGCGTGTGTACGTTTCAACTCTTCCAGCAGTTTCTGCGTGTGTTCCTGCTCACGAGTCAGTTCGGCAATGATGGAGTCGTTTTTGATATAGGTCTTCATCTCGTTGTATTGCAAGGCGAAGTTCTGATACTCTTTCTCCATTTCCTGCTTGTCCAACTCTGCCAACTGCTGCATATCCTGATTGGTTTGCTTCTCCTGTTTCAGGCTAAATCCCAGCCAACCGATCACTGCCAACAGAGCAACGATGACAACGCTCACAAGAGCCCTATTTACTACCTTTTTTTCCATAATTTCTCAATTTTGGCTGCAAAATTAGCATTTTTCTATGAAAAACACAAGGAAAAGTTGCTCGTTTTCAATTTATTCACTATATTTGCATCATTATTAACATCATTATTAACGTACTGAGACCTGAAACGGATGAAAAAAACGGGCTTTTTATATCGTGTTTTCGACCTATACTACGACGGGTTCCGCTCCATGAAACTGGGACGGACGCTGTGGGCCATCATCCTCATCAAACTTTTTGTCATTTTCGTCATCTTGAAGTTGTTCTTCTTTCCTAACTTCCTGAAGACGCATGCTGCCGAGGGCGAAGAGCCCGATTTTGTCGCTTCCGAGGTGATTGACCGCGCCTCGCCCTGACATCCCTACCCTCTCTAACAAAAACAATTCCTAACAAAACCTAACAATATGAATGATTTACTTTTAAGCATCGACGCTGGTTCCATCAACTGGGCACGAGCACAATTCGCATTGACGGCCATCTACCACTGGCTGTTCGTTCCGCTGACCCTCGGACTGGCTGTCATCATGGGCATCTGCGAAACCATCTGGTATCGCAAGCGTGACGCCTTCTGGCGTAACACAGCACAGTTCTGGCAAAAACTCTTCGGCATCAATTTCGCCATGGGTGTTGCCACAGGTATCATCCTGGAGTTTGAGTTCGGCACCAACTGGTCAAACTACTCTTGGTTCGTAGGCGATATCTTCGGCGCACCACTGGCCGTCGAAGGCATCGTGGCATTCTTTATGGAGTCCACCTTCGTGGCCGTGATGTTCTTCGGCTGGAAGAAGGTCTCTCCCGGCTTCCACCTCGCCTCCACGTGGCTCACAGGCTTGGGCGCAACGATTTCCGCGTGGTGGATTCTGGTGGCCAACGCATGGATGCAGTATCCCGTTGGTTGCGAGTTCAATCCTGACACCATGCGCAACGAGATGGTATCGTTCTTCGACGTGGCCCTCTCGCCGTTTGCCATCGACAAGTTCTGCCACACGGTCATCTCCGCCTGGATCATCGGAGCTATCTTCGTGGTGGCCGTTTCCTGCTGGTATCTCATGCAGAAACGCGAGACGAAACTGGCCATCGAGAGCATCAAGATTGGTGCCATCGTGGGTCTCATCGCCTCGTTGGGTGCTGCCATGACAGGACATAAGTCGGCACAGAGCGTTGCCGAGGTACAGCCCATGAAACTGGCAGCTATGGAGGCGCTCTACAATGGCGGCACGGACATTGGTCTTACCGCTGTAGCTTGGGTGAACCCCTTCGTTCAGCCCGACTACATGAGCGAAGAGTCTGCTCCGCTGAAGATTGAGATGCCTTACGCCCTGTCGTTTATGGCTACCAACGACATTCACGGCTATGTACCTGGCATCAACGACATCCTCAATGGCTATACCAAGCCCGACGGCACACGCGAGCCGTCCGTCGACGAGAAGATTGCTCGCGGTAAACAGGCCATCACCGCCCTTGCAGCCTATCGTAAGGCCAAGAGCGAAGGTGCTGACGAAGCCACGTTGAACGCTCAGCTCTCAACAATTAAAGAGAATATGCCGTATTTCGGCTACGGCTACGTCAAGAACAAGGCCGACCTCGTGCCTTACGTCCCCGTCAATTTCTGGGCGTTCCGCATCATGGTGGGACTGGGCTGCATCTTCATCCTCTACTTTGCCGTCCTGCTGATCATGACTGTCCGCATCCCCTGGCTGTCAGCCATTGTCCGTCGCCTACTGGCCGTCGTCTGCATACTGCCAGAGACGGAAGCCGACGACCGTTGCACCATCGCCACACTGCCGAAATGGCATTACTGGGTGCCCATCATCCTCGTGCCGCTGGCCTATATCGCCTCCGAGAGCGGCTGGCTGGTCGCTGAGTTCGGTCGTCAGCCCTGGACCATTCAGGACATGCTTCCCACATGGGTTGGCGTCAGCGATGTCGACGGTTTCAGCGTCGCCCTGACCTTCATCCTCTTCCTCATCCTCTTCACCACCATGCTGGCTGTCGAGATTAACATTATGCTCAAACAAATCAAGAAAGGACCCAAATCATGACATACGATTTCTTACAGCACTACTGGTGCTTCCTGGTATCACTCCTTGGTGCATTACTGGTTTTCCTGTTGTTCGTTCAGGGTGCCAACTCGATGGTGCGCTCGTTGGGATATACCGACGAGGGACGCCGACTCATCATCAATTCCACAGGCCGTAAGTGGGAGTTCACGTTCACCACGCTGGTCACCTTCGGCGGTGCCTTCTTCGCCTCCTTCCCGCTGTTCTACAGCACCTCGTTTGGCGGAGCCTACTGGCTGTGGATGATCATCCTTTTCACCTTCGTCGTCCAGGCTGTCAGCTACGAATTCCAGAATAAGCTGGGCAACATCTTTGGTGTAAAGACTTTCCAGATGTGTCTGGTTATCAACGGATTATTAGGCCCACTGTTGCTCGGTGGTGCAGTAGCGACATTCTTCGAGGGCTCTAACTTTATTGTCGCCAAAGAGAACCTCGTCGACTCGGGTGCCATCACGCCAGTCATCAGCCAATGGGCCAACGCCTCTCACGGTCTCGACGCCCTGCTCAACCCCTGGGTGTTGGTGTTCGGACTGGCCGTCATGTTCCTGGCACGCGTGTTGGGCATCCTCTATATTATTAATAATGTTAACGACGAGGACATCCGCTCACGGGCCAGCGTCCGACTCATCGGAGCAGCCGTTCCCTTCCTCGTGCTGTTTGTGGCTTATCTGGTCCACCTGCTCCTGAAGGACGGCTATGCCTACGACGAGACAGGGCTCATCTCGATAGTGCCTTACAAGTATCTCGACAATTTCCTCACGCTCTGGCCACTCACCATCCTCTTCCTCATTGGCGTGGTGCTGGTGCTCTTCGCCATTGGCAAGACCATTGTGTCGAAGGATTACATCGGTGGCATCTGGCCTGCGGGCATTGGCGTCGTACTCGTCGTACTGCCCCTGCTGCTCATGTCGGCATGGAATGGCACAGCCTACTATCCCTCCACGGCCGACCTGCAGTCGTCGCTGACCATTGCCAATTCGTGCAGCAGCGAGTTCACCCTGCGCACCATGTTCTACGTCAGTCTCATCATCCCCTTCGTCTTAGCCTACATCGTCTATGCCTGGTGGGCTATCGACAAGAAAAAACTCGACAAGCAGGAGATTGCCGACGACCACGCATACTAAGATTCTGCGCATCGCAGTACCCTCAATAGTGTCGAACATCACCGTTCCGCTGTTGGGACTCGTCGATGTGGCCATTGTCGGCCACATGGGCAGTCCCGTATATATCGGTGCGGTGGCGGTGGCGTCCATGATTTTCAGTCTGGCCTACTGGCTCTTCGGATTTCTCCGCATGGGCGTCAGCGGAATGACGGCTCAAGCGTTGGGACGTCGCAACATGACGGAGGTCACGCGTCTGTTGGTACGTTCGCTGGCTGTCGCACTGGCCGTCGCCCTATTGTTCCTCGTGCTACAGATACCCATCCGGTGGCTGGCATTCGCGCTGATAGGTCCTACGCCAGATGTCACTCCCCTCGCCACCACCTATTTCCATATCGTCATCTGGGGAGCTCCGGCGTCGCTGGCACTATACAGCCTGCTGGGATGGTTCATCGGCATGCAGAACTCGCAGTCTCCCCTGGTGATATCCATCACGCAGAACGTTGTCAACATCCTCGTCTCGCTGACGCTGGTCTATGGCTTCGGCATGAAAATCGAGGGTGTTGCCCTGGGGACACTCATCGCACAATATGTCGGACTCTTCACGGCTATAGCCCTGCTGCTAAAATATTACGGACGACTGCTACCCTATTTCCGACGCGAGGGACTGATGCGTAACATCCATCAGTTTTTCGTCGTCAATCGCGACATCTTCCTCCGCACGCTATGTCTCGTCGCCGTCACCCTCTATTTCACGTCGGCGGGCGCACGCAGCGGAGCAGTCATCCTCTCCGTCAATACGGTCATGATGCAGCTCTACCTCTTCTTCTCCTATTTCATGGATGGCTTCGCCTATGCCGGCGAGGCCTTGGGGGGTAAGACCTACGGAGCAGGCAACACTTCCGCCTTCCGCGATGCCGTTCGCTGTCTGTTTCTCTGGGCTGCAGGCGTCACCCTGCTGTTTACGCTGGTCTATGTCGTGGCAGGACAAGGCATCGTGAGCCTGCTGACTGACGAACCACAGGTGCTGGCCGCTGCCGGCCGTTTTCTCCCTTGGGTGTGGCTCGTTCCCGTTGCCGGAGCGGCGGCATTCATCTGGGACGGCATCTTCATCGGCATCACCGCCACACGCGGCATGCTCCTGTCGTCGTTCGTCGCTGCAGTCTGCTTCTTTGCCGTTTTCTTGTTGGCAAAGACCACACTTGGCAACCACGGCCTGTGGCTGGCCTTCGTCATCTACCTTGCCATGCGCGGTATCCTCCAAACCCTAATGATGCGATCTCGTTGTTAATTGTGAATTGTTAATTGTGAATTGTGTCCTACCAGTCGGCCAGATTAGCCTGCGCCTCAATGCGCGTCTCAGTCTTGTCGTCCAAGGCGGGGAAGAAGTCCATCCGCGTCAGACGTTCTATCTCGTCCACGGTACGCACGGCATCCTTCATGGCCTGCTTCTTACCCTCGTTGCGATAGACGAATCCGATGGCCTTCGGACTGCCCTTCCTGCAGAGCACCACCTTGAAGAATGCCTCGGGCACCCACACCTTGTTGCGCCCGATGGTTTTCTGGTCGCCTGCCGTGTTGAACAACGGCCCGCAGACAATGTCCACGGCACCGTATTTCCTTGCCCACTCGCGACAGAGCATTTCCAGGTCGTTCCATTCATATTTGTTCAGCCCGTGGTTCTGCGGACAGATGTTCGTAAACAGAAACGACTGCGCCATAGCCTCCTTGTCCCACTTGTTGTCGCCCGCCGGACACATGTGACCACGATCGTAGCGTGAGTTATAGTAGTCGTTGTCCGTGGCACGACTGCCCAGGGCAATGTCCATGTCCTCCATGAATTTCTCCTCATGGCGTTGCTGCTTGCCACGCGTGTGGGCCGCTGTCAGGTGCCACGCCACCCAGTTCGGCGTCTTCGTCGTCGCGTTATACGACGTCGTGTAGCCCTTGCGATGCAACACCTGCTCAGGACGGTCTTTCAGCGGAGCCGGAATCTCGTACTGCTCCACGGCCTTTTGGCCCTTGAACGCCAGCACCCCCACCGCCACCGCTCCTATACATACAATGCTATATAGCTTCATCTTCATATACTATTTTGGGCGACAAAGTTACGAATAAGCGAGCAAAATGCAAAATGAAAACGAGTTTTTCTTTTCATTTTTGAGCGAAAGGACTCGAATATCTCAATATAGCGCTACTCGTTATTCCCCAAGAAAGCAATACGTTTTAGCGGCAGCATGTTCTTGTCGTCGTCGGTCATTTTGTCGTAGTACTCCTGCCACATCTCAATAAACTCATCACCATCAATCAGACGGATGAACTTATCGCCACTCGATGCAGCATGCTTGGCATCGGTAGAATATGTACCTGATGTAACAAACAAGGCGATGTCACCAGCTTTTAATATACCAAGTAGAGCTCGCACATCAGCAGCTCCAGTTGCGGTATCCGGCTTGTGTTTTACCTGCACTTTGATTCGTGGGGTCTTCGCGCCCAAAGGATCTGTATAAGCCACTATGTCTATGCCACCATCCTTGCCACGAGGAGCTACCGACTGAATATAATAACCCATAGCTTTGAGTAGTGATGCGACAAGGTCTTGGAATTCATAAGGATTCTTACTCTTCAGATATTCACGGATACCATTGGCTGCTCTCTCTTCCAAAGTCTCCAGTTCAATCATGGTTTCTTTTGCTGGGTCGTTTTCTTCTTCAGGTTGAGCCACAGGTTTTTCATCCGTTGTCTGCTCCTTGCCACGATACCATGCTTTATAACGTTTCCACGCCTCATCGCGCAATTTCTCTGCTCCAAACTTTAGTGCTTCCTCACCTTCAGGGGTTATCGTCCAATTACCCTTTTTCTTTATAAGGAACCCTGCACGCACGTAGTCAACAGATGTAAAATGCATATTGCTCTGCCAACGGATGTTGCCTGTATTCTCCAATGTCTCTTTCTCCCAAGCCGAGAGTTCTACAGTTTTTTCAATTTCTTGCATCAGTATGCGTATAGGCATTGTACCTCCGTTCTTCGAGAGAATGGTTAATGCTGCGAACATCGTCTTGGCCGACGTTACATAGGATTTTGATTTTGCTTTCATATCGTTATTTATTTATCAATTCTTGATAGAGTTTGAATAGTTCTGCCACACACTGACTTTCTGTCATTGTCTTCACATTAAAGCCGTAGGCCTGCATTACAGCCCTGTCGTTGTTCTGATGTGCTCTGCGGAGTTCAACAGGCATTGTCAATTCGTCGTATAGATCAGCGAGTGAAGAGTTTGGATATAGAGCACGAGCATCCAATATAGCTTGTGCAGTCTGCTCTATCTTCTGCTTCTGTTCTTCTGTAGGATTGGGCCAAGGGAAGTTATTGTAGACTGCGGGGGAATAACTATAGTCACTCTTTAGTCGTCCACAGACGACACGCATCCATGCCATATGAACATTTGACGTCATTACTCCAAACATATAAATTGATGCTTGTGGAATCAATATTAACTTGCTACTTGATATAATTTCTGGCGACATATAACCAATAGGTATGTACCTTCTGCGTTGTGAAGAAACTTCGGGCACTGCGAGATAGTTGCTTTCTGGCTGACGAATTTGTGTGAATAGCATTGGTATTTCTGCATCTCGACGTACAGAAGCAGTGGGACTTTTTAATCTAACCATTGAAACTTTCTCTAATCGGGTCATAATTGGCGAAATCTTTCTATATTCGGAAGGTGCAACACCTTTCATCCAAAGACAATAACGACATTTGTTATTAATAAATTCATCACTGCCCATATAACGTTTTATAAATGTGCCTGTTTCTGGGTAATTGTTTATTAACTCTTCTCTTTCCTCAATAGTCAATAAAAGATTACCTCCATCAGTAGGTTGACTACCTTTGCTCATGATGGGGAGTTGGGGATTTAGAGGTTTTCCACGAGATTGAATAAAAATATCAGGAGCTCCGATGAGGTATCCATTAATATGGTTAACATAATTCATCTTGTCACCATCAAATAATATTTTCTTGTTATTTGACTGAAAACATGTAAAACCGATGATAACACAATGAACAGCTGCCTTCAATGAAGCTTCACTTGTCCAAATGAAAGTTCTATATGCAAATTGTATTTCTGCTCCAAATTGTTCAAATAAAAAACTCCAAAGTGCAGCAACACTTTCACCTTGTGTAATACTATTTGTTGAAACAAATGCACATTTAATGAACGTATTTTGCATAATATCTACTGCTTTCTTATACCAACAAGCAACATAGTCGAGTTTACCATGTTTCTTGGCATCAGTAAAAACTAAATGCATATCTTCTTGCTGACTCTCACTACGCCACTGATGTCCCACAAATGGGGGATTACCTATTATATAGTTAAGGTGGTCTATGGGCACGACTGTTTCCCAATCAATTCTTAGTGCATTACCTTCTGTAATATTGGTATAGCTCTTCAATGGCAAGAAGTCGATGTTTTGATGGATAATGCGCTCAGTTTCGTTAAGCATTTGTGCCTCAGAAATCCAAAGAGCAGTGGTTGCAACAGTAACGGCAAAGTCGTTGATTTCGATGCCATAGAACTGCTGGATGCTGACCTTGATGGGATTGACAAAGACACCCATCATCGTCTGACCGTGATAGCGTTCACGAATGGCTTCATTCTCCAAACGGCGAAGGCTCAAGTAGGTTTCGGTAAGAAAGTTGCCAGAGCCACAAGCAGGGTCAAGGAAAGTCAATGAGGCCAGTTTATCTTGATAGGCATCGAGCTTCTTCTGGCGTTGCTTCTCTACCTTTTCCTCTAATATCACATCGAGTTCTTTGCGAAGGTCGTTCAAAAACAATGGGTCTATCACCTTGTGAATGTTCTCAATGCTGGTATAGTGCATGCCTCCTGAGCGACGAGTTTCTGGATTCAGCGTACTCTCAAAGACTGCACCAAATATGGTTGGTGAGATCTCGCTCCAGTCAAAGTCAAGGCTCGCATTTTGGAGTAGTGTCTGCTTCAACTCTTCTGTAAACTGTGGAATCTCGATTTGCTCTTCAAACAGTCCTCCATTGGTATAAGGGAATGCTGCCAGTTCTTCCTGCAGGTATTTACTACGCTTCTCTTCTGGCGTGTTCAGTACTTCAAACAAGTCACGTAATGCCCTGCGCATGTCTTTTGCCTCATAGATGACAAGGAAATCGTGGAATTGATCTCTTGTAAAGATGCCAGCATCCTCAGCATAAAGACAGAACACCAGACGAACACAGAGAATGTTCAACCAGCGGAGAGCTTCAGGTGAATTGTCGTCATATTGTTTAAGCAGAGCCTCATAGATTTGTCCCACTATATCACCAGCCTTTATTGACACCTCCATCTCCTTAGAGAGATGTTCGCTCTTGGCATCAACAAGGAAATGCAAACGATAGTATTCCTTGCCTAAGTTCTCCAACAGTATCTGCTCTGGTTCGCCATTGGGTTGTTCCATATCATAAACCAAGAACTCGGAGAAGTTGCAGGTAACAATCCAACGGGGATGTTCTGAAACAGGAAGGCTTACTACATAGCGACGAGCTTGCTGGAATGGATTAAGCAAGGAGCCATCGCTCTGGCGAATGCCTGCTCGCAAATCTTTTCCTAACGATTTCTGCTCAATCAGCACTCTAGTTGACTGGATACGTCCATCAATAAAGTTAGACGCATCCACCATACGATGATCTTCAAAAGTTATGAATCCATTGGTCGGTGTGTCAATGCCAAACACATTGCTTAAGAGGTCAATCCAAAATGGCTGTGACTCACCTCTCTCATATCCTCTACCTTTCCACCGCTCAGCAAACTCAGCAGCGGCAGTAGCCATTTGTTTCTCAGTTTTCATAGAACTGTTATTCGGTTTTTAGTGCACTTACTGACTTATCGGGCTTTGTAAACGGACAAAACCAAAGAGACCCCAGAACATAGAAAAGGCGTGAACCGCCTTATCTACATCTTGAGGCCCTGAGATTGCCCGCGTTACCAGATAAGTCATGTCCACACCCTTAGGTGCAGACATTAGTGACTATCAGTAACGCTTTCTTTGAAATTTCTCAGGTTTCAAGATGTACCGAATAATCAGCTAATGCTGTTATTGTTTTACCCTCAATGTCATACCGGCACTCTGCGCTCAGAGATTGATGCTTTTCAGCTTGCGCCGTTTACGACGATTAGCCGATACTCGTGTGCAAAGATAGTGAATATTTTGCACAAAACGAAGAAATATACGAAAATTTTTTGGAAATCTCAGAAAAAGTTCCTATCTTTGCAGCACGAAAGGAAGATGATTCCTCCCGCTGAAATGAAAGAGTAGCACCGTAATCGGGTTAGCAAATCAGTTCAGCGGTTTTTTTATTTCCGGAGGTTTTGGATTTCTGCGTCAAACATATTCTGGTCAATAATGGCGTATGGCTTAAAAAGGCCTGTGTTCTTGATTTTACGAACACAAAGATATGCTTTAGCCCCCAGCTCTCTGCTAAAATAGGCGAAATAGGCCGTTTCAGGATGTTTGCCGGGAATGACCTCGCGCCAGCCCTCATATTGGGCCTTCTCCAAGAAACCACGAATATCCTGCGCCAACTTGTTCTTAAAAGCGTTGAATCGATTATCTTGTGTATTTTTGCTGACGATGGTCTTTAAATCTGACTTTGTAACCTCCACATCCATTGTGATACCATTGGTAATAGTAAAGCGCAGAGGATTGTCGCGCAGTAAATCGGCCATTTGCATAGTCTCATCACGCAGTCTGCGACTCTCGCTATAATATTCTTCTTCCGTCCGTTGTTTCATGTCTGCAAAGATACGAATAAGCGAGCAAAATACCAAATATATTTGGGTATTTTCGAGCGTGAGTATCTTCTCGCAAGCGAAAAGATACGAAAAAGTTGGGAAAGTAATTCTATTTTTGTCGAAAAACTGATAATAAATGGAGAAAATGGGCAGAAAGAACGCAAAAGACATTGTTTTGGCAAAAACACGAGCCGTAATCTCGTGGGCCGCGAGCCGTAACACAAAAGGTTCCGGTGTGCACTCTTGTCGTTTTCTATGCCAGCTGTGGAGGCTCTTAACATCAAGCGTGGAGAGTACCTGCTACAGGCCAACCTCGGTTCTAAACGTGTCGGATTGCACACGGTATGGTGCTTTCTAAGCCCCTCATATTCAGTGCATTATTTATTGCTTCGGTTCGCATTATATTTACGTTTGTTGTTTTCTATGGCACAAAGATAGTACATTTTATTGAGACTTCCAAATTATAATCAATAAATTTGCAAAATCCAACGCATTTGTTGCAGTTGTTGCAGTGTTGCAGTTCCAAAATAGATTATACGGAAGTCAAAAATTAACTCTATATTTATATATAAATATAGAAAGTATTTTAGGGTATGGGAATAGCTTCTCGAGAACTGCAACACTGCAACGCTGCAACAGCGAGTACAGAGCCAAGTTCAACGCTGCGAGCGAAAAATTATCGCAGAAAAATGAAAAATTTCTTGTGAAGTATTCGTGAACCGCAATCAAAAGTTCTTACATTTGCATTGTCAAATTGAAGAAGTGGACAGGCGGTCTTTAAGGGTAAAAATTGCGAGGGTTAAATCTAGAAATTGCGCGCATTAATAGTAGCAATTGTTTTCCCTAATAGAGTCCAAATGACGTTCAACAAGGAGACAAAGAGAGAATTACTAATTTTATTTACAAACACAAAAACTAAACTAGATTAAAAATTATGGCTATTAAAGTAATTGCACAACGACGTGAAGTGAAACTGGGTAAGAACCCTGGAATGAAGTTCGTGATGCGTCCCGACCTGTACATTCCGATTGCTGAGAAGAAGGTATTTGCAGAGGCATCGACCCACAGCGGTATCTCTGCAGGTGTGATCAAGGCGGCTTGGGATGCCGCAGGTGAAGTAATCCGTACGTGGGCCACTGAGGGTCACTCGGTCCCCCTGCCCGGACTGGGAACCATGCGCTTCGGCGTCCGCTCGAAGGCGGTGGCTGAGCTGGAGGACGTGAAGACGAACCTGATTAGCGTGCGCCGCATCATCTTCACCCCCAACACGGACGTGAAGGACGAGCTGAAGAACACCAGCATCCAGATTACCTGTCTGGACGAGGACGGCAACGTGCTGAAGCGCGTCACCTCCGGCGACAGCG
>JAEEGG010008343.1_pt1 | contig 23528 bp, 20 predicted proteins | sample 9134161 | NCBI WGS metagenome assembly JAEEGG01 (sample SAMN16246543, study PRJNA631951) | gut metagenome | biome: gut microbiome; feature: rumen; material: CR-attached | host: Bos | place: Iran: Karaj | collected 2018-10
ATCATCTCGCCCTTTATGTTATCGGGATACCCCGAACCGTCAAAGTTCTCATGATGATGAAGGATCATGTTCCTAAACTCCTCATCACCTATTTTTTTCTTGCTTAAGAAATTGTAACCGAGGGTGGGATGTCGTCTGACGTATTTGATCTCCTCTATCCTCAGCACACCTTCCTTACGTCCGTAAAGCAGTCCGCTTATCTGAAGCTTTCCTATGTCATGCACTATACCGGCATCCGCAACCCTGCTCCTGAACTCACTGTCAAACCCGAGCTCCTCCGCAAGCCGCAACGCCAGATTGGCAACCAGTATCCCATGATCGATCGCTTCTTCAGTATCCTCTAAAGCCGCCTTTTCCAGGTCCATATCGGATTCCGTCTCGTTTCCGAAGACATCATCCTCCACACTGAAAAGAGACAAAAGCTCTTTTTTACCCCTGTACATATACTAAAACTCCTCTTTAAAAAGCGTTTTTCTTACGCTCAGCCATTTCATCTATCCTGCTGATGTATTCGGCAACATTCTTTACATTCTCCACTCTGCCGAAACGTCTTCCGTTTGTCATGTTCCTGTCAATGAATTTCGAAGAAGCTCCGGCTCCCAAAGCAAGTATCATCTGAACCTCTTCCATGATCAGGATATTATAAAGGCCTTCCTTCCCTCTGTGGGCATAACCGATGTTTTCAAGATTTTCCGTCATATTCTTCTGGCGGTAAAGATAATACGGTTCATAGCCCCTGTCCATGCAAAAGTCTGCGGCGTACTCAACCATCCGAGCCACATCCTTTGCCTCCATACTGCTGTAATTCTCTTTTTCGGTTGTCAGCTTTGCCGCCCTTTTCAACGCCAGTGTATGAACCGTTATCGAATCGGGAGAAAGCTTTCCGACCTCATCAAGAGTGTATTGCATATCTTCGAAAACCTCACCGCTCAGCCCCGCGATAAGATCCATGTTTATATTGTCAAAGCCTGCTTTTCTTGCGAGCATAAAGGCTTCGACCGTCTGCTCTGCGGTATGGCGTCTGCCTATAAGATCAAGCGTTTTCTGCCTCATGGACTGTGGATTGATCGATATCCTCGTTATCCCCTCTTCCTTAAGCATTTGAAGCTTTTCTTCATCAATGCTGTCCGGTCGTCCCGCTTCTACCGTAAACTCCAGGACACTTTCCATGTCAAAGCATTCCTTAACCTTATCGATCACCGATTTCAGCTGACCGGTTGTGACTGCTGTAGGCGTCCCGCCGCCGAAATATACCGTCTGGAGCTTTTTATCCTTTAACAGACTGCAGGTGCTCTCAATCTCCTTTTTCAGCGCGTCTATATAATCCTGCACCATACTGGCGAACCTGTCTATCGGATGAGAACCGAAGGAGCAGTAATTACATATGCTTGGGCAGAACGGTATACCCACATAGAGACTGTAACCGTTCTTATAGTCGATACTGCCGAGCAGCTCCAGTTCCCTTGCCGCAACCTTCTGTGCCATACCCGCTTTCCTTGGTGAGCACAGATATTCGTCCATCATATAGGAAATATTTCCTACGGTATTGTTCTTAAGCCGTTCGAAACATAATTTCGTAGGGCGCACACCCGTAAGTATACCCCATGGCAGAGTCCGTCCGGTCTTTTTTGAAAGCTCTCTGTACAAGCCTCTTAAAAGCTGATTCTTATATGCTCTTTTCTTTCGTTTTTCATAGACCATGTTACTGTCGGGAACATCCGCATATGTAAAGGACTCTTCCCTGACCGGTTCTCCGTTTAAGAAGATCTTAAACCAAAGATCGTCAAGTTCAAGATCTATGACGAAGTTTTCCTCCGGAACCTCCGCGGCCTCCTCTTTCCCGCCGTAGTTTATCTCAATATCGGTCTTTGGGAAAAAGGATCTGATCAAAGGACCGACTTCCTGCGAAAGATCAAGCCCTGAAATATTTACTTTCACTTGCAATATCGGTAGCCTCCCCATGTCCGGGATAACACCGGGTGTTCCCCGGAAGTGTCAAAAGCTTATGCGTTATGGAATAATACAATTCTTCCTCGCTCCCGGTAGGAAGGTCCGTTCTTCCTATACCGCGTTTGAACAGTGTATCTCCGCAAAAGATGACATCATCCTTTTCAAAGTAGAAGCATACGCTTCCCTTTGTGTGTCCTGCGGTAAAAATCGTTTTAAAGCTCATTCCGAATGTTTCTACGACCTCTCCGTCATCAAGAAGCCTGTCCGGAGTAACGGTAACCGGCCGTCTTACCCTTTTCGAAACATTAAGATCGTCATCCGCTAAAAGTACGGCTTCTTTCCTGCCGGCATAGATTTCTGCGCCGGTCAGCTTTTTCAGTTCGTTTACTCCCGTGATATGATCGAAATGCCCATGTGTGAGCAATATTGCCCCGCAGGACAGTCCAAGTTCGTTAAGCCTGTCATATACTTTATCGGCACAATCGCCCGGATCGATAACATATGCTTTTTTTATATCCGGATCCCAGACTATATAACAATTGACCTGCATAGTGCCGAGTTCCATTTGTTCTGTTCTCATCTCAGCCTCCCATGGCTCTGTCTACCGCTATTACACTTTCCACATTCTTAAGCTTTGATATGATCATGTTAAGAGTCTCGGTATCCTTTATATTAAAGCTTACGGTTATGGTTGCGGTATCCTGTTTGCCTGCACGGGCATTTACAGATGAGATCGTTATGTTGTTTTCGGTAAGCACCTTGGATACGCCCAGCAATACTCCGGGTCTGTTCTTTGCGTAAATACTTACCTCTGCAAGGAACAGCTTATCCTCCTTGGGATCCTCGGCCGTATTCCACTCCAACGGCTGAAGGCGCTTTCTTTCCATCTCGGAGAGACAGAGTATGTTATGGCAGTCCGTTCTGTGTACGGATACGCCACGTCCTCTGGTCGTGAAGCCGACTATCTCATCTCCCCTTACGGGTGAGCAGCATTTCGAGAAATGTACGGCAACATCGTTTACTCCCTGAACTATGACACTGCCCTTAACGATAACCTCCGGCTTTTTCGCCTTCTTGTCGGGAAGCGTTTCCAAAAGCTCCTCATCAGTCATCTCATGAGGATGACGCTTATCGTATTCATCCTGGAGCCTGGATAAGACCTGACCTTCCTTGAGCGCCCCGTGTCCTATGGATGCATAAATGTTATCCCAGTCCTTGTAACCGTATTTCTTGATAACAACATCCTGATACTCGGGCTTTAAAAGGTCCGAAGGCTGTATTCCCTTTGATTTGCAAAGGGCAAGGAACATGTCCTTTCCTCTCTGTATGTTGTCCTCACGGTTTTCCGACTTAAACCACTGGTTGATCTTATTCTTTGCCTGTGTGGTCTTTACTATCTTAAGCCAGTCGAGTGACGGTCCCTTTGAGTTGGCCGATGTGATGATCTCGATCTGATCGCCGTTCTGGATAACGTAATCGTTCGGAACCATCTTGTTGTTGACTCTGGCTCCTATCATCTTGTTTCCGACCGCACTGTGTATGCTATAGGCAAAATCTATCGGCGTCGATCCTACCGTCAGGTTCTTTACCTCACCGGTAGGCGTAAAACAGAATACGCTGTCCGAGAAGAGGTTAAGGTCATCCTTTAAGAGCATCAGGAATTCCTTGTTATCGGAAAGATCCTGCTGCCATTCCAGTATCTGACGAAGCCATGTAAGCTTTTCCTCTTCGGAATCCGGACTCATCCTTCCTTCGGGATCGACCTTGTATTTCCAGTGAGCTGCGATACCGTATTCCGCGGTACGGTGCATGTCGAAGGTCCTTATCTGGATCTCGAAGGGCTGACCGCTGTGGCTGATGAGCGTTGTATGAAGGGACTGATACATATTTGGCTTGGGCATTGCAATATAATCCTTGAAACGTCCCGGAATGGGCTTGTACATTTCATGGATCACGCCGAGAGCCGCATAGCAGTCCTTAATATCGTTTACTATTATCCTGACGGCAAAAAGATCGTAAACCTGATCAAGCGTCTTGTTCTGTGTCACCATCTTTTTGTAAATGCTGAAGAGATGCTTTACCCTGCCGTTTACCTTCGCGTCAATATTCGCATCCTTGATGTGGTTGCTTACCTCTTCAGTGATCTCGTGGATGAAATCCTCCTGATCGGCAAGCTTCTTCGCAACATTCTCGGAAAGTTCCTTATATACACTCGGTTCTATATACTGGAGAGAAAGATCGTCCAGTTCTATCTTGATCTTTGAAATACCGAGCCTCTGGGCTATGGGAGCATAGATGTCCATCGTCTCTCTCGCCTTTTCATACTGCTTGTGAGGCGGCTGATATTTCAGTGTACGCATATTGTGAAGGCGGTCGGCAAGCTTTATGAGGATGACACGGATATCCTTTGCCATGGCAAGGAACATCTTTCTTAAGTTTTCCGCCTGAAGCTCAACCTTATCCGCAGAATAATTGAGTTTTGTAAGTTTCGTGACACCGTCCACCAGAAGCGCTATCTCAGAACCGAACTCTTTTTCAAGCTCCTCCTGAGTAACGACGGTATCCTCGACAACGTCATGCAGCAAACCCGCAACTATGCTCTCGATATCAAGCTCAAAATCCGCCAATATCAGTGCTACGCATACAGGGTGTATGATATAGGGCTCCCCCGATTTTCTCTTTTGATCCTTATGTGCCTCATATGCAAGCTTATAAGCCTTGTCTACAAGCTCCAAGTCGGATGAAGGGTGATATTGCTGTATTCTCTTTTTAAGTTTTTCATAGAGTATCCCCGGCTCCGTAAAATCCGCCGGTATTTCCATCATAGGCCTGTTTATATCCATAATCTACCTCTGAAGCTCTTTCTTTATCCAGTCCTCTGCAGTTCTTTACTGCCTTATTTTCCGTTCTCTGTTGAAAATACATACTTTGTTATGCTGTGGAACTCTTCTCCAGCCTTAAGAAGCGGTGATTCGAAATTCTTCTCATTTATGGAATTGGGGAAATACTGCGTTTCAAGACATACTCCGCATCTGCGTGAATACTTTACTCCGCCCTTTCCTGTCTGGTTAACTATGAAATTACCTGCATAGAACTGTACTCCGGGAAGATCGGTATATACGGACATACGTCTCCCGCTCTCTTCCTCTGAAAGAACGGCTATCTGTTCAAGCTTTCCCTTTGCCTTATCGAGTACAAAGTTGTGATCGTATCCGCCGCCGAAACGAAGCTGCTCAAAGTCGTCATTGATCCTGTCCCCGATAACAATGGCGGTAGTGAAATCAAACGGAGTTCCCGCTACCGTTGCCAGCTCTCCCGTAGGGATGCTTTCATTGTCGGCGGGAGTATATTCTTTTGCGTTTATCCAAAGTTTATGGCTCATGGCCGATCCCGAGTCATGTCCCTTAAGGTTAAAATACGAATGATTTGTGGGGTTGTATACGGTGTCCTTGTCGGATACCGCAAAGTATTCTATCTCAAGCCCGTTGTTTTCAGTCAGTCTGTAGATGACATCAGCCTTTAAGTTCCCGGGGAAGCCCTGATCCATGTCCGGGCTTTCAAGCGAGAACTTTACGGCGTTCTCATCTTCAAGTACCTCTGCGGTAAACATCTTCTTATTGAAGCAGGTCTCAAAGTCACTGTGAAGGTTATTATGTCCGTTGTCATTTTTAGCCAGAGTATAAAGCTCCCCGTTTATGCAGAACTGTGCACCGGCGATACGGTTTGCGTTCCTTCCGATAGTGCTTCCGAAGAATGAAGGGTTTACCTGATATGATGCCAGATCATCAAATCCGAGCACTACATCAGCCGTTTTCCCGTTCCTGTCGGGTACAAAGAGCGATTTTAATATAGCGCCGTAATCTATGACCTCTGCTATCATGCCGTTAGGATTGGTTATCCTGTAAAGTGTTACCTTTTCTCCTTTTTTTGTTACGCCAAAGCTTTCTGTTGTAATGCTCATATGATATGTCCTCCTGTCAAAGTCACCTCGAAAACGCCTTCAGCGTTTCCTCGGTAACAAAACGATGCTCCGCATCTGTTTTGTTATAAAACTACTATAAATATTGATTATAACAAAAAAATCAGTTTATGACAACTGATTTTTTTGTTTTGGTTAATTTGCCTGTTTTTCTTTCCGTCTGTATGTGGTAAAGTAAAATTCCATATCGAAGCAGGTTTGCTCCTCGCCTTCCTCAACGCATTCCCATTCCTCGTCATTATCGAGATTCGGAAAATATGCATCAGCCTCATAAGCGTAGTTTATCTTGGTGATTATGGCTGTATCACAGAGCGGAAGGAACTCTTTGTAGATGCTTTCCCCGCCAATTATGAATATGTCGTCGGTATCCACATCCTTTAGCAGCTCCAGAAGCTCTTCCTTACTGTGAACTACCTCAGCGTCTTTTACGGTATAGTTCATGTTGTGAGAAAGGATAATGTTCCTGCGCTGCGGCAAGGGTCTTCCTCCGGGGAAGGTGTCCATTGTCTTTCTTCCGAGAACTACCGCTCTCCCTATGGTTAGTTTTTTAAAGTTTATCTGGTCGGCACGGATGCTTGCAAGGAGCCTGCCCTTGTAGCCTATGGCCCAGTTTTTGTCTACGGCTGCGATTAATTTCATTGTATTATTCTCCTTACACGGCTATCGGTATATTGGTTACCTGTTCACCGAATGTGTAGTTTTCGAGTGCGACATCATCCTTTGTGAACGAATAAAAGTCCTTCTTTTCGGGATTGAGCCGGAATGTGGGTGCAGGATATGTCGGACGCTTGATCAGCTCTTTTATTATCTCAATATGACGGTCATAAATATGTGCATCAGCTATAACATGAATGAATTCACCAACCTGCATGTCGCAGTGTCTCGCTATCATATGTACAAGCACGGCATACTGGCATACGTTAAATGCATTCGCGGCAAGGATATCCTGTGAACGCTGGTTCAGTATTGCATTGAGGATAAGCTTTCCGCCGTCCTTCGGTTTCGTTACGTTGAAGGTCATGCTATAGGCACACGGATAAAGCATCATCTCAGAAAGATCCTGATGTACATAGATGTTTGTGATTATTCGGCGGCTGAAAGGATTGTTCTTCAGGTCGTAAAGGACACGGTCCACCTGATCGAACATCCCCTCCTTATATTTATGCTTTACGCCCAGCTGATATCCGTAGGCTTTTCCGATGGTGCCGTTCTCATCTACCCACTGATCCCAGATATGGCTTCCGAGTTCGCTTACCTTGTTTGATTTTTTCTGCCATATCCAGAGTATCTCGTCGGTAGCGGTCTTTATCGGTACCTTTCTCAAGGTCATTGCCGGAAACTCCTTGCTAAGGTCATAACGGTTTACCACACCGAATTTTTTAATAGTATATGCCGGAGTCCCGTCCTCCCAATGCGGGCGTACCTTTTCATCCTCCGTACTGGTACCGCTCTCCAGTATCTCACTGCACATTTTTATAAACAGATCGTCAGCCACACTCATTTTCAGTCCTCCTCATATAACAATTGAAGCTTTCCAAATTTATACCTATGAGTTACAAACATAAGTGTATATCATTTACCGAAAAGTTTCAAGCATATAAAACAAAAAACTGCGATTCTCCAATGGAAGAGGGTATCGGCACCTCCTCTGCCGCGATCACGGTCAGTCAGAAGCATCCGATACCCTCTTCCGGTAGGGGATAGAGCCTGTCAGTGCTACAAGTTCGAAGACAGGCATTCGGATAATGTCAGATTTCAGCGAACCTCTTTATATTTGAGGCATTCGCATATTTTGTGCGGTGTCCGTCAGCCTGTACTACAAGTGTAGGGGCAGCCATGATACCTCACTTCTTGGCAAGCTCGGGATTCTCTTCCGCGTCAACTATCGTATACTCTTTTCCGTCAAGATACTGCTTTGCAAGTCTGCAGTTGGGGCAGGTCTTGGTTGTGAAAAGATACAATCCGTCACCGGTAAGCTCATTTATTTTTGAATTAACGTTTCCTTCAATCTTTTCGATATCAACCGGCTCAGTATTCTTGTCAAGATCGACTGCTATATCGTCGGTATTGTAATTGCAGCAGCCTGCGCCAAGTGAGAAACGTGTTGACTTCTCAAGCGAGTACTCTGTCCTGTTCTTGTATTCCTGGGACTTTCCTGCATTCCAGTTCTGTACAGGTCTGTAGTAACCCGTGATCCTTGAGTAAACCTCCGCATTCTCACCGCAGATCGGGCACTTAAACTGTTCACCGGTCAGATAGCCGTGGTTCTTGCAGATGGAATACGTAGGTGACATCGTATAGTAAGGAAGCTTATAGTTCTCTGCAATGGTACGTACAAGCTTTGCAGCCGACTCCCATGAAGGAAGCTTCTCGCCTATGAATGCATGGAATACGGTACCGGACGTGTAAAGAGTCTGTAAACGATCCTGGATATCAAGAGCCGCAAATATATCCTCCGTAAACTCAACAGGAAGATGTGAGCTGTTTGTATAGTAAGGAGTATCGCCCTTTGCTCCGGCTGTCCTGATGTCCGGCCAACGCTTCCTGTCGTGCTTTGCAAGACGGTAGCTTGTGCTCTCTGCGGGAGTTGCCTCAAGGTTGTAAAGGTCTCCGTACTCTTCCTGATAATCCGAAAGCCTTTCTCTCATATGGTTAAGAACTTCCTCTGTGAAGTCCTGTGTCTTCTTGTCGGTAAGGTCTTTTCCGAGCCACTTTGCGTTAAGTCCGACTTCGTTCATGCCTACAAGGCCGATCGTTGAGAAATGGTTTGCGAAGGTTCCGAGATATCTCTTTGTGTAGGGATAAAGTCCCTCGTCAAGAAGCTTTGTGATGATCTCTCTCTTTACCTTAAGTGAACGTGCGGCAAGATCCATCATACGGTCAAGTCTCTTGTAGAACTCCTCGGGAGTTGCCGAAAGATATGCTATTCTCGGCATATTTATAGTAACAACGCCTACAGAACCTGTTGATTCTCCGGAACCGAAGAAGCCACCCGACTTCTTTCTGAGCTCACGAAGATCAAGACGGAGTCTGCAGCACATGGAACGAACATCCGACGGCTCCATGTCGGAATTAATATAGTTCGAGAAATAAGGTGTACCATATTTTGCTGTCATTTCGAAAAGGAGCCTGTTGTTCTCAGTGTCAGACCAGTCGAAATCCCTGGTTATCGAATATGTGGGTATGGGATACTGGAAACCGCGGCCGTTGGCATCGCCCTCGATCATGATCTCAAGGAATGCCTTGTTAACCATATCCATTTCTTTCTTGCAGTCCTTGTAGCAGAAATCCATCTCTTTTCCGCCTATGATACAGGGAAGCTCAGCAAGATCGTTCGGTACGGTCCAGTCAAGTGTTATGTTGGAGAAAGGTGCCTGTGTGCCCCAGCGGCTGGGTGTATTTACACCGTAAACGAAGCACTGGATGCACTGCTTTACGTCATGGTATGACATATTGTCCTTCTTTACGAAGGGTGCAAGATATGTATCAAATGAGGAGAATGCCTGAGCGCCTGCCCATTCATTCTGCATGATGCCGAGGAAGTTGACCATCTGGTTGCAAAGGGTGCTTAAGTGCTTTGCGGGAGACGAAGTAATCTTGCCGGGTATGCCGCCGAGACCTTCCTTGATGAGCTGCTTTAACGACCAGCCCGCACAGTAACCTGTAAGCATGGAAAGATCGTGGATATGGATGTCCGCATTACGATGTGCGTTTGCTATCTCCTGATCGTAGATCTCCGAAAGCCAGTAGTTGGCTGTTATGGAACCTGAATTGTGAAGGATGAGACCACCTACCGAATATGTAACGGTGGAATTCTCCTTTACACGCCAGTCCTCTTCCTTTACATAGCTGTTTACCAGTTCCTTGTAATCAAGGATGGTAGACTTCATGTTTCTGATCTTCTCACGGTTCTTTCTGTATAAGATGTAAGCTTTTGCTACTTCATTGTATCCGGTCTGGTTAAGAACCTCCTCAACACAGTCCTGGATATCCTCAACGTTTACGCAGCCATCCTTGATCTTTGTCTGGAAAGCGGATGTAACTCTCAATGCAAGCAGATTGATTATGTCGTCATTATATAACTGCTCGGTTGCATTAAATGCTTTCTTTATGGCATTTGAAATCTTTGACAGGTTGAATTCAGCTATCTCGCCGTCTCTTTTTGTAACGCTGAAATTGGTCATTTCCTTCTCCTCCGGTAAAATCCTCGTTAAAATTATTGCTTTCGGCTCCTCTTCGCGCCGACGTAAATTATTTTAGCAGAATACATTAAAGAAGTCAACACCAAAATACAATATAAAGAGATTTTTTTTAAGGGCAAACACAATATGTTGTGTTTGCCCTTATTTTAAGCCAAAACCCTTATTCCGCCGTGATACCTATCCTGTTCTCAAGGTATTTCTGCTCTTTATACGCCATCCTGTCGTCGGGACAGTGCTCAAGATATACCCCCAGCAGCTTATATGCCAGATTCATCTTGCCCTTCTTCTCGGCTACGATGATCTTGAATTTCAGTATCTCATTGTCCGAATAGCCGTTATTCTCGGCGTCGGTTATATATTTTTCGGCAGTATCAAAATAATCCGAGCTTTTCTTTTCCCATTCAACCCGTTCCGCAAACTCCGCAGCCTTAAGGACCATGGGGATGATGTCGCTGTAATCGTCTATGTATGCGGAATGGCCGTTAAGATAAACAACAGCCTCGTCCACCAGCGCCAGAACCTCTGCCGGGGTCTTTTCCTCAAGTCTCATGCCGTATATGCAGTTATACTCATCTATGGCATATTCCTTCAGGTCTATGATCTTCCTCATGTCAGCTTCCCAGAGATCCCATTCCCTGTTCATCCAGTGCAGGTCGGCACTCATGCGGTACAGCTGTTCATCTTCGTTACCCGCTTCTATTGCTGCAGTAATAAAAGCGAGCATTTTCCCGGTATCATACACGGGCTTGACATCTGACCCGTCATCCTTTGCCTTTTCGTTATAACCGCTTATCTTCCACGCAAGCAGTGCCGCAGCCTTCTTATACTCTGCGCTCTTCTGCTTATCGGGAGCTGCGTCTCCCAGCTCTTTATACATAACGACGGCATTTTCAAGATCGTTTTGGGACATATATATCTGAAGAAGTCCTTTTCTTACCGCTTCTCCGGTCTCAGGTTCACGGTCAAAATAATCGCCGTAGGTGTTGTTCTGATTTATCATCAGTTCAAACAGAGCCTTTGCGCCTTCCGTATCTCCTGCCTTTAACTGATTAAAGGCATAACCGGAATATACGGTAAGAGATGTCTCGCCGTTACGTATGGCTTTAAGGAAAGATGTTTCCGCGTCGGTGTATTTTCCTTCCTTATAATAATGTGCGGCGTCATTCAGATAAATGTTTTCAGATGCACAACCTGTTAAGCATAAGGAAAATACGAATACAAGAACCAGACATATGCAAGCGCATATCCTGCGTTCCGGTCGTCTTTCATTTCTTTGCTGCATTCTCAGCATCCTCTCGTCTAATCTGCCCTCTCTTTATCTTTCCTCCCAGGGTCTTGGGGAGTTCCGCTACATATTCTACGATTCTCGGATACTTGTACGGAGCCGTGTTATGCTTAACATGATTCTGAAGCTCCTTTGTAAGCTCTTCCGAAGGGGTATATCCCTTTGCGAGTACGACAGTCGCCTTAACAACCTGTCCTCTAACGGGATCGGGGGCCGCGGTTATCGCACATTCGACAACTGCGGGATGTGTGATCAGTGCGCTCTCAACCTCGAACGGTCCGATACGGTATCCGCTGCACTTTATAACGTCGTCATGACGTCCTACAAACCAGTAATGTCCGTCACTGTCACGCCATGCTACGTCCTTAAGGTTATACGAACCGCAGCCGACAGCTTCTTTTGTCTGCTTTTCGTCCTTGTAATAACCAACGAAAAGTCCTATAGGATAAGCCTTATCAAGATCGGCTACAGTTATCTCGCCTTCCTCACCGTCCTCGGCTTCCTCGCCGTTGGAATTGATGAGCTTTATATTATAAATGGGTGAAGGCTTGCCCATTGAGCCTGCCTTCGGCTCAAACCAGGGGAAGTTTGCAAGAAGTACCGTACTCTCAGTCTGTCCGAAGCCTTCCGCTATGGTCTTTCCGGTAAAGCCCCTCCACTTGTTTACAACCTCGGGATTAAGAGGCTCGCCTGCGGTACACCAGCGCTTAACGCTTGACAGGTCGTAGGATGCAACATCCTCCTGCAGCATGAAACGGTACATGGTGGGCGGTGCACAGAAGGTGGTAAGCTTATACTTTTCTATAACTGCAAGAAGCTTCTGCGGATAGAATTTCTTCATATCATAACAGAAGATTGTCGCGCCGCAGATCCACTGTCCGTATATCTTGCCCCAGCCGAACTTTGCCCAGCCTGAATCCGATACGCTCATGTGCAGTTTATTTTCTTCAACACACTGCCAGTACTTTGCGGTAACGATATGTCCCAAGGGATGCATATAATTATGGCATACCATCTTAGGCATACCGGTCGTACCCGAGGTGAAATAGATCTGCATTATGTCGGTATTATGTGTTCTTTCGGGATCCGATGCTGAAGGCCTCTCAAATACTTCGCTCATTTTTTCCATGCCGTCGTGAAGATTTATCCAGCCGTCCCTGTGACCGTTTGCAAGAATGGTATATTTTATCTCGGGAACTTCCTTTAAGGTGTTCTCTATCTGTTCAACAACAAAATCATCATCAAGCGCAATGAACATCTCGATATTAGCGGCTTTTGCACGATAAACAAGATCGTGTGTTGTAAGCTGGAGAGTTCCGGGAATGATGGTAACTCCCATCTTTATGAGCGCAGTAGCACAGATCCAGTATTCATAACGGCGTCTTAAGATCATCATTACAACCGAACCCTTATGAAGTCCCAGGGACTTAAAGTAGTTTGCTGCCTTATTTGATAACCTGCTCATTTCGGCAAAAGTGAAAGTTCTTTCTTCGCCGTCGTCATCGCACCATACGAGAGCTCTGTTTTCGGGCTTTTCCTTTGCCCATCCGTCTACAATATCAAATCCGAAGTTAAAATCCTCCGGTACATTTACCTTATAATTTGTCTTGAAATCCTCGTATGAATCAAATTCTATACGAGGCAGAAACTTCTCTAACATAATATGTCCTCCTAACATTCCTTTAAATATGATAACATCCGCATCCGGACATAAAACCCCCTGTCCGGATTTTCCTTCCCTCTCCGTGCCGGAGATAAGCCCTAAGACCGTTCTTGCATATCCGCCCGGATATGACCGCTCTCAGGGCTGTCACACTTCTGTTATCACCGTAAGGAATGTGGCAGGCTCATCCCCACCGCACCTCTGTCCGTGCGGGATATTGGGATTGAAATATATGCTGTCTCCCTCTTCGAGAACGATGGTCTTTGTGCCGATCACAACAATAACCTTTCCCGAAAGACAGAGATTGAATTCTTCTCCTTTATGTGTTACAAGATCGACCGGCTTATCGGACGGATCGATCGTAACAAGCAGAGGCTGCATTATCTTTTTCGTGAATCTGTATGCCAGATCCTTAAAATAGTAACCGGGAATACGGTCTATTACCTGTCCCTTGCCCTTCCTTACCACATGGTAAGTGTCAAGCTTGGCAGACTCTCCCGTAAGTATCTCTGCGAAATCAACCTTGCATAGCTTTGAAATCTGGTATATAGTGCTTATCGGAACATTCTTTCCCGTAGATTCATATTCTTTATATGTATCCAAATCTACGCCGAGCTCCTTCGCAAATTCTTCCTGTGTATATCCGCAGGCATCCCTGAGTCCCGAAATCCTTTCGGCTATCTCCCTGATCTCTTCTTCCATCTGAAAACCTCCGCCGTATCTAAAGTTCGTTATGATACATCATAGCATAACGTAAAATAAATATCAAGTAACAAGTATAAAAAATAAAACCCGTATGTCAGACATACGGGCAATTAAAACTTACTTGCTGTCAAGCTTCTTTCTTGGGCTTTCTGCCGGGCTTCTTAGCAGCCTTAACTTCTTCCTTTACTGTCTCTGCAACTGCAGCAACAGCTGTCTCAACTGCCTCTTCCTTCTTAGCAGCTTTCTTGGCAGGCTTCTTTTCTGCCTTTACTGCTTCGTCCTTCTTAGCAGCTTTCTTAGCGGGCTTCTTCTCTGCCTTCTCTGCCTTTACTGCCTCGTCTTTCTTTGCAGCCTTCTTAGCGGGCTTCTTCTCAGCCTTTGCAGCGTCAGCTTTCTTTCTTCCGCCTGCGCTCTTCTTAGCAACGATGAGATCAAAAACAGCTACCTTATCAACATTACGTGATACATATGCGTTTCCTGCTTCAACCTCTTCACTGAGCTTCTTCTTGCCTTCAGCGATAGCAATGATCTCTTCTGCGGTGCAGAGAACCTTGAAATCATGATCATAATACTCAAAAGGTTCAACTGTGATCTTTCCATCTGCTACTTCGATATAGAAGGCGCCTTCGCCTTCGCCGGTAATATCGACCTGAACTGCAAGATGTTCATCAACAAGTGCTGTGTCGGCCTTTGCATAAGCCTTTTTAACTTTTGCAACAATTTCTTCGTACGTCATAACGCCCTCCGTATAAAATTAAAAATCATACTTGGTTTATAATAACACTAATTAATTCCGATGTAAATATACGAGATTACTAAAATTTATTATGGAATTTAACTTTTTTTTGCAATAGTGCACAATAAATAAACCATTTATTATTTATTGTGATTATAAACAGATTTTATTTATATGTCAAACAATTTTTTTGCGCGGCGTCTTAAAGCCCGTTTTAACTCAGGTTTTCTATCTGCCAGTCGATAGGTTCAATCCCGTTTTTCTTAAGGAATTCGTTTGCCGTACTGAAATGGCGGCAGCCGAAAAAACCTCTGTGAGCCGATAACGGACTCGGATGCGGAGCTGTAAGCACCAGGTGTTTCGGATTATCAAGCAGTGCTGCCTTCTTCTGTGCCGGCGATCCCCAGAGCATGAATACTATCGGGCGATCTGTCTCATTTACGGTTTTGATTATTGCGTCGGTAAACAATTCCCATCCGTGTCCCGCATGGGAATTGGCAATATGCGCACGTACCGTCAGCACCGTATTCAGCAGAAGTACTCCCTGATCCGCCCATTTCTTAAGATATCCGTTGTCGGGAATGAAACAGCCGAGATCCGTATTTAATTCCTTATATATATTTACAAGCGAGGGCGGAGCGGGATTTCCGGGAAGAACCGAAAAGCACAGTCCGTGAGCCTGGTTCGGCTCATGATAAGGATCCTGCCCGAGTATGACAACCTTTACATTATTTAACGGCGTATAATGCAGAGCGTTAAAAATATCCTCAGACGGTGGGTATATTACATGTTTTGAATATTCATCCTTTATAAATTTATACAGTTCACGATAATAAGGCTTATTATACTCCGGAAGCAGTTTTTCCCTCCAGTCGTTTGCTATCGAAGCCATCGCATCCTCCTTTATATAGAAAAAAGACATGCAACCGCTTAAACAGTCACATGTCTTATAATTCATAGGTTCCGATTACGCACGCTCAACCTTGCCTGATCTGAGACAGGAAGTGCATACATACATCTTCTGAGTTCCGCCTGCAGTCTTAACTCTTACAGACTTAACGTTGGTCTTCCACATCCTGTTTGCACGTCTTGAAACGTGGCTTCTTGAATAGCTCAGCTGATGTCCGAATCTATTTTCTTTCTCACAAATAGCACACTTAGCCATATTCACACCTCCTTAACACTTCTTTTAGGCTCTTTATGCCTCAAACATTCGTATTCTATCACAAGAGAAAAAATATTGCAAGTATTTTTTCATAAACAGAAGATTTTTTTAGATCATTCTTCCGCATTGGCATTTAAAATCAGGAATTCCGAATAGTAATCGTTGTCGTAAATATCCTGCATATGAGCATAAATAAGCAGATTGCTTTCTCCGATATCCTCGTAGGCTACCTTGAGTTTTCCGTCAATTACTATTTCTTCATCTATGGGATACTGATCGATCAGTTCGCCGTCATAGGTGTAAAAATCAAAGTAGAACAATATCTTATCACCCTTAACAAACGAATTGATGCTTCTTTCAGCCTGCGAAGGTCCCTCACTCGTATCCATGGCGGCTCTGTAACCTCTTACCAATCCGTCGGGATGATCCTGATCCCAGTAAAGCATGATCTCGATCAGTTTTGTCTCCCCCGTCCTGGCGCTTGTATACACAGCGGGCACATACCCGATTTTAACCCAGGTGCCGTCATCGTATGTATAAGTCCCTTCGGAAACATATTGAACATACTGACCGTTTATGGTAACCCATATATTGTCAAAATCAACGACCAGGTTTCCGTTTTTGTCAACACCGTATAAACTGTCCGAACCAATATCTACCAGACCGTCCTCAGTATCCACAAACACTCCGATATCGGTTAAGACTATGGCATTCCACTGTTCCGGAGTAAGCTCAACCACATAGTTGTCTTCCGACTCTGTCAACGGCAAAAGTCCGTCTTCCGTCAGAGGGAATTCAACGATACCGGCCGCGGATGATATCTCATTGTTATACCAGTCTTCCTGCGTATAATCCGTCTCCTCGGTACCGGAATCGTAACCGGTCTTTACCTCTATCGCCGACTTTGCTTTCGAAGTATGTCCGCCGGATCTTCCGGAAAGCAGATTGTTAAAGAAACCGGTACAAGAACTGTTGTCCATTCCAAAGCCCTTCAGCATTTGTCTGATCTGATTATAATAGCTCGGATAATCAAACGGGAAATACATTGCAAGACCGTTTGTACCCTTAATATTGGTTTTATGATATTTTACACAGTCGTTAACCGCTGCGATCATATCGGAAGCTCCACTAAGCTCACACCTGTTACAGAAATCGACTATATCGATCTGTTCATATTCTCCGTTACCGAAGGCTTTACACTTCTTTCTAGCTGAAGACAGTGTATTATACTGTCCGGCGTAAAGTGCCTCACTACCTTTGGCACAAAGCTCCGCCAGCTTTGCATATACGCTTTCTATCTTACTGAGATCTATAAGACTCAAAGTTATGTCACTTGTCCCGTTGGAAGCTGTAAAGTCATCAATGATGATACTTCCGAGCTTTTCCATATCAAGTGAAGGATTTTTACTGAGAGCCTTAAGCCATCCGATATATGACCAGCCAAGTCCGGGCATCGTTTCTTCAGACGCAATAAGATAGTCCGCACTGTTCCTTAACGAGTATGCAGTTTCGATGGTTCCCATCAGACACGCATCAAAACCTATAAAATCAAAATGTACGTTTGTATTTTTTACCGCGCTCGAGATTTCGTCCAACGAAAGGGATTCCGAGTAAAGCTCATCGGTTCCGAATCCTGCAATGGTTCCTCCGCCATGATCCCAGAATATTAACGCATATCTGTCAGCGGGATAGTTCTTTACACAGAAGTTGATAAAGCTGCTCACTTCCGAAGGCTCTACCATGCTCTTTGTTGAAGCTGTATCAAGCTGCTGTACTCCCGAGCCGGTTACCCTGTACCTTCCCGTCTTGCCTGAAGTCATAACGCTGTTCTGCCATTCTTTTGCACCGCCGGCTTCAACTATAAGATTAATATTGCTTCCGATCCCCGCTTCACACATTTCCTGAAGATCCAAGGTTGCGCATCCGTTTTGGGTTTCAAGGTTTGAACCTATTATATAAACCATAACGGTCGCCGTACCGTTTCCCGCAGGAATATTGCTTATATCTGCATATTGAAAATTACTCGGAATGTTTCCCGTTTCACCTTCATAGCTTGATTGTTCCCAGCCGTAATCCGAAGAACTTCCTCCGAAAAAGGCATCAAACAGCATTCCGATTATGTCCTGTGTAGCGTCCTTGTTTCCGTTCTCCGAACTCTGTCCCTGACTTCCCGTGCCATTCTCGGATGTCTGGGAACTGTCTGAGGGACTGTCCTCCAGCAATAGCTCACAACCGGAGAATGAACACATGATCATGGTCAATGTCAGGATCAGTGCCATTGCTCTTCCGATATTCCTAAAAAACTTGTTCATTTTACTCAGTCTTTCTCCTGTCCGTTCAGATATTCCTCACCCTTTTTTACCATTTCCTTCTCTTTTTCCTTATCCTTAGGTGACTTCTTGAACTTATCTATAACACCCGGAACCATGTCAATAACCTTTGATACCACATCGGTACTCTTTACACTGACAAGCTTGCACTGTCCGTCCTTGACAACGAGAACAGAATTGGGGCTGACCTTTCCGCCCATTCCGCCGCCTGCACTGTCATTATTCTTTTCCTTCTTGCTGCTGGCGCCTGCTGCCACACCGAAGCTTACATCAACCAGAGGAAGTAATACTGTTCCGTCGTCAAACTTAATGGGTTCACCCACAACCGTCTTGGATGAAATGAATGAATCCATCCCCTTGAATAAAGAGCTGACTGTCTCGTTGAAATTGTTGTCTGCCATAGTTTTTCTCCTTTTCATTTATACTTTGTAAATCTTTTACATTTTTTTAAGCTTACCCACTCTCCTGCGAATATGCTTTATATCCTTATTAAACCATACCTTCACGGCCGGTATAACAAGCATTGCCAAAACAATCCTTCCTTTGAGGTTCACATCCGCCTCAAGCCTCTTTTTTTCGAAATCGGGCTCCAGCAGGAAATGTCCTCTCCAGTGTCTGTAGAACAGACATGCGCCTCCCATGATATAACCCGTTGTCGCCGGATCATCCATTCCGAAGGCTACCCTTCCTTTTACTTTCTTAGGAAGTACTCTCTTTATAATAAGAAACAGTTTTTTCTTTCCGTATGAAAGACCGCTCCGAACACGTTCATCGTCCTTCATATCCTTGACATATTTTATTTTTTTAAATATGGAAGAAATCTTTCCGTATATGCCTTTTATCTTTCCGACGATGCCCTTCTTTTCTTTCGGCTCTTCATCATCAAGCTCGTCGTCATCATCAAATGCGTCAAAATCATCGGAAGCTGCTTTATCCTTATCTGTTTCAGAAGCCTCTTCCTTTACGCCGTCCTTACTTTCTAAAGATCCCGTTTTTTCTTCATCGGTCTTTTTTTCTTCGGGCTCATGCTCTTTAGCGTCTGTCTCCGGATTTTCTGCTTTCTCCGGTTCAGCTTCCAAAGCTTTAACCTCTTCCGTCTCTGCCGGCTTGTTTTCTTCGGAGCTGTCTTTTCGGGACTTTTCCTTAGCGGCCTTTTTCTCTTCTTTGCGCCGCTGCTTTTCTTCTTTCTTTCTCTTCTTCTCTTCCTTCTTCCTTACGGACTCGGGATCGTTGGAATAAATCTTAAAGAGTCCGAACAGCCTGACCGTCATGATGCTTCCGGTACTGTCAAGCGAATACCTGACATGCACTATGTGCAAAAGCCACGATACAACGGCATCCGCCTTTATCTCAAGTGGTTTCTTTTCTTTCCGGGGAGTCTCCCCTTCTTCAAGGTCCACTGCTTTGACCTTGTTCTTTAAGGCTTCTCTTTTTCTCAGGCTTATGACATCGTCCTTTAACGTACCCTCCGCAGGATACTCCGCAGACGCCTTATATCTTACCGGGACAAAGCCTACAAGCAAGACAATAAGCAGTATCAGTCCGACTAATACCGCTAATGTTATTCCAATTATCTTTAATATCGTCAGAATAACCGCACCCACTGTCTGCTCCTAACCCGGTCCGTTTAAGCTAACGTGACCGCAACGTCATGTATCTTTAAAAAAGCCTTTTAATCCGTCCGGTGTAAGACTTACGCCTTCTTTCATCAGCTTAAGTACAATACCGCCGGTGAGTTCCTTTGCGTCATCCGCATTCTTCGCAACGCCTATTATCTTTACATCTGCGTTTTCCTTTTTAAAATGCTTTGCCGGAAACATCAGGATATTGTAAATATCAAAGAGATCCGACCCATTTGAGTTAAGCGTTATGAGAAATGCACCGAACCTGAGCTTGTCGGGCTTTTCAAGCTTTTTTCGTATCTTTCGCAGCCTTTTCGGTTTTTCCTTTATACTGTCCGAAAGAAAAAGCTTTTTACTCCACTCGATCACCTTTTTCCCTCCACTTAGTCTTCAAATTCCTCACTGTAACCTGAATCTACGATATTTGAGATTGCTATGTTCTTCTCATGGATATTGCTGCAGGATGATAAGGACTCCCTTACGTAGTTCATAACATCCGTCCTTGAATTAAAGAATACCGGAAGTGCGGAAAGACATGCCGCCATCCTTGCCCTGTTGAGCTTCCTGTCTCCGTTTTTAAAGCTTTCCGAAAGCTTCTGCGAAAGCTTCTCAAAGGCTTTTTCAACATCCTCCGCATCGGCCTCATCGGGCTCGATCTGTTCCAGATCCGCATAAACGGATGATGACATCAGCCTTCTCATCATTTCAAGATCGATCGCTTTTTCATCGGGCTCTTCGACCGATTCCAGGTATCCCGCAAGCTTTGCCTCGTAAACAGCAAGCTTTCCGGCCAGTTCTTCAAGCTTACCCTCTAATTTTGAAAGTATCTGCTCGGCGTCATGGCTTTTCTCCTCGTCAAGCTCGGAAGAAACCTTTATAAGCTCGAGCAGCCTGTCTATATTTTCCTTTTCCTTGCTTCTGATGTCAACATCACATTTGCCGATAACACATATATAATTGCATATCCCGGCAAGTTCATTCAGATATTCGTATTCCTTTTGGATGTCCGCCCTCTCGCCGGATACAAGGCTTTGTTCGTCAATCTCGTCGCCTGCAAGCCCCGAAGTGCTTTCAAGCATGTATACCGCTCTTTCAAGTATGTCCCGTCCGGCGCCTATATACAGCTTTAAGCCGTTCTTCATTATATCAAAGAACCTGATCTTTGTCATCCTTACGGGAAGTTCATATATCGCAGACCTGATCCGCTCATTTATCACTGCATTGTCATTTACCGAAAAAATACTTCTGAGCACTACTTTGGCAGCCTCGTCGTCATCGGGATAATCATATTTCTCATCAGGATTCTCTTCTCTTTGAAGGACATAGCTGTCAAGCTCCAAACGGTCAATCTTCTTAACAAAGATTTCAACCTTGGCTTTAAGCTCCTTCCTGATCTCTTCCGCTGCTTTTCCCGTTTCCTCAAGCCTGTCATATTCCGTAAAACAGCTTTTTATGAGTTTTTCCGTACGTTCTCTGTATTCATCGATACCGGAGCTGCCCTTTTCCGCTGCGTTTTCCATGTCTTTTTCCCTTAAACAGTAGTAATCCATGGCAAGCTCGGTAAACGCCAGTTCGAAATATGTCCTTTCAAGCTTTTCAAAAAACGAGGTGTCGATCTTTCCTTTCAACGCCTTATCCTCCAGATATAATAGTGTTATCGGATATATATCATAACAAGAGACTGATATATATAGCGTTCGGTGTAAACTTAAGAAAGGCAGGCCCGCCGATCAGCTCCGCAAACACGCTTACGAAACCTAATATGCCGAGTCCGACAACCAGTACGGCTCCAACAAGCTGATATGCCTCCGTTTTCTTAACGCTTTTGGACAATACCGTACATATCAGGCACATCAGTATGAGATAAGTGAGACTGTAAACTACGCCCATCACACTTTTCGATAAAAAACCTGCCGCTACGCTCAGAGGTATAGTATACACGAAAACTCCGAAAAAGTCCATAAGAAATGTTGGTATCCTGCTTCCGGGAAGTTCCTTTAACCTGTAAGCCACCCCGTTCTCATATTCAAGGCAGAAACAGTTACACGAAACAAATGCCATAAGGCAGAGCAGCATGCACAACATACCGGCTATCATCTGCCTGTAGATCATGCCGTTTGTGACTTCACTCTCATCTATTGTCTTTTTTTCGGGATCCATATATTTCTTATCAAACGAAAAATCATAAGAGGGATCTTCCTTCAGGCTTAAGACATACGTATTATATGCGTTAAGCAGAACCGGTTCCGTGGATATGAGCGAACGGTAGGACCTGTATGCTTTGTTCAGGCATATGTCGTAGACCATGCTCCCGGCTATGATGTCACTTATTACAACCGACATTCTGTCGTCTTTTCCCGAAATGACGGTTATAAGATCTTCCGTCTCTCCGGCGCGAACCTTGTCGCCGTACCCGTCATCTATGATGAAGATGCAGTTTAAGTAACCGTTAAACAGCTGATCCTTCAGCTCGGCCTCTTTACCCTCGATTACCTTTATGGCTTTCGTTTTCCTGATGTTCTCCGCCAGCTCCTCCGTTTCCCTGCTGTCATCTCTTATGACAAGACCTACCGGTATGGCGCTCTGTTCCTCGCTGACACTGCTAAGTCCCAGCAGAAGGCAGAACATCACTATCACGGAAATCGCGTAGCATATGCACGCCGTGCGATCCCTGAGCAATAATTTCAGTCTTAGTATAAAACGGTTCATATAATTCTTAGATCCTTCCTAAAAGCCTGTCTGCAGTATCAGCTTGATAAACCAGTAGGTCGGTGTGAACCTCGCTACGGCTATGCAGCCCTCAGGCAGGTACATGATCGGTATTATACCGCCTCCGGCTATCGTGGTAAACAATATCAGCATATTTCCGAGTATCATATATGCAGGCACCGACTTTACGAATTTTGAGATCAGCATGAACAGGCTGCATACGACCACTATGGCAAGGAAGACAAAAAATATGGCTACAGGAGGAACCGTAAGTTCCCCGAGACCCGCTATAAGGCCGAGGGCTATACCCATTATCACCGTATAAACAAGTACAAACGCCGAAAGGCTCGAGAAAAATATCTTTCCGCGCCCGACTCCGACAGATACAAGCCTCTCACCCGCTTTTCCGAGTCTTTCCTTTAGGGATTTAAGTCCGGCAAACAGGCCGGCGTACAGTATTATCAGGATAATCCCGGAATAAATATAGTAATTTACCAGCGAAATCCCTTCAAACCTGTCGATGGTCTTTCGTCTGAAGAAGGAATCTTTTCCGAGAGCGGTAAGTACCAGCTCCCGCTGAACAAGCGCACTGTCAAAATCCTCCCTGCCCACCATATCCGTCAGGCCCTTGCAGTTTATCTGAACGGCCGTTATATACTCGGAATATGTATCCGCCAGGATTGACATTAGTTCAAGCTTCGTTTTGTCCGAATTGTTTATGATCGTTTCTATCGGCATGTTCACATAGCTCTTGAGATTCCTTGTGAAACCCTCGGGTATGACCATGTACATGTCGAGCTCGCCCCTGTCAAAGGCTTCCTCAAGTTCTTTCTTCGTACCTCTTACAACCTTAAAGTACTCGTTAAAAACCTCGTTTTCGTCGAAATATATGACAAGAAGATAGGAATCTTCCGTCTGATCCTCATCGGCTATACCGAACCTGACAGCCGGCCCTCTTGTTTCCTTTATACAGAAGATGACTCCCGCAACACTTATGATAACAAGCAGTGCAAGAAGGATCAGCATCTTCCTGTCGCTGAAGATCAGTTTTAAGTCCTTTACAAACATATTAAGCCTCCGCAAAGAAAAGCTTTAAAGCTCATTCAACATGGGTATGTGTATACAGATGATCGCTGCAATATTCATAGTTTCCGTTACATTTGCTGCAGAATCTGAACTCCA
>JAEEGG010008346.1_pt1 | contig 23522 bp, 5 predicted proteins | sample 9134161 | NCBI WGS metagenome assembly JAEEGG01 (sample SAMN16246543, study PRJNA631951) | gut metagenome | biome: gut microbiome; feature: rumen; material: CR-attached | host: Bos | place: Iran: Karaj | collected 2018-10
CCGCGGACGTCGCGTCCTTCTCCGCGCCCGACGCGCCGAAAGAGTTTACGACCCTGGGAAGTCCGTTAGCGTATGCCGCAAGCGTAACCTTGCCGTCCGCGCCCTTCACGCGCGTGTCGAGGAGGTAGACCGCAAATGTTCCGCCCTCGTAGCTCTTCGCGTCCTCCGCGTTGATCTCCACGACCGTCACGGGGCAGCGTCCGCGCTTCGCGAGCGGAGCGACCATCACGACCTTGTCGGTCTGCGCAAGCGGAGTGCAGTCGGCGGACAGACCGCCGAACGTCGCGCCGTCAGCGGTCCACACGAGCGCATACGACTCGCCCTGCATAACGCGCGTGCCGTCCGCATACCTGTCCACGCCCGGGGTCGAGAAGGAAACGACCGTGTCGTTCGCAGCCGCGAGCGCCGCGCCGCACATCGCCGCCGCGGCAAGGAACGCCGTAGCGCGGCGACGCCTGAGCGCGAGGAGCCCAAGCCCCAGCGCGAGGAGCATTCCGCTCGTCGGCTCGGGAACCGCCGCGGCCTGGTATACGTACGCGCTGAGGACGCCGGTCGTCGACATGTCGTTGTACACGAAGGAATCCCTGAGCTGCGCGTATGTGGCGGGCTTCGTCATGCCGACGACCTCGCCGAACTGGTTGTACAGCTCGACGTAGTACGAAAACGAATCGGGGCTCGAGGGAAGGAGCGAATACGTCTCCGCAAGGCTCGTCGTATTCGGGATTGTCGACTGGTCAAAGACAATCGTCGAGGACGTATTCCCCACGGTGAGGTAGGTGATTCCGCCGTTTCCGTCGTCTGCCGCGACCTGCGCGTACGCGAACTCGACGGGCGAGGAGGCGTCCTCCGGCTCGAGCAGCCAGTACATGTAGCCGCCGTGCGCCGCGAAGATTCCGCAGAGGAGGAATGCCAGGAATGTAGATGCTTTTTTCATATCCGTATCTCCCTGTATGTGTTTTCGCCTTACTGCTGTGCCGTGGGCCACGCCAGCTCGGACGCCGCGCTGCCGTCGCTGTAGTACCAGAAGCCGAGTCCGACCGGAAGCTCCAGACCATCCGTCGTCCATACCGAAGTGACGCCGACGAGAGGCTCATGCGTGACCGGATGAAGGATTGGGTTGTTGTTCTTGTCCTTCAGCACGGCTTCGACGCTCTTGTACCAGCCCCACTCGTGCTTAGTCGCGTCGTACGTGCAGTTGATCGGCGCGCCGCCCGTCGGGATGACGATGCGGTCGCCGGTCTCGGCGGGCACGAGCGTGCTGACGTCGAACGGAGCGGACCACGGAGAGCCGACAAGGTTGAAGCCAGGCTCGAGCGACGTCGTCGCAGGAGTCGGGTCGTACTGCCCGTAGAGGTAGATCGGCTTCGTCGGATCCTTGCGCTCGAGCCACGCGCCCGCTCCGCGCGGAAGCGAGTTCGTGCGCGTCGCGTCCGCACCGCCGACATAGCTCACCGCTCCGTTGACGATGAGGTAGGTGTCGAGCGCGGCCCAGGTTCCGTTCTCCTGGACGGACCACGCGAGGTAGTTGGAGTTCTCCTTGTCGTAGACGTACAGCACGTCGCCGACGGATAGGCACGACGCCTTGACGTAGTCCGTCGCCGCGACCGCGGGGTTCGACGACGGCGAGAAGCCAGCCCACGGCGTGGAGACGATCTCGACCGCCTTCTCCGACGCAACCCTCAGCACGCCCGCGGTGTTGACCGTCGTAACGTACTCGCAGGAAGTCTGGTATCCGTCGGGGACGAAGATCATGTCGATCACGCGGTGGACGCGCTGGTCGGAGGTGATGTTCTCGACGAACGTGCCGCTGCTGGCGTAGGCGCCCTCGCGGTTGTAGTCCGCGTCGACGCCGGGAGTCATCGCGAGGAGGCGGTACTTGACGTCGAAGCCGCAGCCCTGCGTCTTGGCGAGCTCCTGCATGCGGAAGCGGAGCGTCGCCTTGTCGGCGGTCTGGTCGGCGCGGATCCATATCCGCCCATGCTCGTCGCCCGGGAGCATTCCGCCGAGCACGTAGTCCTGCCAGACGTGGTTGAGTCCGTTGGCGGAGTCGGGCGCATTGAGCGCGGCCTCCACCGCGGACTTCGTCTCCGACGTCACGGCGCCGTTCGGGCAGATCTTCGGGAATGCCTTCCCGAGCCAGTCGGTCGTCACCTTGATCGGGAACTTCGTGTGGGTGCCCTTCACCGCCTGCTCGCAGTCGACATTGAGCGTGACGGTGTCCGACGGACCAGAGAACTGCGCATAGAGGTGCTTGTCCGAGTCCATCGTGAAGACGTACGCCGCCTTGTCCGAGACAAGCTGGTCGTTCTCGTCGTACCAGCCGAGGAAGGTGCAGGCGAACTCAGGCGTCGCGACGACGGTCACCTCCGAACCTTCCGGATAGCTCATGCCGTTGAGCGTCAGGTTCTTGCTGACCGTGCCGTTCTGCGGGTTGCGGACAAGGTACAGCGTGTAGCTCCTCACGTTCGCGCCGAAGCCCGACGCGCCTACGATGCCGATCTCGCGGTCGTCGACGCCGTAGGCGAACGACGATTCGTAGAACGTCGTCACGATATCCGCCTCGGACGCCGCGGCGCATTTGCCGAGCGCCGTCATCGTTCCCTCGATGGTCTTGTAGGACATCTTGACGACCTCGTGCCTCCAGTCGGAGGCGTCGAAGTACGTATAGACGCCATCCGTGCCAACGTCGGCGAGGCTTCCGTCGAAGATAGGCGCATAGCGCGCGAGCGGCTGGTCCGCGTCGCTCTCAAGCGCGGCGCCCGTTATCGGAGCTGTCGTCTTGCTCTGCTCGTAGACGCGCGCACTCTGCGTGTAGCCCTTGAAGACGGACTGAGCAGACGGATCGGACAGCTGCCAGCACTCGGTGACGTGCGGCGAGACGGAGCTGGACGCGTTGATCCTTCCGTAGACGGAGTAGAGGAGGTTGTTGTCCGCCATCGTTGTGCCGTCCTTCACGAAGAAGTCGCTGTCGGTAAGCGTCTGGTTAGCCGTGTTGTAGTAGTAGTTGTTGCAGAGAAGGACGTTGACTGCATAGATGTCCAGATTCGTGCAGGCAACGTTCGAGTGCGAACCTATTCCGCCGCCGCCGTCGCTCGTCCAGGACGAGAAGTTGCCCGTCAGCGTCGAGTTCATGAGGTACAGGCGCGTGATGCATCCGTTGCCAGTCTGGATGTTTCCGCTGTTGAACTGGTTGATCGCGCCGCCGACCTCGGTGGAGCCGTTGTTGCATATGACGCAGTTGTTCATGTACATGTCGCCCTGGTTTTCCGCGGCGGCTCCGCCGCCGGCGTTGCTGAGCGAGCGGTTCTCGGAAAGCGACGAGCCGACCATCACGAGGAAGCCGCGGTTGTAGAGTCCGCCGCCGCAGTAGCGCGCGTTTCGCACGAGGTTGCAGTTCTCCGCGTAGACCTTCGTGCCGAAAGCCGTGAAAAGTCCGCCCTGCGAGCGCGTGATCGTCACATGCCGCATCTCAAGCACGCCCGTGGAGGACGTCTGGTATACACCGTCCATTAGATCTGCAACCACAACCGCATAGGTGTGCACATCGTGCGTTCCGGCGCCGGTTCCGCCGCCGACATTCTGTCCGCCGCCCATGATCGTCATGTCCTCGAGGAGAACGTCTCCGCCGTTGTCGATCTGGAAGATGGTCTTCACGTCCGTGGTGCAGTTCAGGTCGACATAGCCGGAGTCGTCGGTGAACGGCTCATCTACCTTGACCACGTATCCGTTGCCGCGTATCGTCAGCCTCGTCGCGATCGTCATCAGCTCCCCGACGGCGTAGTTGTTGCGCAGGAGCTCGATCGTGTCGCCTTCCACCAAGGCGTCGACCGCGTCGGAGAGGAACAGGTAGTAGGTGTTGCCGATGCGGGCGGAGGCGTTGTACCTGAAGTCCGCCTCGTTGCGGAACACGTAGTCCGCGCCGGAACCCACCGTCGAATGATAGACGTACGTGTAGCCCGTCGCATTCACGACGCAGTAGGGCTGGCCGGGCTCGAGCGTCACGGGGTCGCCCGCGGCGTCCGCATCGTAGGTGACGGCCTTGCCGCTCTCGACGCTGGACGGATAGCCCTTCGACCTTGTAGCGGACTCAAGCGCGGGGTCGCCGGTCATGAAGCTTCCGGACACGGAAACAACTTCGGGAGTCTCCGCGTCGCTTGTCGCCTCGAACGAGAAGTAGTAGAGGGTGTTAGCCGTAAGTCCATTCAGCGTCTCGACAAGCGCCGCGCCCTCGAGCGCCGCGGGATCAAGCACCTTGCTCTGGGAAAGATCGTTCGGGTCCGTCCCCCACTTGAGGACCACCCTAGCCGAGTTCACGTGTTCGCCGAGTGCGACAACGCCGACGCCAAGCTTTGCGGACGTCTCCGCGACCTCCGTCACCGTCGGAGACGAGAGGGCGAGATACTCGTGCGAGAGCGTCGTGAACTCTCCGTCGCGGGTGCACGACCTGTGCTGATCGTTCTCTGCCGACAGTCGGAAGACATAGTGCGTCGTGTTCTCGAGATTGTCTATCGAATAGGCAACGCGCTGCTTTGCGACGACATTTTCGGCGACGAGAACAGGCGTGCAGAGGTGGTCGTAGTCCGTTCCCCACGCAATGTAGACGTCCGCAACGGTCGCGCCCTGTCCGACATGCGCCAGCGTGACGCTAATGTCCGCGCCGAGCGAGTTCGGCTCGACATGCGGCGTGTAGAACGAGAGCTCCTCGGGGATCTCGTGCGTGTAGGTCGCGGAGGCGACGGCGCTCAGGCCCTTGCCCGCCACATAGGCGCGCGCCTTGACCGTCGTCGTCGCGGAGAGTGTAATCGGTTCAGTGTAGGGGGTGCTCTCGGTCGTCGGAACCGTTCCGTCCGTCGTGTAGTAGATCACAGCTCCCGAATCGGTGCACGCGATCTCCACGTCGAGCGTATAGTAGAATATCTCCCCGGACGCAGGCGTGAAAGTCGGCGTCGCGGTGAGGTCGCCGTATTCATAGCAGCCCATGGACGGCGGCGCTGCAAACGCAACATTGTCTAGGCCGACGCCGATGCCTTCGTATGTCGTGCCCTTGCCGATCGCCGGCGAGCCGCTTCCAAGTCGGTAGTCGCCGTCCGCCGCGTCGACGAACCACGCCGAACCACTGCCGGCCACGCTCTGCGAATCGGTTCCCAGAGCAGTGGTTCCGTTGGCGAAAAGATTGTTGCTGGACTGCGCGGCGTATCCGCTGACACATGACGCGGGCAACGCGAGATTTTGGTCCGCTCCCTCGCCTGCCGCCGTGTTGTCGGCAAGGACGCAATTAACAAGTGCAAAATCAGGTTGCGTGCCGTTCTGCGTCACATAGATTCCGCCGCCGTCACCCGAGGCATGATTGTCGACGATTGTCGTGTTGCGAACAGTCAGTAGGTTGTGATTGTTCAGGAACGAAGCGAAAAGCCCGGCACCGCCCTGTCCCTTTGACTGGGAGTTTCCGGCGACAAGGCACGCGTCGATCAGGATCTTGCCGGTCGGCTGATAGATACCGATGCCGCCGCCGCCGCATGTTCCAGAAGCTGACGAGACGGCGTTGTTCGCGATGATTGAATGATCTATGCTTCCCTTGGTGATATGGACGCCACCGCCATACTTGACATTCGCGGTGCTTAAGGAGTTGTTGGTGATGCAGCACCAAGATATCGTTCCATCGTTCACGAGCGCGCCGCCGCCATACGTGTAGTTCCCGCCAGTTACGCGCGCACCCGTCAGCGTGACCTGCTCTACCTTCGCACCGCCGTCGACGACCACGCAACGCGTTTCCGCCGATGGCGTCGTCGCCACCTGCTTAATTACCGTATCGTCCCAGCCCTGGCCGACGAGCGTGACGCCGCCCGTCACCATCAGCTGCGCGTCGATCTCGAAGAGCCCGTCGCCAAGCGTGACAGTGCCAGGCGTTGTCAGTTTCGCCGCCGCGTCGATCGCGTCCTGTATCGTCTGCCTGGTCGCGGCAGGCGTCTCGCCCGGCTGGAGTACGTACGGATAGTATGCGCTAGCGACGCCGCTACGACCAAGCCCGTCGGCGTAGGCGCGGGCATTGATCGTCGTTGTGGCGGAGATCTGCACCGGGGCGGTGTATTCCGTGCTGGATTCCGTCGGAAGCGACCCGTCGGTCGTGTAGTATATCTTGGCGCCCTCCGTGGCGCAGGAGAGCGTCACGTTGGTAGCAGAATCAAGGAGCGTGCCGGATTCAATGCTGAATGTCGGGTTAGCGGTCAAGGCTGTGTACTGGTAGCACCCGATCGACGGCGTTGCGGCAAACGCAACGTTGTCGATATCACTTCCGATTCCGGTGTAGGCAACCCCGCCTGCCGCAGCCTGCGAGTCCTGATAAAGGCGATAGTCGCCGCTTTCCGCGTTGACGAACCCAGGGGCGCCGAACAGGGAACTTGACGCCATGCCGGTTTCCGATTCCAGTCCGAAGAGGCAGTTCCTTGAGTTGGTCTTGTCGAAAACGAAATTGTCCGCTATGTTCATCTCGCTGCCGTTAGAACTGTGCATGTTCCCGACGGCGATGGTGTTGATCAGCAACCCCTTTGCAGTTGAATTCCCTGATGCTCTATTTTCAAGCCGAATGCCGGCCGTATGCGTGTTGGCCGTGTTGCCGACGACCGTGCAGTTGCGGACAATGCAGTCTCCGCCGAGATTCTTGATACCTATGCCGCCACCCGAGCCGCCGCCCTTGATAAGGTTGTGAGTGATGAGGCATGTATCGATCGTCACGGGGCCAGCTGTGTCGAGTCCGCCTATGCCACAGCCGTATACGGTCTGGCCCGACAGCGCAATGTTGTCCGTTACAATCGAGTGATCAATCACGCCCAGTCCGCCCGAGAAAGAAACTCCGCAGCCAGACACGTTGTTTGCCGTGCTGGTGTTGTTGCTGATGCAGCACCAGGAAATCGTGCCACTCTTGACCCACGCGCCTGCGCCGGCACCATTTGCCGCGGTCTCCTGACCACCAGTTATCGTGACGCCCTCGACTTTCGCCTCGTCGTCAATAATCATGCAGCGGGTGGCGGCCGTCGACTGCTTGACGACCGTGTTCGTCCAGCCCTGGCCGACGAGAGTGACGCCGCCAGTAACCATCAGCTGCGCGTCGATTTCGAAGAGTCCGTCGCCGAGCGTGACAGTGCCGGGCACGGCGAGATTCGCCGCCGCGTCGATCGCGTCCTGTATCGTCTGCCGGGTGGCGGCAGGTGTTTCGCCCGGAACGATCGTCTCCGCGGGATCATCAGGATCGTCCGGATCACCAGGATCGTCAGACGCCGTGTCCTGCGCTTCGCCATATTCGAATATATCCGTTTCGGCCGTATTCATGGCCTTGTATTCCGCAACTGCATATTCTGCCGACACAGGGTCTGCCGAAAGGCGAAGTTCGTCCATGAAGCCGACCCAGTTTGATTCTTCGCCCGAGGGGTTGTTTCCGAAAGCCAGTGCAAGATCGTTGTCCGAACTGGCTGCTGTCATTGTTCTTTGCGTCTGCGAAGCGCCATTGACGTAATATGTAAGATTTTTGACATCGTACACGAGTGTAAGATGCAACCAGTTATCGCGAACGTCTGGGACAGTCGCATTATTATTATCCGAGCCCGCACCTCGAGCGGTGACCGTTGTTGCGGAATTGTCTGCGCTGTTACTGTACTGCGCTTCTACTTCCCATCCATTTGATGCGTTGTACGCGCTCTTGCGGGAAACGTAGCGCATAGAATAGCTTGAAAACGTCCCTGTGGCCTTGAACCAGCCGGAAAACGTCAGCGAATCACCACAGTCGAGCAAGGCATTGTCCACAACGGCAAGATAAGATTTATTCCCCTTCGCCGTCGCCATCTGACGTCCATTACCGACTTTGCAAGCGGTACCCACCGAATCCGCCGACGCATTTGCTCCGAATGGAGCCGCAACAAGCCCGTGGCCCGTGGAGTCCTGCGCATTGCCACTCGCCTCATTGAGGTGCCACACACCAACGTAGTTACTCCAAACGTCCGTCGAGGAGGCGGTCGAGGTCGTGCCTTTCCCGTAGTACATGGTGATCTTCGTGCTCGCGGCGGTCGAGGGGAGCTTGACCCAGACAAGCGATTCCCCGGTTGTATCCCAGGTGTCGACCTCGTGCGGCAGCGGATTTCCGTTCGAGTCAACGAACATCATGTCCCCGCCTTTGGCAAGCGTGAAGTCGTCGTAGTCAAAGCCGACAATGCCGCCGTTGGCCTCTTCTTTGAGCCTGACAAGCGCGGGGACACCCGTCGTTATTTCGGTCGACGCCAGCGCGTTTGTGAGCGTGATTTTGATTGACTTCGCAAATTCAGTCGGCTGGGGCGTAGGTCTCTGGTAAGTATACGTCGCGGAGACGATGGCGCTCGGACCCTTCCCCGTCGCATAGGCGCGGGCCTTGATAGTCGTTGTCGCGGAGAGCGCAATCGCTCCGGAATACGCCGTGCTTGAATCCGTCGGAGTGGATCCGTCAGTAGTGTAGTAGATCGTCGCACCTTCCGTCGCGCAGGTAAGAGTCACGTTTGTCGTCGGATAGAACGCGACGCCCGACTCTGGATTGAACACGGGATCCGCTACGCGTTCGCTCAACTCGTAGCAGCCCACTGAAGGCGGATTAGCAAAGGCGACGTTGTCGAGATCGACGCCGATTCCCGTATATGTCGTGCCCACGCCGATGGCGGGAGAGCTCGCGCTCAGATGGTAGTCGCCATTCGCCGCGTCGACGAAAGCAGGAGCACCGCCAATGAGGTTGTTCGACGAACTGGATGCAATTGTCCCTGAAACATCGGTTCCGGCCGTATTCCCAGAGACTATGCAATTTATGAGCTTCACCTTTGTTCCCGACGTGAACAATCCGCCGCCACTCCCATTCGCGGAGTTTCCTGCGACCGTCGAATTGCGAACTGTGACAGATGGATCGCCCACTGAGAAAGCTATACCACCGCCCACACCACCATTATCGGATCCGAGAACGGAATTGCCGTAGATAAGACAAGTATCAATTACTATTGTGCTGCTCAGATTGTAACCTCCGATTCCGCCACCTCCACTGGTTACACTGCCTGTCTGATTGAATGCAACAACAGAATGATCGATTGTGCCAGAAGCCATGTATACTCCAACGCCCCAGACATTATGTGTTGCTGTGGAACTGTTATTTGTAATGCAACACCAGGAGATTGTGCCATCCTCAACAAATATGCCGGCCCCATGTTCCCACTTGGCCGTCAGCCTGCCACCTGTTATGGTGGCGCCTTCGAGCTTAGCGCCGTCACCAAGCTTAGCGACTCGCTGCCCGTTCGCCGTCTGCTTGATGATTGTGTTCTCCCAGCCCTGGCCGACGAGCGTGACGCCGCCGGTGACCATAAGCTGCGAGTCGATCAGGAACGTGCCCGCGCCAAGCGTTACCGTGCCCGCAGGCGACACATTCGCCGCCGCGTTGATCGCGGCCTGAATTGTGGATGTGTCCATCCCTCCCGAAGGAGTGATATCCGCTGCACAAGCTGCGTAGACAGCTGCAACCATCGAAGCGAGAGTTATGATTCTTGCTTTCATAGTCGGCATCTCCAATTAGTATAGTCCCTTACGCCATATATTATGCCAAAAATGTGGTGCATTTGTCACCTATACAAAAGTATAGGGATGCCATCATCTCACAAAGCGAAAAAAAACAGGCCCTCAAACGAGGGCCTGAGGGGAAAACGTTGTCGATGCAAATCCTCAACGGACGCCGGACCAGGCGGCGAAGCGCTGCTCGGCGAGGCGGCGGTACTTCGCGCCGCTGCCGCCGTTCACGAACGGATCGATCGTGATGCCGCCGCGCGCGGCGAACTTGCCGTACACCTCGAGGTACTTAGGCTTCAGGAGCTTCCGGATGTCGTCGTAGATCACGTTGACAACGTCTTCGTGGAAGTCGCCGTGGTTGCGGAATCCGAAGAGGTACAGCTTCAGCGACTTTGACTCGACGAGCCGCTTCGCGGGAATGTAGCGTATCGTCAGCGTCGCGAAGTCAGGCTGGCCGGTCTTCGGACACAGCGTGGTGAACTCGGGCGCCGTGAACGTCACCCAGTAGTCGCGGTCCGGATGCGCGTTGGAGAACGCGTCCAGCACGGACGGATCGTAGTCGTTCGGGGCCTCGGTCGTCCTGCCGAGCGTCTTCAGCTTCTCAAGGTCGTTTCTCATGCGGGATATTATACCACACTCTCGCACTAGTCTGCCGACGCAGCTACGTCGACACGGATGAATCCCTGGCCTCCGACGGGCTTCCTGACGCTCCAAGTGGTGTTGCCGCTGAGGTACCGCACGGGCTTCGCGATATTGACGGCATCCGAGCTGTCGATTCCGTAGTAGAGGCCAGGGAACACGTTCACCGAAATGAACCCGTCACCGTCGGGCTCTTGGTTAACAAGCGCATCCACTGCGGAGGACAGCGTCTCCCGCACTATATCGTCCTCAATGCCCACGATCTCAACATCGAAAGTGCCGTTGCCGTTGTCCTTGTAGCCGTACTTGAAGTATCCCTTGTACGTTTCTACATCAACATTCAGCCAGCTCTCGCTCGGCAGGGCGACGTCGAGCGCGTTGTATGCGTCGAGTTCGCTGGCCGCCGTCACCGTCGCCGTCACATCATGTGTGCTCGGCGTCATGTCAGGGACGTAGTTCGGATCCTTCACGACCTTGACATATTTGCTGTCGGTGTAGAGCGCCGAAGTGTCCCACTTGAGCCCCTTCCCCGGCGTAGCAGGCTCGATCGCGGCAAATGTGCCGCTAAACGACGGCACAAGCGAGAAAACCGCAATCGTTTCGTTCTCCTTGAGCGCGTCCACTTCGGACAGATCGAACTCGAGCGTGACGCCGCTCTCGATCTTGAACGTCGAGCCAGTCTTCGGACGGAGGCGCGAACGGATGAGGCTTCCGGACGCGTTGCGCGCGACGGGAATGACCACTCGTGAACCGCTCTCAAGAGTCACACCTGCATCGAAGTACAGGTTGGCATCGTTGTCAACGCTTACATCTGACGACTTAATGGTGTCGCCCGCGCGGAGCGTCCCGCCAGACGCAACCGTCACGGCTCCATATATAGAGCCCTTCCCCTGCAGAGTTCCGCCGTCGTTCACGTAGACTTTGCTCGCCGCGGGAAGCGACCCGTTGACAATGAGCGAGCCCGCGTTGACCGTGGTCGTGCCAGAATGCTCGCTCGCTCCAGTAAGACGCCAGTAGCCGGTGCCGACCTTGACGACGGACGTCGTTCCCTTCGCCTTCCTGTCGGCGTTGTAGTCGTCGATCTTCCCGGCAAACTCCTCGTCGGAGTTGGAGTATCCCACGTACCACGTCGTGCCGGACCCGCCACTCTTCGTGTCCGAACCGCTGAGCGTCGTCCCGGACGTGCCGGAGAGTCCGCCGAGATGACAGGTGACATGGCGGCTCTTCGACGCCATGCTTATCGAGCCCGTCAGCGTGAAGCGAGTCTTCGGATAGTTCCAGTAGGAGGCGTGATAGAACGACGGACGCGTCCCGCTCACAGCCGGAACACCGTTCGCGGTGATGTTGCCGGTAAACGCGTCGAGGTTGCTCGATATCGGCGTTCTAACATACTGTATGTTGAACTGGATGTCTCCGTTGCCGGTGATGCGGCTCTTCATGTAACTGTGCGTTGCAAGCGTCATCTCGGAGCTCGTCCCGTCCTCTGCGTATATCGGAACATTGTAGGTCTGGTACTCCTCGTTCTTGGAAGCGAACTTGACGTGTCCGCCCGCAAGCGTAAGCTTCGTTATCGTGTTCCTGTTGGCGAAGTTTCTCGCTGAACCCGAGTCGCCGGTGGTGGAAAGGTAGAGCGTTCCGCCTCGTATGGTCGCGCCGCGCGTGTTGTTCCCGAAGAACGTGTTCGCATCGGTTATGTTGAGCGTCCCCGATCCGTCGAGAATGAACTCGCCCGTTCCTTCCATCGCGCCGGTCATCGTCAGTGTCGTGCCGGAGTTGGCAATATCGAGGACGGAATCCTTTCTGAACGTCGCCGAGCGGTCGGTGGACGCCGAGCCGCCGGTGTATTTGTACGTGCCGCCGTCGAATATCCAGTTGAGCGCGTCCTTCGTTGACATTCCGAGCGCCGAAGCCACGCCGCCGTTCGCGATGGAGTCGAACTCTATAGTTCCACCGTGGTTCACGACCTTGCCTGTGTAAGTGGCGAGGCTGTCCTTCTTGCCAGATTCAGCGCAAAGCACCAGAGTGCCCGTATTGCCCTTGTTGACAGATGTTGTCCCTGTCATCCATCCAAATCGCTTGAGCGTCACTGTTCCTGTTCCGTTTGCCACAATCGACTCAGGCTCTATGGCCATCGTAAGAGTCATGGCATGATCCACATCGGAACTTAAATCAACTTTGTCTCCGGCAGAAAACTTTTTATCTCCTCCGCCAGCATTCGCGAATGCATTATGCGTAGTATTCCATACCGAAAACTTCGTTGTGATGAAGTCATCCGCCTCATAGCCGTCTATATCAACCTCTCCGGTTTCCTCCTGACGCGTGTTGACGCCGGTGAGATACGCCGGCTCGGAATAAAGCGCGGCTGTGCCGTTTCGTCCAACGGCGACAACGCGGAAATCGTAGTACGTGGCCTGCGTAAGGTTGCCGACCGTGTAGCTCGTAGCGTTCGGACCTGCAATGCCCTTCTGAACCCATGCGCCATCCTCAAGCATCTCAACGGAGAAGCCGATCTCGCCGTACGTGTAGTCACGCCATGCTAGGGTAACACTGTGGGTCGAAGTCCCCGAAGCCCTGAGCGTGATAGGCGCGCGCAGGAAAGGCTGGCTGTCCTCGGCGGTTATGGAGTTTATGTAGTTCTCGATGTTGAGGCGTCCGTTGGAAGACTTAACGAGCGCGTCCGCAGCGCTGTTCGGATTAAGCCCTTGCGCGCTCTCCCACTCGTCGGGGATTCCGTCGTTGTCGGTGTCCGTGCGCTTTGTGCCGCCCCACCAGTCCCACGTGTCCGGCGCGCCGATCGCTAGCGTGTCCTCGTATGTAATCAATCCGCCAGAACGACCAATCGTCTCGACCTCGTCTATCATGTAGCAGTCGCTCTGGTCGCGGTAAGGAAGCGATGCGCCGACTTTGCGCAGGTTGTTCTCGAGAAGCGTGTTACCGGCATAGAGCGGGAGAGCCGGAAGCGTGCCGACCTTGTTCTCGATTACCGACTTCGCAACGGAATTACCGCCGCCGTTATGAGTGACGATCGAGGCGTCGAGGACTCCATTGCGGTTCTTGTCCTGCCAGTTATCGTTCCCGTAGAAGTGGAAGTCGCTGTTTCCTCCGCCAAGCGCGTTGGAGTCGGAGCTGACCGGGCCGTTGATGAAGAGGCTGCTTTCGATTGTGCAGTAGCTCGCGCCGGACGAGTCGCCGCCCATGATGTAGCATCCGTTCTTCCAGTTGTAGACGATGTTGTTCGCGTACTGGTTGATGCCCTTCACCTTGTTGTTGCGCGTGGAGTTGTCGACGTAGAGGTTGCGGAAGAGCGTCACGTAGTCCGCCTGCATGAGACCACCCGCCGAGTGAGTCATCAGGCCCTGTCCGAAGATGCAGTTCTGCAGAGTTATGTTGTGCGGATATGTCCCCTTCCCGTCCGGGTTGATAGAGAACGTCTCGTCAAGCCCCCAGGAGAACGAGCAGTGGTCGAAGATCATGTTCGCACCGTTCGCGATTCCCGCGCAGTCCTTTCCGGACGTGCCGATGTGTCCCATGCGCCACCTGAGGTAGCGGCAGATGATGTTGCTCGCACCAGAGAACGAGCATCCGTTGCCGTAGACCGTAATACCTTCGCCCGGCGCGGTCTGTCCGGCGACATAGAGGTTCGAGGCGAATGTGATGCGCGAGGAAATCTTGATGACACCTGCGACATCGAACACGACGATGCGGTTGGGCTTCGAGACGGCGTCGCGCAGCGAGCCTGTGCCGGAATCCTTGAGGTTCGTGACATGGTAGACGGACGGGGAGGATGACGCGCGTGCGCCTACGGCGAAACGGCCCCATCCGAAAGCGCCGGGGAACGCCGTTCCCGCTTCGTCCTCGTATTCGTCTTCATTTGCGTTGTCGGTGGTGTTTTCGCCGTACTCGCCATAGTCAATGTCGTCCACCACCGTTCCGAAGCGGTATCGTCCGTCGCTCAGGCGCTCATACTCGAGCGTCTCGCCTTCGAATTCGAAGTTGATCGTGCCGTCGCAGTAGATATAGGAGTATGTCTTGGAGTTCGGGTCAAGCCAATCAGATGGAATCCGCACAGTGACCGTCTTTCCCGCAGCGCCGGTGATTTCCAGCTTTTCGTTGGAGCTGGAGGCAACGTACGTTGCACCTTCGACGGAGGGAATCGCAAGTTTCCCGCCAGACTGCGTGAAGATGTTGTTCGCCGTCCTAAGCGTCCCGTTCTTGACCGTGCCAGCGCCGCTGAACGACTGTACCGTGATGTCAAGCCCGCCAAGGTCGAGCGTGCCGCCGGACATCGAGACCGGCACATTCGGAATAGACCTACCCATGCTGGTTATGTTCCATTTGTTGGCGAGGTATGTCTCGATCTGCTTGATCTGGACCTGCGACGGATTGAAGTTCAGGCCAATAAGTTCGCCGATTGCGACGCTGCTGCACCAACCTCCGATGTTGAGCGAAGTCATTGTGGAAACACGGTTGAAGCCAAGAACAGCTAGCGTTGCATCATAGTCGTGATAGGCCAAATCCCCGTATTCCCCGTTCTGCCAGAATCCATCGTCAACGGATGTGGACGAGCCGCGCATCTTGGTCCAGCGATTCCACCACGAGTCACTCGTTCTCCTGCCTATATACTGATTGTTCTGTCCGTTGTACTGGAGAATCGCAGCCCCAGTGTTGTTGTGTTCGACAACATGGATTGCGCCCAGCAAAGCCTGCGTGTGGTATATCTTCCACGCGCTGCCGTCGTTGTCCCACGAGCTTGTAAGCGTTCCATGAGATGTGAGCACCGAAGGTTTTCCGCTGAAATAGTCATAGGAAACCGTCATGGGCGATTCGCTGTTTGCGAAGTAACCGTTCCCCGTCTGCGAAACCCAGTTGACAACCTTGCCGTCCGTCAGGGTGATCGAATCCGCAGCGGAAGCATCGACTCTCCATAGCTGGGATATGCCGTCGAGAGACGATACGATGTAAAGGAGGCCGTTCCTTCCGATTGCGAGCTTGCCCGAGAAGTCGCTTAGTCCGTAAAGGCTCGCCTCGCCGGTCACGGCAAGGCCACCTGCGCCGGTGATCTTGCCATAGAACGCGCCCTTGCCGGCGGTGATGCCGGCGCTTGTCGAGACTGTCGCGACGCCGCTCATTGTCGCCGCGTTGATTGACGTGGCGTTGAACACGATTTTGTGGGTTTCGCCCGCCGCTCCGGAATAATACTCATTTGGCACAAACGAAAGCTCTCCATTCGGCAGATTCACCATGCCGTTTACGGTAACAGTACCGAAACCGACGACTGTCAACGAGCCGGAGCCCGAAACATCGCCCTCGATTGTGATGTTGTGTCCGTTAGGGTTGATCCAACCGCCGTTGTCGCCGATTGTGAACGCGATTCCGCTCGCGATGAATGTTCCGTCCGCCGTGGCCACAAGCGTGCCGCCGTTGAGATTGACAGTCGCCGTGCCCGCGCCCTTCTCAATCGCCGCAGTCGTGAACCGGCCGCCGTCAATGTTCAACGTTCCCGTGGAATTGGCGCCGTCGGCGAGTTTGACCTTGCCGAACCGTGCAGTATACGATCCGCCCAAGAGATTGTATACACCCGTCGACCTATCGCCACAGCCGACCATCATTGCGTATTCGCCCGCATTGCCGGTGCCGTCCGCCGACGAACTGACCGAGCCGCCAGTCTGGTTGATTACGCCAGTACATCCGGCATCGACGCCCACGTTCAACCGCGAATCAGCGTTCTGCGCGGCGGCATCGCGGTAGCCAACAACAAGCTCGCCGCCATCTATATTGACGTTGCCGTAGGCGCTGTTGCCGTTGCTTCCTTCACCAACGGCCATCCAGTAGGTAGTTCTGACAATACCGGACTGAAGCGTGAAGATGCCTGTGACGTCCGAACCATAAAGAGCGCGTCCGACATGAAGGTCTGGAACGATTTGGTGTGTTCCGCTCGCGATCACGAGTTCTCCGCTCTTGTGCGCACCCACCGCGAACCATGCGGATTTCCATGTGCCTGGCTCCGTGTAGCCGTAGGCATCATCAGTCGCATAGAACGTAACAGGTCCGCCATCCACCAAAAGCGTACTGGAGGGACCAATATTGCTGCGGAACCAGATGTCGGCAGACTTGTCTATTCTCCAGTATGTTTCGGCGTCCGAGAGGTCGTATCCCGTCCAGTTCATCATGTCGTCCCAGTACTTCGTTTCTTCGGAACTGCCGCCGGTCCAGGTATAGTCACCCGACGTCCACCAGCCGTTCGAATGTCTGTAGCCGGACATGTCAAGCGTGTCGCCGGACGTGTTCTTGAACGTGACTCCGTCACCCTCGCAGAAAAACATTCCATCTATGTTCGCGACGCGCGCGTCAGGGACTACGATCGTCACGTTCTTTCCGCTCGCGCCAGTGATGACAAGCTGCCTGTTGCTGTCCGAGGCGTAGTAGGTAGCACCGTCCACGGCGGGGATCGTCAGGTCACCATCGCCTTGGGTGTATGTGCCGCCAACGGTCCTCAGCGTTCCGTTCTGCACCGTGCCAGAGCCGGTGAAGCTCGCAACCGTCAAGTCAAAACCTCCCAGGTCGAGAGTCGCGCCGGTTGACATCGAAAGCGCGTTCGCTGTTGTCAGCGGCGCGTATGTGTTCTCAAACCCCCACTTCCACATCAGATAGTCTTCTATGCCTACGCGCTCCGATTCTGTAACCTCACGGTTGAATAGCAGGACTTCGCCCCAAGTCATGGAATAAGGCGAAGAGTCGCCACCAAATGTAATCGTGTCCGGAGAGTAGCGCGACCAGCGACCTATTATGGAAAACACCTTAGGATCAGTGGAAATTCTCACTCCGGACTCGCCATTTTGCCAAATCCTGTTGTTAATGTCGTCGTTATATGTGGATGCTTGACGGACCCAGTATCCATTCTGATTGTGCTGTCGTATACACCATCTTCCATCCGCCTGTGAATCTGATGAAGTGCACAGCTTGCAATAATTAGGCTTTGAATTGCATTGCGCAACCGCGAACATCGAAGCAACAACACTTGATGACTTACACTTCACGCTGAAAGTGTCGCTGTGTTTCGCGTCACGTCCGTTGATAGTCGCATCTGTCAGCTCGCCGCCATTGTTCGTAAAGTAACTGTCGAAATCGCCTGTACCGAAATCATAGTCGAGGTCGCAATTAGGCACTTCTGCGGGCGTTCCGAACCTGAGTGTTCCAGCTACATGGACGGATCCCGAAATCTTGCCGTTGCCAAGCCAAAGTTCATTGTCATTCGGTCCGACAATGAAACTCGCCACAACACCCGTAAACGCCGATGTATCACCAGTGAATGAAACAGAGCCGCCTCCTTTGACCTGTATATTGCCGCTGCCGCAGACGGTGGCTGCAATTTCAACGTCATAACCGCAAGTATCGATAGTGCCGCCGTTTGCACATACATTCAGCGTCACGCCGCTTGCGATCAACGTTCCGTCCATCGTCGGCTTCAGCGTGCCACCGTCGAGATTTACGGTCGCCGTCCCAGCGCCTTTGACGACCGCTTCGGTCGTGAACGTGCCGCCGCAGATGTTGAGCGTACCCGTCGAGCCCGTTCCGTTCGCGATCAGCACATTTCCTGCGCGCGCGGTGTAAGTGCCGTTTGAAATCGTATACGTCGCCGTCGTGTTGTTTGCGCTGCCGATAAGGAGTGCACAACCATTGTCGAACTGCGAACTGACAGTGCCGCCAGTCTGCATGAATGTCGTTACACTGCCTGCAGCGCGCCCCATCTCTATGCGTGCGTTGTCTGCCGTCACATACACACCTACCTCGTTAGTTCTGCATCCGACAACAAGCTCACCACCCGAAATGGTGACGTTGCCCTGTGTGTTCGCTTTGGATCCAATTCCAAGCACCATCCAGTAATGTGTCTCCACATGACCGGAAATCAGATTGAAGTCGCCGCGAGCGTTGTCGTTCCATGTTCCGTTGCCCACAACAATGTCATTGGCAAAATGATATGTTCCGCCATTAACTGCCAGAGCGCCCCATGTACCCGCACCGATATTGATGTCACCCGCCCACTCTGGCTGCGTCAACCCACAGTCCAGCGAATTAGCGAAAAATGTGACCTGCCCTTCAAGATTGTTCTCTATCCACAACGCGCCGGCAAGCGTCTCGGCATTTCGGAACGTGACCGTCGCGGCAGCACCATTCATCTCTGCAATGTTGAACCGGTGCGGCTCGTCCGTCCCGCTCCAGTTGGCAGCATCATCCCAGTACTTCACCGACTGGGAGCTTTCGCCCGTCCACTCGATGTTCGCCCGCGCGCACTGCGCGAGGCAAAGCGCGAGCACCGCGGCGGCAAGCGCCGCGCGGCTCCGTCCGATCAAGCCAATCGTGAACTTCATGACCACAGTCCTTCCTCTAAATCCATTCAGCTGAGGCAAAACTGCGAATTTCTTTCACCCTTTGCCCCATTATGAAAACATGACAAAGTGTATTTTACCCCAATTAGGGTAAAAAGTAAAGCCTCAATGGCACTTGTTCACTTTTTCAGAGATTCTTGCAGAGCTCGACCTTGTCCTTGAAGTAGGCGAGTCCGATTTTCTCGATGTCCGTGATGCCCTCGGCACGGAAGGTTGCGTCGTACTTCTTTCCGTCGATCTGGGCGCGGGCGTCGCGCGCAAGGCCCTTGAGGTCGGCCGTGTCGGAATCCGCCGCCTTGACCTCGATGATGAACGCGGGGAACGGCTCGACGAGCGGTTTGAGGGCGATGTCGAAGCGCCCTTCGCCGGACTCGACGTTCGAGAGGACGCGGAAGCGCTTCCTGAGTATCGCGAGGAATCCAAGCGTGAGTCCGTGGAAGAATCCCTCAGCCGCCGCGTCGAAGTAGCTGACGCTCTCCAAAAGGAATGCGGAGATCGCCTCGCGTAGGGCATCGGCGTCGCGGTCGAGAAGCGCGCCGACGATGTCGCTAGTCCCGACGGACAACGCCGCATTGATCTTCGCCTTGACGTCGTTGACGAACACAAGGGACAGTTCGTGGTTCGGGAGCGCCACCTTGCACATGCCCTCTTCAATGGGCGAGGCGATCTTCAAATATCCCGCCGACACGAGCAGGGCGTACAGCGAGCTCTTGTTCGCCATGACGTCCTTGTACGGTCCCAATTCCTTCGTCATCTGAACGCGCGGCGCCTCATCTCGAAGAAGCGCCTCCAGCGTCCGCACCATGTCATAAGGCAAATCGCGTACGATCGCAGCGATGAGCTCGTTGGAGCTCGTGTCCAGCCAGTAGGCGTCTGGCTTGCAATTGCACTGGAAATAACGCAGCACACTCCACGGGTTGTAGATTTCGGTTCCGCCGAAGTCGTATCCGTCGTACCACGCCTTGATCTCCGGCAGCTTGTCCTCGGCTCCGTAGTACCGCGCCATCTCAGCGACCTCTTCCTCGGTGAAGCCGAAATACTGCGAGTACTTCTGCTCGAAAACCGTCCAGACCGCGGGGTTGTTGAGCCCGGAGAGGATTCCCTCCTTCGCCACTCGCAGAACGCCCGTCATGATTCCGATGTGGCAATGCTTGTTGTCCTTCAGCGCGCCCGAGAGAAACACGCGCATGAAGGCACACATTTCGTCGTAGTACCCGTGCGTCGACGCAGAGGTGATCGGCTGGTCGTATTCGTCGATCAAGATGACGGGGAGCGTCTTTGAATTGAGATGCACCGCCTCGGCCAGCAAACCCAACGACAGCTTCAATGTGTCGATATCGGCCTTGCCGTCCCTAACCGCCGCGAACTGCTCGGCCTTGATGCCGGAGAGCGCATCGCCGGCCGATGCGAAACGGCTGAACTCGTAAGCGAGGCAATTGACAATATCTTTCTTCGCGCTTTCCCATGTCGTGGACTTGAAGTCCTTGAAGGTAAGGAAGATCACGGGGCGCTTCCCCTGCTCTGCGCGGTACTTCCCGCCATCTGCGAACCAGATCTTCTTGTCCGTGAAGAACTCCTCGGTCTTCACCATGCCGCGGTCCTCCACCAGCGTCTCCGGCTCGTAGAACGCGCGGATCATCTCCATGATGGTCGTCTTGCCGAAGCGCCTCGGGCGCGTGAAGAGGACCACCGTCGACTCCGAGTCGATGAGGTCCTTGAGGATGAGCGTCTTGTCCACGCAGTAAGACGTGCGGGAAAACCTCACCCAGTCGCTCGTCCCCACGGGCGGCGGCAAGAGTCCTTCCATGCTGAAGCGTCTGTCCATGCCACGTATTATACCAAACTTCCGAGACTTGTGCGCAGCCGCAGTCAGCGCATCTTCTTCATCTCGAACTTCTCGCCTGAAAGCGCGCGGCGCGCGAACTCGCCCCAGTAGGGCGTCGCATCGTAGTCCCAGCTCTTGATCATGCACGGACCCGCCTTCGGATGGAAGCACCAGCCAGTCCAGTTGATGCGGTACTTCTGGATGAACCCGAGCATGTCGGGGGCGAACGTGTAAGGATCCTCCTTCCACGAGTCATTGATGAAAGACATCTGCTCCTTCGGAGCCGCCCCGACTTCGCCGAGGAATATCGGATGCTTCGCCGCGACCGGGAGAATGCGGCCCCAGCCCTTGTGCCAGTGGTACGTGTGCCACGCGTACATGACGTTCCCCTCGGGATCGTCGAGCCGGTAGCTCTTCGCCTCGCCCTTCTCGATCGCCTCGCTCTCGATTCCGGTCAGGTCGTTCGCCCACTGGAGTCCGCCCGCAATGACCACGTTCTTCGCCCCCGTCGAACGCACCGCGTCCACGAGCGCCTGCATGCCGACGGACTCGAAGCCCTGGTTCTTCTTCTTCTCCTCCGCCGTGAGGAAGGCCGATTCGTCAACCTTGCCCGCCTCTCCCACGAAGCCGCCGTTGCGCCAGACCTCCCAGCTTATTCCATGCGGCTCGTTGAAGAGGTCGAACAGCACGGCGGGATGGTCCTTGTAGTGCGCCGCGCAGTCCTTCCAGAACGCGACGTGCTCCGCCTTCGGCGCGCGGAAGCGGTGGAGGTCGATTACGACGTACGCACCCCTGTTCGCGGCGAGGCGTACGATCTTGTCGCAGGCCGCGCGGAAGGACTTCCCTCCGTCGTTCGGAGAATAGACGCCCGTTCCGAACCAGTGCGCCTCGTTGATCGGCAGGCGGATGCAGTTCGACTTCCACTCGTCGATCGCGACGACCGTCGACTTCGTCTCCTGCTCGCCGTTCGGAATCGTCTCCATGCCTCCGGCGTTGACGCCCTGAAGCCACACCTCCTTCCCGTCGGTATCGACGAGTCGGTTTCCGGAAACACGCACCATCTTCGGCCACTTCGCCCGGTTCTCGGGCTCGTCCGGCACATAGCGCGCCTTCGCCTGGCGCTCGCGCTCCGCCGCCGCCTTGCGGAGCGGCTCGGTGGACGTCGCGACGCAGCGGACGTCCCGCATCTCCATCTCGCCAGCCTTCACCTGGAAAAGACACGGCATGACGACGAACGTAACGGCCTCGGGCGGAACCATGAACGACGTCTCGCGCTCCTGCCAGCCATTCGTGTCGCGCTGCACGTAGACTGGACCGGGGCTCTTCACCTCCTTGCCGGAGGCGTCCTTGAACTTGAAGAGGACGCGCGCGTCGAACCACGGCTTGTCGCCTGTCCTGAGATTCTTGACCTCCCACTTCCAGCTCACCTTCATCGCCTCCACGCCGGAAGGCACGTCGTACTCCTTGTACGCGTTGACAAGCTTGCCGGGCTCCTTCGAGACGAGCTTCGCGTACGCGCCGTCCTGCGCCGGGATGAGCGTGCCGTTCTTGTCAAGGCGCTCCTTCGCCCTCGCCTTGCGCTTCTCCCAGTCGGCGCTGCGCTTCGCCTCGGCCGCCTCGCGCGCCTCCTTCTCCTCCGGAAGCTCCTCGTACTTCTCCTGCGCGACGACGGAGAGGTTCCGCACCTCGAACGCACCGCTCTTGACGTTGAAGAGGCACGGCATGAGCGCGATGCCGGCGGCGCCTTCGGGAATCTTCACCGACTTCCGGACCGCGAACCAGTCCTTCGTTCCCTTCCATCCGCCGATGACAGGTCCGCCCTTGACCTTCTTGCAGTTCGAGTCGATGAAGTCGGACATCACCCGCGCGTCGAACCAGTTCTGCGAGCCGCGCACGACGTCGGTGATCTTCGCCTCAAGCGAGATCACGGCGCCTTCGCTGCCCTTCGGGAAGAACACCGGCGTGTAGACCATTCCCATCTTCCCCTCGCCCTTGAACGGAACCTCAAAGGCGCGCTTCGCCTCGGGCACGAGGTTATCGGCAAAACCGGACGCTGCGATCAGCGCGGCCAGCAACGGCAGTGCGAACTTCATTTGATGTTCTCCTTTGTTTGTTTTTTGACAATCCTGTAGCGATACGAAGCATCCTTCGGCGCAACGCCGTGGTCGATGTAAGCGCAGAGGACGCGCGCGCGGTGCGGCGTCTCCGCGTAGGCCGGATGGATTCCGCGCCACGTTCCCTCTCGCTCCTCGATCGTCACGGTGACGCATCCCTCGGGCGCGAAAACCTCGTATTCGAATCCGCCGTTGGAGAAGCGCAGCGAGCCGTCGGAATACGGATGCACAACGGCGTCCGGCGAAGCGAGACAATGCTCCACACAGGTAACGACGGGCGAGTCCGTAGCATCCGATGAGATGCCGCTTCCGCTCGCCTCGACGAACCCGCGGCCGAAGCGCCAGCGCTTGCGGGCGGAAAGCCCCTCCCTGCGAATCGCGAAATCGACCTCAGCCCAATCGTCACCGGAACGGGCGGACATCTCGTCGAGTTCGTTAGATCCGTTGCTCTCTGTGTAATTGCGCACGACCGGCGGACGATCCCGATAGCTTGTCACGCCCGGAACAAGGCGCCAGTTCCGCCAGAGAGGGAAAACGTCGTCATACTCGCCGCCCGAAGCGTAGACATAGAGCGCGCCGTCCGCCATGTGTCCGCCCAGCGTGTTCTCCGCGTTCACCCACGTCTCCGTCTCGAGGACGTTGCGCGTGTGCATCTTGACGGATGCCATCCAGCCATCCTGTCTCCAGACGGCGTAGGCTCCGCACGGGAAGAAGCGGAACCCTACCGGCTGCGGCGAAAATTTCCAGCCCGCGGCCGCAAATTCCTTGCATGCCTTCGCAACCGTCGCCGCTTTTTTACGCGACGAACCAGGGACGAGCTGCCGACCAAGCGCAGCGGCGTCCATATGGCCGTTCCAAACAGTCCAGCGGAAACCCCGCTCAAGAAGGTTCCCGAGCAGTTCCGACTTCTCGCGCGAAAACTCCCACTTCGTTCCGGCGAAGACGCGCGAAAGCCGACTCATGTCGAGCACGAAGGAAAGTCCGTAGTTGCCGAAC
>JAEEGG010008350.1_pt1 | contig 23513 bp, 22 predicted proteins | sample 9134161 | NCBI WGS metagenome assembly JAEEGG01 (sample SAMN16246543, study PRJNA631951) | gut metagenome | biome: gut microbiome; feature: rumen; material: CR-attached | host: Bos | place: Iran: Karaj | collected 2018-10
CGACGAGGGAGTGACCGATGAGTTTATCAAGCCTATCCACAACGCCTCAGTCAATGGCTGCATCGAAGAGGGTGACGTCGTCATCTTCATCAACTTTCGTAATGACCGCGCTAAGGAGATGACCATCGCGCTGACTCAGGAAGATATGCCGGAGCAGGGTATGAAGACCATCCCCGGTCTGCAGTACTACTGCATGACGCCATACGATGCTAACTTCAAGGGTGTTCACATCCTCTTCCCCAAGGAGAACGTGGAGGACACGCTGGGTGAGTATCTCTCCAAGCAGGGTAAGAAGCAGCTGCACACGGCTGAGACCGAGAAGTACGCTCACGTGACCTTCTTCTTCAACGGTGGTCGTGAGGCTCCATACGAGAACGAAGATCGTATTCTGGTTCCCTCACCGAAGGTAGCTACCTACGACCTGAAGCCCGAAATGAGTGCTTACGAGGTGAAGGACAAGCTGGTGGGTGCCATCAATACTCAGGAGTACGACTTCATCGTAGTGAACTTTGCCAATGGTGATATGGTGGGTCATACGGGCGTCTACAACGCCATTGCCAAGGCTGTATGGGCTGTTGACAACTGCGTGCGTGAGGTCATCGAGGCTGCCAAGGCCAATGACTACGAGGCCATCATCATCGCCGACCACGGTAATGCCGACAATGCCATCAACCCTGATGGTACACCCAATACAGCTCACTCACTGAACCCTGTGCCGTTCATCTACGTGACGAACAACAACTCGGCTACGGTGAAGGATGGTCGTCTGGCTGACGTGGCTCCTTCTATCCTTCACATTATGGGCCTGGAGCAGCCTTCAGACATGACAGGTGAGAATCTGATTTGCGATTAATCGCTCCGTATCGAGCGATATCAAGAATAAGGGTGTGTCAGAATTCTGCCACACCCTTGTTAGTTGCTCTTATTTCTTGCTTCTGTAGAATTTCTCAAGAGTGCGATAGGCATTTTCCTTTTCAGGTGAAGCGACTTCAGCAGACTCAACGTCGATCTTCATGACTGGAGCAGCATCAAGATTGTCCTTGGTGATGGGCGTCCACTTAGGAAGGCCCTCGCCGTTAGGATTACCGGTCTTGCAGAAGTTGGCATAGTAGCTGAGGAATAACTTGGAGATGGCATAGTCCTCATCCTGCCAGTCGTAGTATTCGTTGGTGTCGAGGGTTCCCATGGCATACTCGATGTCAGCCGAGTGAACGGCACCGGGAGCAATCGCAGGCTGCTGGGCAGCGGCCTTCTTTTCCTCGGCGGTCTTCTCACGTACACCACCAGCCAGAGCACCAACCTTGTCGCCCATCTTGGCAGAAACCTGTGGACGCGGGTGCATGTAGTGGTAGCGGTAGACGGGCTGGCTGCTGGTCTTGGCGTGGTAGTCACAGACCTTCCAGGTGGGGAAGCCGGTGAAGAGGTCTGAGGCGAGGTCGAGACCCTTCTGGCTCAACACGTCTTCGTCGGTAGCGAGTCCATAGGCCTCGAAGATCTCGTCGGTCATATCACCGAACTGCGCCTTCATCGCATTCTTATAGTTCTGCAGCGTGGGAGCCTGTCCCTGAAGCGACTGCGAGGGATGGCCTTCGAGCGAGTTCCAGCCTGCGAGCAGAGGCACCTGTGCCTGCTCACCCTTTTCGAACACGGCATCGGCGCTCTCTGTCATGAAGTAGCCGTCGATGACCACGTTGGCCATACCTCTTGGAGGCAGCATCTTCTGGAGGGAGTCGGCGTTCATCGCCATTGCATCGGCCAGACTGGCGATGCCTGCCTTCTTGAGAAGTTCAACACCAGCAGCTTCGGCATCGGCCTGCGAGGCTGGCTCATAGGGGAACACCTCGGCGCCCGAAGAGAGCATGGCACCTGCAATGAGGTTCTTGGAGAGTGGTGAACACATCAGGAGGGACACGGAGAAGGAACCTGCAGATTCGCCTACGATGGTAATCTTCTCGGGATCGCCACCGAAGGCTGCGATGTTCTCTTTCACCCACTTGATGGCGGCCACCTGGTCGAGGAAGCCGAAGTTGCCGCTGCCTTTGTATTCAGATGCTGCCGTGAGTTCGGGGTGGGCAAAGAAGCCGAACACGCCCTCGCGGTAGTTGGCCGTCACGCCGATGACCCCCTCCTTGGCGATGGAAGAACCGTCGTAACGGGGCTCACTGCCGGAACCTGCCATCAGTCCGCCGCCATTAAAATAAATAAGTACGGGAAGGGCGTCGGCAGTGGTAGCTGCGGTAGTCCAGATGTTGAGATAGAGGCAGTCCTCACTGCGGGCAGGACCGCGGAAAGACATGTCGCCGAAGATGTTGGGCTGCATGGGGTCGTCGCCAAAATTCTTGGCCTCACGGATTCCGTCCCAAGCCTGAAGTGGCTGCGGTGCCTTCCAGCGGAGTTCGCCTACTGGAGCCTGAGCGAAGGGAACACCCAGGAACTTCTTCACACCGTCCTGCTCGAAACCTTCGAGAATGCCATACTGGGTCTTTACCTGGAGAGTAACCTCCGTTGCCTGTTTTTGAGAACAGGCGCTCAAAACAGCGATACAAGCAATGGCAAGCATCGCAAAAACATGAGTGTTTTTAGTCATAACTGTTTCTTTTTGTTGGTTCACTCGGCAAAGATAAGAAAAAACAAGCAAAGTAACATGGTTTTACATCAGATTTTAATATTTATTGAAAAAAATAGTCACTTATCGCTTGTCTTTCAAAAAATAGTTGTACCTTTGCAATCGCAACATAGGAATATGTCGCCCGTAAAGGTTCGCTTAGCCGCGATTAATTGGGAACAGGGGTGTGAATCCCCGACTGTCCCGCAGCAGTGAACTCCATTATGGCTTCCAGACACGGGCCATTGCCCACTTGGGTGAGAAGGCGTCTGGGAGTGGAGAAAAGTCTGAAGACCAGCCTTTTTCGGTAAAATGCCAAATGCCCTCGATGTAAGGACATGAGGCGAAAGCAATATTTTGTGGGATAAGATCAAGAAGGACGATTAACAACGATGTCTCTTTTTGGCTTTGCGCATCAGTGCGCGTACGTGTATTATTAAATAAGATCGTCGGGGCAGTCTGTCGTGAGACAATACTTCCCCTTTTTACCTGTATTCAAAATTAATGATATATGAAACATGAATCGATCATTGTCGTATACGACAGCTGCCAGGCTATGGCAGAGAAGATAGCCGACAAATTGGGCGCTGAGACCGTCAGCGTCCAGAGTATGAACAGCCGTCATGTGGAGAACTGCCAGAGCATCGTCCTCGCCGTTGAGTTCCAAGCTGGCGGTCAGCTGACTTCCCATTGGCAGTACGCCTTTCTGACTCTTCGCGAAGTCAGTCTGAGAGGAAAAAATGTCGCCGTATTCGTGGCTTTGGGAAACAAACATGACGACGGGCATATTGCCAAGGAGTTTTGCGAAGGACTGAAAGAGAATGGGGCGCACATCGTAGGCGAACTGCCTTACGCTGGCACCCCAAAATGGAACCTTGACGACTGGGTGTGCGCCATATCGCCGAATCTTTAACCCGTCAGAACCTAACCATTATGACATACATCTTCATTGTAGCCTTCGAATTCTTAGTAACCTTCGTCGGCGTCGCTCTGCTCATCAGGTTCTATAACCACAAAGCGTAGATTGCTTACTTGCATTCGCCGTCGCCATAGATATAGGCAAAGGCGCCGCTTTGGTAATCGAAGATTTCCTCGGGACGGAAGAATCGTGCTACTTCGATGGCGGCATTCTCTACAGAGTCGGAGGCATGGACGATGTTCTGCTGGTTGCTTACAGAGTAGTCGCCGCGGATGGTGCCAGGAGCAGCCTGACGACCATTGGTAACACCTGCCATTGTGCGCACCACCTGTACTGCTTCGACGCCTGAGATGGCCATAGCGACAATTGGTGAAGCCTGCATGGAGGCACAAAGTGAGGGGAAGAATGGTTTGTCTACCAGGTGAGCGTAATGCTCACGAAGAATCTCGTCGCTCAACTGCATCATCTTCATACCGGAGATGCGGAGTCCGCGGCGCTCAAAACGGTTAATGACTTCGCCAATCAGCTGACGCTGTACGCAGCTGGGTTTCAGTAATACTAATGTTGTTTCCATCACGTTAATTTTTAAGTTAATAATATGTGATTAAAGTTGTCTTCCCGCATCGATGGCGTTGAAGATGCGCATCACGTTTTTGGAAGTGTCGTAGTAGCCCGCATAGGATTGCCGGAACTCGTCGGGAACAGACTTTCCCGTGTAGTAGGTGGTATACTCCCCTTTGCCTACCGGGCGACGCTTTACCAGTATCTCCTTTAGCAGACCCTTGTAGAAATAGAAACGGAACTCGTAGTCGTTCTCGAAGTCCAGGTCGGGCGAGGTGGCATAGATGAACTGGATGTGTCCCTGTTCGTCGTAAAGATATTCCTCGTAATACTCGCGTGCAGCAAAGTTGTATTTCTTGATGGCGAAATCGAGGTAGAGCGAGGGATAAATCTGTTCAATGCTGTCGCGCCGCTCCTGATAGTACATCAGCATCTCTTCCTGGTGAAGACCCGTAGCGGGAAGGTTCTGCTTGACGTGTGCTGAGAAATACCTGGGCACAGGGTAGGTATAGTCTTCTGCCTCCCCTTTAGCCACCTGGTCTACATAGGCCTTTGCCTCGGCATAATGCTCACGAATGGCTTTCTTCACGTCTTGTGCCAGAGCCGGCTGTGCCAGGGCGCACATGGCCAGCAGGAGTAGGATGGTTTGTGCTATCTGCTTCATATGGATACCTTTTAATGGCGCAAAATTAATCATTTTCTACGAAAAATGCAAGAATTCGAAATAAAATGAGTAACTTCGCAGCCAAAATCATGTTTTTATGAACGTACAGATAGAACCCTCGTGGAAGGCTCATCTCGGACAGGAGTTTGAGAAGCCTTATTTCTCTCAGCTGACACAGGCTGTGCGACAGGAGTATCAGGCAACCACCTGTTATCCTCCTGGTAAGCTGATCTTCAATGCCTTCAACCTTTGTCCCTTTGACCAGGTGAAGGTGGTCATTATCGGACAAGACCCCTACCACGAACCCGGACAGGCTCACGGACTGAGCTTCTCCGTGCAGGACGGTGTGATGTTCCCTCCTTCGTTGCAGAACATCTTCAAGGAGATTCAGGCAGACCTCGGCACACCCATTCCGACCTCTGGTAATCTGACACGATGGGCAGAACAAGGTGTGCTGCTGCTCAATGCCTCACTGACGGTGCGGGCTCACCAGGCCAACAGTCACTCTACACTTGGCTGGCAGAAGTTCACTGATGCCGCCATTCAGGCATTGGCCACACAACGTGAACACCTCGTTTATATGCTTTGGGGTGGCTATGCCCGTTCGAAGGCCTATATGATCGATAAACAGAAGAACCTCGTGCTTGAAAGCGTTCACCCCTCTCCCCTCAGTGCGAACCGTGGTGGATGGTTCGGGCAGCACCAATTCTCCCGTTGCAATGCCTATCTCGAACAAAACGGAATGACACCTATCGTATGGTAAACCAACTGCCCCCTATCTTGGAAGTCGGTGGTGTGCTGATTTCCTCCGATTTGCTGACAGAGTTCTTCTGCTGTGACTACGAGAAATGTAAGGGTGTCTGCTGTGTGGAGGGTGACGCAGGGGCTCCTGTCACGCTCGATGAGATTGCGGGTATAGAAGACTCGCTCGACACTGTTTGGAGCGATCTCTCTGCTTCTGCCCAGTCTGTCATCGACATGCAGGGTGTGGCTTATACGGATAAGGAGGGGGATTTGGTGACGAGTATTGTCCGAGGGAAGGATTGTGTGTTCACCTGCTATGACGGCGACAACTGTCTGTGTGCGTTGGAGAAAGCTTATAGGCTGGGGCAGACGCGTTTCTGCAAACCTGTCAGTTGTGCGCTCTATCCTATCCGTGAGAAGAACTTCGGCAATGGCGTCATCGGCCTGAACTACAATCGTTGGGACATCTGTCGCGATGCCGTCATAAAGGGAAAGGAGTTGAACCTTCCCCTCTATCAGTTTCTGAAAGAGCCACTTGTTCGTCGCTTTGGCGAGGCGTGGTATCAGGAGCTGCTCGATACCATTCAAGAACTGAAGGCGCAGGGGTATCTTTAGATGCCTGCGCCTTCAATCGTTTTACCACGTCTTGATGCTCTGCGTCTGTCCGGCTTTTAGCTTGACGGTCTTCTGCTGACCATTATAGAATAAGGTGACAGTACCATTTTTGCGGGCCTTGATACTGCACTTGCGCACATATCCCCCCTTCCACTCAAACGACACCTCGAAGCCACCACGGGCACAGAGTCCGCTGACGCTGCCTTCGCTCCATGCTTTCGGCAATGCCGGCAATAATTCTATCACGCCATCGTGTGACTGGATGAGCATCTCACAGACACCAGCCGTACCTCCGAAGTTTCCATCGATCTGGAAAGGCGGATGGGCATCGAAGAGGTTAGGGTAGGTGCCGCCTCCTCTGCTGTAGTTGGGATATCTGCTATTCTCAGGAGCTACAGCCGTGAGCAGTTTGCGGTATATCTGATAGGCTTTCTCTCCGTTTTTCAGTCTTGCCCAGAGGTTGATGCGCCAGCCCGTACTCCAGCCTGTTGTCTCATCGCCTTTGATCTCAAGTGTCCTCTCGCTGGCCTTCAGCAAATCTGCATCAGAGAGATGGTTGCCAGGGTAGAGACCTATCAAGTGACTCTGATGACGGTGTTTCGGATCCCAGTCATCCCAGTCGTAGTACCATTCGTTCAGGTCGCCCATGTGTCCGATGGTATAGGGATGCAGCAGTGCGAGGGCTTTCTCCATCTCTTTATTTCTTTCGCCTAAGACCTTTCCTGCAGCAATGGTGTTCGTGAGCAGTTCACGGATGATAGCAAGGTCGGCTGTGCCACCATAGCAGGTCACACCATGATAGCCCTTGTCGGTCTTATATTCGTTCTCTGGCGAAGTGCTGGGGGCGGTGATGAGCTCTCCTGGTTGTTTGGGGTTGTCGATGAGCCAGCGCAGACAGAAACGGGCAGCACCCTTCATCAGCGGATAGGCCACCGTCTGCAGATAAGTTTTATCCCGTGTAAACAGATACCGTTCCCAAAGGGTGTTCACCAGCCAGGCGCCGCCCATGTTCCAGTTGGCCCACATCGGACTCTCGTTCTTCTCGCCTACAGGGTTTGTCATGGCCCAGATGTCGGAGTTGTGGCTTGAGCACCAACCTTCGTCGATGCCGTAGTAATTCTTCGCGGTATAGACACCGTTGGCGGCAAGGGATTGGATGAAGCCGTCGAGGGGCTGTGCCATCTCCGCGAGATTAGCCACGAAGGCAGGCCAGTAGTTCTCTTCGAGGTTGATGTTGACGGTGTAGTTCCCTCGCCAAGGCGACCAGAGGTGTGGTGTCCAAAGACCTTGCAGGTTCGCTGGCACATCAGGCGTTCTCGAACAGGCGATGAGTAGATAGCGCCCGAACTGGAAGTAGAGTTCTTCGATGTAGCGGTTCTGACCACCGCCGTCGGTATAGGCCTTCAGTAGGTCGCTGGTATTTCCGGATATTCCGGAACCTTCGGTATTTCCGGATAACCGAATCTTCACACGGTCGTAGAGGGCTTTATAATCAGCGAGGTGACGACCATAGAACTCGTCGTAGCTGTAGTTCTGTGTATGCCAGATGTCGTTGGTGGCCTTCTCGAGATAGGGGGCGGCTTCTCTGACGGGATGCTTGTCGAAGCCGTTGAAACTCGTCTCATTGACGATGTAGAGGATAGCCTCCTTGGCATTGGTGATGGTCAGCGACGAATCGCTGGCAGTTGTCTCACCGTCAGTCTTCACGGAAATCATCGTACAGAAGTGGATACTCTCCTGAGCATCGCCTGTGGCATGCCCCGTCATCGTGAGCTGCGAAGGAATCGTCTTTACCTGATGGGGTACTTGTGCCGTGAGGGCAATCCGGCAGTTGATATCGCCACGCAGACGGATGGCGATGAGCTGGTCAGGATTCGAAGCGAAATACTCTCTCGTGATGGTCTTTCCGTCGCGCACATACCTATCTTTAATAATAGCCGAGTCGAGGCTGAGGCTGCGATGGTAGTCGCTGACGGTTCCAAGCCCGAGGTCTTTGATGTGCAGCGTGCCGAGTGGCTGGAAGAACTGTGAGTTCGGCCCTTGCACATGGTGTTGCAGTGAGTCGGCCAGTTGGTAGTCCTCATTGAAGAGTGCCTCGCGGATCTTCGGGATCCACTGATGGGCATCGGCATCGAGGTTCTTGTCTACTGGCTTGCCTGTCCAGAGGGTGATATCGTTCAGGTAGATGATATTATCATCAGTGCCGCCATATACTAAAGCACCGATTTTGCCGTTGCCGATGGGTAGAGACTCCTCGAAATAGTCGGCAGGGCGGTCATACTGCAGCACCATCGGTGCCTGCTCCTGTGCCGTTGTACTTGTGATGACCAGCAGGCCCAAGGTAAAAAGCAATTGTCTTTTTCTCATAACAGGATGATATGTTCTAGTGGATATTTTGCTGCAAATATACACTTTTTCTGTCGAAATTGTATGAGATATCAGGAAAAAGTTGTATCTTTGACCCGAAATCGTAAATAAAAAGAGGATGGTGAAGTCAATTCGTTATGCATTGTTGCTTTTAGCGATGTCTGCATTCTGTACTTCCGTGAAGGGACAGGATGTCAAGGAAGTGATGGATAGTGTCAAGGCCGGTGTCAAGGCCGGAAGCGTGAAAGAGGCCGTGTCGATACTCAAGGGCGCCTTCGCAGAGAAGGTGGCTACGGCAGAGACCATCATTGGCACATGGGTCTATAAGGAACCAGCCGTGTTGACTACCTCTGGGCGTATTATCGTGAAAGCCATCGGTAACGTCTCTGCCGGAAAACTGGAGAAACTGTTGACGAACTACTTTGAAAAGGCCAACATTACGCCGGAGAATACTTATTTCACCTTTAAGAAAGACGGCACCTTTATCCGTTGTGTGGCTGGCCGTCGGGTAGAGGGGCATTGGATGTTGGGCGACAAGCTGTTGTTGGGCGTCCACAATGTCCAGACGGCTTCCGTAACCCAGCATCTGGAAGATGGAGAACTGACGCTTGTGGTGCCTGCTGGCAAGATCATGAGTGCGATGGTCTCTCTTGGAGCCATTCACGATACCACGACCAACAATGCCATCGTCAAGTTGTCTAAGAAGTTGAAGGGTATCGAGGGCGGTTTTACCTTAGAAAAGAAACTTTAAAAAACAACGATATGCAATCAATTAAGAACCTAAACGACATGATTGTTTTCCTCCAGCAGAGAGGAGACAAGAAACGCGTGGCTGTGGTCTGTGCCAATGATGCCAGCACTCGTTATGCGGTGGAGAAAGCCGTGGAGATGGGCTTTATCGAACCCATCTATGTGGATGGTGACGACAAAGAGGAGTGCGCCCGTAGGGCTGTGGCCTTGTGCAAGAGTGGTGAGGCCGACATCCTGATGAAGGGTCTCATCAATACCGATGTGCTCCTGCGTGCGATCTTGGATAAGGAGAAGGGCATCATCCGTCCTGGTCACGTGCTCACCCACATTGCGATGGCGGAGATCCCCAAGTATGAGAAGTTGCTCTTCTTTACCGACGCAGCTGTCATCCCCGTACCTACAGAGGCCCAGCGTCGTCAACAGATCCATTACGTGAACTACGTCTGCCACGCCCTCGGCATCGAGGAACCTCGCATCTCGCTCATCCATTGTGCCGAGAAGGTCAGCGCCAAGGTCTTTCCTTATACCGTTGATTATCTGGAGATCATCGCTGAAGCGCAGACTGGCAAGTTCGGCCGTTGCATCATCGACGGTCCCCTTGACCTGAAGACCTCACTCGACTCCGTGAGTCTGCATGAAAAAGGCATCCGCAGCATTATCGACGGACGGGCCGATGCCCTTATCTTCCCTGATATCGTGGCGGGTAATGTGTTCTACAAGACGCTCACCCTCTTCGGCTATGCCAAGACGGCCGGCGTATTACAGGGCACACAATGTTGCTGCGTGTTGCCTTCAAGGGCCGACAGTCCTGATTCCAAATACTATTCTTTGGCTCTCGCCGCTATTTAGTTCAATAGCCTCTTGGCGAAGTATCTGACGGGATACCACACGGAGAGGAAGCCCACGAGCAGCACGGTGACGAAGATAAGGATGATGTCTTCGGGATGCACGCTGACGGGGTAAGCGTTGATGATGAATGAGCCGCTGCTGGATCCCAGTGCCACCAGTCCGAACTGTTGCTGTGCCCAGCAGAGCAACAATCCCACGATGATGCCTACGATGGCTCCGATAGCAGAGATCATTCGTCCTTCGAAGAGGAAGATGCGCACGATCTGTTTGTCTGATGCGCCAAGGTTACGCAGCGTCACAACATCGTCTTTCTTGTCGATGATGAGCATCGAGAGCGAGCCGATGATGTTGAAGCAGGCCACCATCAGTATAAACGTCAGGAAGATATAGGCGATGAGTTTCTCTATCTTCATGATCTTAAACGTATCGTCTTGCTGTTCGTAGCGGTCTCTTACCACGAACTTTGTGCCACACAACTGTTTGATTTCCTTCTTCACCGCGTCGAAGTTACTGCCAGGTTTCAGGCGCAGTTCCAAAGACGAGAGCATGCCCTGCTGGTCGAAGATGCGACGGGCAAAGCCGATGCTTGTAAGGATATAGTTCTGGTCGTACTTCGACTGCTTCACGTTGAAGAGTGCGCCAGGAGAGTACAGTTCGTCCTCTTCGAAGGCGCTCTCAGGATCAGTCATATCAAACTGCCCTTCCCGTTTCGGTGCGTAGATCTTCATCGGCTCCTGATAGGTATAGCCAGTAGCGAGCTGTTCTGCCAGACGGATGCCCAGGATGCCATAATGCAGGTCTGCAGCATGCAGACAGAACTCCCCCTCGCCGATAAGGATCTCGTTGATGTGGGTGAGCTGAGAGAAATTGTCGTCCACACCCTTCACCATCACCATCGCCTGACGACCATGATAGATGGCCAGCGCCTGGTCCTCTACGCACTCTGTCGCCACATCAATCTGCGGCAGTTGACGGATCTCCGTTAGGATGGGATCATCAGCAGCGACGGTCTTTCCCTCTGCGGGCTGTATCTTCAACTGCGGATCGAACGAAGTGAAGAACGTGGCCACAAGGTCATGGAAACCGTTGAACACGGACAGTGTCACTACCAACGCCATTGTAGCTACTGCCACCCCGATGACCGAGATGGCGCTGATGACATTGATGGCGTGTGTCGACTTCTTCGAGAAGAGATACCGTCTAGCTATAAAGAACGGAAAGTTCATTTCTTGAGCAGTTCGTCGATGCGGTCAATATAGTCGAGCGAGTCGTCGATAAAGAAGCGCAACTCAGGAACGATGCGCAGCTGGTTTCTCACCTTCGTCCCCAGTTCATATCTGATGGCTTTCACGCTGGCATTGATATTGGCCAGGATCTCCTCACCCTTCTCCGAGGGGAAGATGCTGAGGTAGGCCGTGCAGATGCTCAGGTCTGGTGAGATCTTCGTCCGCGTCACGCTGACCATTGTTCCGTGGGTGGCACGCGTCTGCTGTTGGAAAATCAGCGACAGCTCCTTTTGCAGAAGCCTTGCTATCTTGTTTTGTCTTGTCTCTTGCATTATCTCTAAAATCTTAATTCTAAATACCTAATCTCTAAATTCTTAATTCTGAATTCTTAATTTCCTAATGATGGTGAGTCCGTCCCTTAGCGGGAGAATGACCTGCTCTGTGCGAGAGTCGGCAGCCACATGGTCGTTGAAGGCGAGGATGCCCTGTGTCTGATGGTCGCTGTCGTAGGCGTGATCCACCACGTGTCCGTCCCAGAGGGTATTGTCTGCGAGGATGAAGCCCCCAGGTTTCAGGATGTCCATCACCATCTCGTAGCACTCGCAGTAGGTCCGCTTGTCACCGTCGATGAAGGCCATGTCGAACATGATGTCCAGCTTTGGGACCTCCTTCAAAGCATCGCCGATGATGAACTCTATCTTGTCGGCCACAGGCGAACCCTCTATCCACTGACGGGTGAAGTCCTCCATCTCGTCGTTGATCTCGAAGGTGTATAGCCGTCCGCCTTCACGCAGACCTTCTGCCATTGAGATGGCGCTGTAGCCACTGAATGTTCCTATCTCGAGAATCCTCTGCGGACGTATCATCTCGACGATCATCTTCAGCAGTCGCCCCTGCAGATGTCCGCTCGCCATTCGTCCGTGGATGGTGTGTACGTTCGTCGCCCGCCACAGCCTATAGAGGTACTCCGGCTCTGCTTCCGAATGGGAGAGAATATAGTCCTCTAGCCCCTTCACTTCTTTAAAGCTTCTACAGCCAACCTATAACTATCCAGTCCGAAGCCGCAGATGACACCCTTGCATGCAGCAGAGATCATCGACTGGTGACGGAACGTCTCTCTTTGGTGAACGTTAGAGATGTGCACCTCGATGACAGGACACTTCAAGGAGCGTATGCAGTCGTGCAGCGCCACACTTGTATGGGTGTAGGCCCCAGCGTTGAGCACGATGCCGTCGCAGTCGCCGTAGAATCCCGCCTCCTGCATCTTGTTGATCAGCTCGCCCTCGACGTTGCTCTGGTAATAGTCGATCTCCACCTCCGGATACCGCTTGCGCAGCTCTGGCAGGTAGCTCTCGAACGATTCCGAGCCATAGATGCCAGGCTCCCGCTGTCCCAGCAGGTTCAGGTTCGGCCCATTGATTATCAATACTTTCATACCTTTTATCATATAATTCGCTGCAAAATTACGAATAAGTGAGCGAAAAACCAAATATTATTTGGATTTTTCCGAATTGCTGCCCGTCATGACAACCTTACGGCCATTGTTCTTGCCTTGCGAGTAACGGATATAGATTCCTTTCGCCGTAGGTTTGCTGCTCAGGCGATGACCGTCGAGGCTGTACCAAACACAGTCGTCCTCCGAATCTGCGACAGCACTGTTCAGGGCGGTTTCCTCATTGGTCGTGAAGTTCGTTGTCACCCATTCGCTGTAATTCTCGTCGCCATAGTCGCCACGCACCTGAACCACATATTCCGTAGCGGGGTTCAGATCTGTCAGCATGAAGGATGTCTCTGTGGAATTGACGGTGGAGAACCACTCGACAGCATTGCCTGTCTCCATGAGACCGCGAATCCTCCAGCCATAGTCAAAGCCTGTTAGCAGTTCGTCGACCTTGTACCATTTGTCATTGAAGAAGAGCCATTGGTTGTTGGGAATGACTGTTGCGACTTGATAGCACGCTATAGGGTTCTGCCCTTTTTCCGTCAGCGTGATCCACAGATTCTCTCCTGGGGTCATCGTGATGGGTGTGGGAAGCGTGACTTCATGGAAGCCGTATTTCCCTGATGGTGTCACCGTTTCGGTATGAAGCAGCGTTTCAGGCGCATTGTCACCTCCAACATAAATGTTCACGATGAAGTTTTCTGTGTTTAAGGGCGTCTCATAGAAGGATACTTTAGACAGTCTGTTCCCTGTCACCATGCTGCCAGGATACATCACGCCCCAAGTGGTTTCTGGAAGGCTGAAGCCGTAGGTGGCGATGTTTTTGATGTTGTCTTCGTCGTATTTCAGCCATTCCTGCGTGTCGTTGGAGCTTTCTGGGATGAAACCGTAACGCACATCATAGCTGGTGGCGCTACCCTCCCAGCTGATGAGGGCCGTTGTGGTCGTGATGTCGCTAACGGTCAGATTCTCAGGAGCGAGGTACTGGGGCTCGATGGGCGTTGGGGGCGTTTCTTCGACAACGTTCAAGGTCTCCAGTGTGCTTCCTTTCATGCCAAGGTATCCGTCTTCACGTGGTTCATAGAACACCAGGTTGTAGGTTCCAAGCATAGTTGGCTTGTAGGAGAAGACACAGTCTTGGGTTTGCCCAGCAGGAATGGAGAAATGGTTGCCAACCAGTAGACTTCCCATTGTGCCGATATAGAGGTCGCCGTCGAAATCGTCAGGGCTGCTGTTGGTGATGTTGAGGGTGATGTCGACCGTCTCGCCGATGATAATCGGATTCTCGCTCAGCGTCATGCTGTTTGGCGTCAGGTCAACGATGGCAGGCGTGATATCAGCGATGACTCCCTCGTCGGATGGTTTCTGGATGCCGATGACGGCTTCCTGTCCGAAGTAGAATCCGCCTTTTGAGCTGCTGCCTCCGACGCCTTGCCCTGAGTATGGGTCGAGAACGCTCAAGACGTAGTATTCGTCGCTCTGACCACCCCAGCCCCAGTTGATGTGGAAGAAGTCTGTGCCGTTCGCATACTGGTAGCCGTCGCAAACGAAGGCGTGTCCGCCACCTGTCGACTGTCCGCCATAGAGCACAGGACGGTTGGAGGCCAGCTCGTGATAGATGATGTCCTCCCACTTGTCGTTAGAGTAGAAACTGCGTGCGATGTAGGTTGTCGTGCTGTTGTAGTCGAAATAGTCCTTCAGCGCATGAGCCACCTTGAAGATGCTTGCGCCAGACGAAGGACCGTAGTTCATCTCCACAGAGTAGCCGCAGTATTGCATCAGTTCTGCGACGGCGGCATTCTGCTCAGAGGTCTCGCCGCCGCTGTAGCTGTTCGCCATCAGGTCCCAGTCGAAGGTGGTGGCTTCAAGGGGATCGTGATTCACGCCATAGCCGTCCTTATAGCCTGGGATGGCCTCCGTCGTTGCCGTAGGCCACTTGTGATAGTCCATCACCTGGGCCATCGCCGTAGCGACGCAGCCCGTGACAGATCTCTTGCCTGCAGAATAGTCTGGACACATATCATTGTATGGTGTGCGCTGGCTCCATCTCGCCGTCACCAGCGGCGCGATGGTTTCCTTCTCGTGCATTCCTGAACGCGTTGGGGCGGTGTTGCGCGATTCGTTCCAGCCGTAGTCGTGCTGCTGCAGCCAGGCAATCTCGTCGGCATAGCCCTGCAACCAGGCTCGCATATTGTCTGGAATGTTCTCCAGATCGAGCTTGCCGTTTTCGCTGAAGCCCAGGATGGGGATGGTGCTGTCGTCGCTGCTGACGATGATAAAGCCGCCTTCATCACTCATGCTGAACACGTAGAGTCCGCACACCTGTCCCATCGGCTTGAGTTGGTCGATGTCGAATCCCCCGATGACGTGAGTGAATGCAAACCGCTGGGCGTAAGCCTTTGCCATATCCTCCGACATTTCGTCGGCCCAAGCACTTGCGATGCTCAGGATCGGCAGTAATAAAGCCAAAAAGAATCTCCTTTTCATTTCTCGGTGGTTGATAATGTTATGATGGCGCAAAGATACGGAAAAATACGCAGAATTCCAAATAAAATGGCGTTTTTCCCTATCTAAAAGGGTAGTTTCCCCTATCTAAAAGGGTAGTTTGGGCTATGTTTAGTGGTAGTTTCCTTAGTCTTAAAGTTAAAACCACGCCAATGATTGTTAAAATCCTGACAGTGTTTGATAAATCCGCGACGGCGTTTAATAAATTCTCGTCAGTGTTAGATGTTTTTTTGAGGATTGCTTATCATAATTCATTAATTATGTGTAACTTTGCAGCCAAAAGAACCAGTAAGATGTCTGTGAATCAGGAGATGGTGAAGCGCTACGTGCGGTATCTGAAGCTGCAACGGAACATGTCGGGCAATACGCTCGATGCTTACCAGCGTGACCTGCGGAAACTGCTGGACTATCTGGAGCAGGAAGGCAAGGACCCGCGAGAGGTGCAGCTGGAGGATCTGGAGGCCTTCTCGGCAGGTCTGCACGACATCGGCATCCACGCCCGCAGCCAATGCAGGATCCTGAGTGGCGTGAGGAGCTTCTTCCGGTTCCTCCAGCTCGACGGCTATCGCGATGATGACCCAACGGAGCTGTTGGAGTCGCCTCAGATAGGCCAGCACCTGCCTGAGGTGCTGACAACGGCAGAAGTGGATCGTTTGGAGGCCAGCATCGACCTCTCGAAGTGGGAAGGCCATCGCAACAGGGCGATCATCGAGGTGCTCTTCTCCTGTGGTCTGCGCGTCAGCGAGCTAGTGAACCTGAAACTCTCGAACCTGTATCTCGACGAACAATTTATTCGTTTGTTCGGAAAGGGTTCGAAGGAGCGTCTGGTGCCTATTTCGAAGCGCGCCATCCAAGAGTTGATGTTCTGGTTTGACGATCGTCAGCATATGGACATCAAACCAGGCGAGGAGGACTACGTGTTTCTGAATCGTCGTGGGGCGCATCTGACGCGAGTGATGATCCTCATTATGATCAAGTGTCAGGCAGAGGCGGCAGGTATCGAGAAGACCATCTCGCCCCACACGCTGCGCCACTCGTTTGCGACGGCTTTGCTCGAAGGAGGCGCAGATTTGAGGGTGATTCAGGCGCTGTTAGGTCATGAGAGCATCGGCACGACAGAGATCTACACCCATATCGACACTTCAACCCTTCGACGGGAGATTTTGGAACATCATCCCCGCAATATGAAGTGATTGGCGGGAGATCCAACGAGTACGCTTACTAAAAAGTGATGAATTCTCGTAGCTTTTACATTGTTTTTGCGTCTAATATAAAAAAAAGGTGTATCTTTGCACCCAAATTTCTAACAAAATAACCAATGAAGATGAAAAGACTATTCCTTAGCCTGCTGCTGACAGTGATTGGTACAGTGGCAATGATGGCACAGATGGAGATGCCATCGATTCCCGTTGACCCCGATGTGCGCATCGGCAAACTCGACAACGGCCTGACTTATTACATCCGTTACAACAACTGGCCTGAGAATCGTGCCGAGTTCTACATCGCCCAGCGTGTGGGTTCTATCCAGGAGAACGACGACCAGCGCGGTTTGGCTCACTTCCTGGAGCATATGGCCTTCAATGGCTCGAAGCACTTCAAGGGCAACGAACTGCTGCGCTGGTGCGAGAGCGTTGGCGTGAAGTTCGGTACCGACCTGAACGCCGTGACGAGCGTCGATCTGACGGTCTATAATATAAGTAATGTACCCACGACGCGCGAGGGCATCATCGATTCTTGTCTGCTGATCCTCTACGACTGGGCAGACGGACTGCTGCTGGAGCAGGAGGAGATAGAGAAGGAGCGTGGTGTGATCCACGAGGAGTGGCGCCTGCGTACTTCTGCCCAGATGCGTATGCTGGAGCGCGACCTGCCGAAGCTCTATCCCAACTCGAAATACGGCCATCGTATGCCTATCGGACTGATGGAGATCATCGACAACTTCGAGCGTCCTTTCCTGCAGGCTTACTACGAGAAGTGGTATCGTCCTGACAATCAGGGTATCATCGTGGTGGGTGATGTCGATGTGGACAAGGTGGAGCAGAAGATCAAGGATCTGTTCTCGCAGATCGCAGCTCCTGGCCCTGATGCTGCTCCTGTGGTAAAAGAGGCTGTGCCCGACAATGCCGAGCCCATCTTCGTGATCGACAAGGACAAGGAACAGCCGTATAATCTGGCCTATGTGATGATGAAGCACGAAGCCTTCCCCGACTCCTTGAAGGGGACGCTGGCCTACCTCATCACGAATTACGTGAAAGACGCCACTCTCTCGATGCTAAACAACCGTCTGAAGGAGTATGCCGAGAAGCCAGAGAGCCCGTTCCTGCAGGCATCAGCCGCCGATGGCCAGTATCTGCTCTCAAAGACGGTGGACGCCTTTGAGTTGGACGTCGTTCCCAAGGACGGTCAGATGGAGGCTGCAGTAACAGCCGCACTGACAGAGGCCCGTCGTGCTGCCGAGTTCGGATTCACGGCTACGGAATACAGTCGTTACAAGGCCGACTACCTGAGCAATCTCGAGAAGTCATACTCCAACAAGGACAAACGATTCAACCGTCAGTTCGTGGACGAGTGTGTGGGGCATTTCCTCGATCAGGATCCGATCCCCAGCATCGACTATACCTATGCCACCATGAAGCAGATCGCACCAATGATCCCCCTGGAGGCCGTCAATAGCGTGATGAAGGAATTCGTATCGCCCAGTGACACAAACCTCGTGGTGCTCAGCTTCAACAACGAGAAAGAGGGTGCCGTCTATCCCACGGAGGAAGGTCTGAAGAAAGCCATTGCCGACGCCCGCAGTGCCCAGATTGAGGCCTATGTGGACAATGTGAAGGATGAGCCGCTGATTACGCAGTTGCCTCAGAAAGGCGCCATCGTCAGCGAGACCAAGAACGACACCTTCGGCTATTCTGAGCTGAAGCTCTCGAACGGTGTGACAGTTGTATTGAAGCAGACTGACCTGAAGAAGGACCAGGTGCTGCTGAGTGGTGAGGGCTTCGGAGGCTCGTCGCTCTACGGCGAAGACGAACTGCCCAACCTCAAGATGTTCAACGATGTGATTGAGGCCAGTGGCCTGGGTAACTTCTCACACACAGAACTGGAGAAGGCCCTTGCAGGTAAGATCGCCAGCGCCAGTCTCTCGATGGGTGCTTACAGACAGACTGTCAATGGTTCGTCGACGCCCAAGGACGTGGAGACCATGCTGCAACTGGTATATCTATACTTCACTCAGATCAACAAAGACCAGAAGTCGTTCGATAACCTGATGCAGACCACAGAGATCAGTCTGAAGAACCGTCTGCTGCAGCCCGAGGCTGTATTCAGCGATTCGCTCAACGCCACCATCGGCAGTCATAGTCCTCGCGTTAAGTCGTTGGAGGTAGCAGACCTGAAGCTGGTGAATTACGACCGTATCCTGCAGATTGCTAAGGAGCGTACTGCTGATGCATCAGGCTATACTTTCACCATCATTGGTAACTATGATGAGGCTGCCATCCGTCCGCTCATCGAGCAGTATCTTGCTGCACTGCCTGCCAAGGGAAAGATCGAGAAGGGAAAGAACATCTCTACAGACTTCACAGGTCATGTCGTCAACAGCTTCAAGCATAAGTCGGAGACTCCGAAGGCTATTGCCGTGATGTTCTGGTATTCTAAGGATATGCCTTACACCCAGGAGAACAGCGTCAAGGCCTCTATGGCAGGACAGGTGCTGATGATGGAGTATCTGAAGAAAATCCGTGAGGACGCCAGTGCCGCCTATACCGTGAGCAGTAGCGCAGGCATCAGCCGCGACGAATTCGAAACCACTACGCAGATGTTCGTCTACTGTCCCATGAAGCCTGAGAAGGCCGATACCGCTCTGATGATCATGCGCGACGAGGTGGCTGCTATCGCCAAGACCTGCGATGCTGACAAGCTGACGAAGGTAAAGGAGTATCTGCTGAAGAACCACGGCGACCAGCTGAAGCAGAACGGCTACTGGATGAGTGTCATCAACAACTGGCGCCAGTGGGGTGTTGACTTCCATACGGGTTACGAGGAGCTGGTGAATGCCCAGACACCTGAGAGCATCAGTGCTTTCGTGCAGGAGGTCCTGAAGGCAGGCAACCACGCCGAGATCATCATGATGCCACAGGAGTAATCATAAAGATTAAAGTTCAAAGATTAAAGATTAAAGTTTAATGAGTTATTTGTTTTCATCAGAGTCAGTTTCTGAGGGCCATCCCGATAAGGTGGCGGATCAGATCTCTGACGCGATATTAGACCAGTTCCTGGCTTACGACGACAAGGCCCGCTGCGCCATCGAGTCGTTTGTCACCACAGGGCAGGTAGTGATTATGGGTGAGGTGCGCAGCGAGGTGTATATCGACCTGCAGACCATCGCCCGCAACACCATCAAGCGCATCGGCTATACGAAGGCGGAATACCAGTTCGACGGCAACTCGTGTGGTATCCTCAGCGCCATCCACGAGCAGAGTGCCGACATCAACCGCGGAGTCGATAACGGCAATGAGGACGAGCAGGGCGCCGGCGATCAGGGTATGATGTTCGGTTATGCCACCAACGAGACGGAGAACTTTATGCCTGTCTCGCTCGATCTGGCACACCTCATTATGCGTACTTTGGCCGACATCCGCAAGGAGGGTAAGGAGATGACCTATCTGCGTCCCGATGCCAAGAGCCAGGTGACCGTTCAGTACAGCGATGCCGGCATTCCAGAGCGCATCGATACCATCGTTGTCTCTACCCAGCACGACGAGTTCGACGAGGATGAGAAGATGCTGGCCCGAATCAAGGATGATGTCATCAACATCCTCATCCCCCGTGTGAAGCAGCAGATCCATTCGCAGAAGGTGCTTGATCTGTTTGGGCTGGATATCAAGTACTACGTGAACCCCACGGGCAAGTTCGTCATTGGTGGTCCTCATGGAGATACAGGCTTGACGGGTCGAAAGATCATCGTGGATACCTACGGAGGCAAGGGTGCTCACGGAGGTGGCGCCTTCTCTGGTAAGGACTCCTCGAAGGTAGACCGTTCTGCCGCCTACGCTGCCCGTCATATCGCCAAGAACATGGTGGCAGCAGGCGTGGCTGACGAGATGCTCGTACAGGTAAGTTATGCCATCGGCATCGCAAAGCCCATGAACATCTATGTGAATACCTATGGCCGCAGTAAGGTCAATATGAGCGATGGTGAGATTGCCAAGAAGATCGAGAAACTCTTCGACCTGCGTCCGAAGGCTATCGAGCGCACTCTGAAACTGCGCCAGCCCATGTACAGTGAGACGGCTGCCTACGGACATATGGGACGGAAGTGTGAAGTGATCCAGAAGACCTTCACCAGCCATTACCACGAGACGAAGACCATCGACGTGGAACTGTTTACGTGGGAGAAACTTGACCGTGTGGACGACATCCGCAAGGAGTTTGGAATCTGATGCAAGACTCGATCTACGTAGAACCACCCAGTATCGTAGCACTCGACTTAGTGCCACGAACCCCTGCAAAGCCGCAGACACCTTACCAGGTGCTGCGGTTATTGCCTAAGGATGCGACGCCTGCCCAACAGGACTCAGCCATCCAGGCGTGGTTCGCGCCAGATGAGATCCATTACAGCGAACGTCCCGACACGCTCCACCTGCCAGGCGAGGAGGTGCCTCGTGACTTGAAGGATGTGCAGCTGCCCACCTACTATCGTGAGAACTTCTTCTCCAACGACTCACTCTACCATCCCGAGCTCGATGCCGGACGCTATGGCGTCGCCGGCGACCCTGTGCCCGAGACTTTAAGCAACGACAGCCTGATCTCCGGACTGCTCATCCTCTGTTTCCTGCTGATGACCTTCTCCTTCTCCCGCATCTCAGGCTTCATCGTCCGTCAGGTGAAGGACTTCTTCTACGTGCAGAAAGGTCAGCACAGCGTGGCAGAGACGGGCGACGAGATCAACATCCAGATCATCTTCTCCGTCATCACCTGCCTCACCTGTTCGCTGCTCTATTATCTCTATGTCCTCACGTCGGTCGATGACACCTTCATCTTCTCTGACGACCACATCCTGCTGGGCATCATCTTCCTCATAATGGCGGTCTACTTCCTGCTGAAATTCCTGCTCTATACCGTCGTCAACAATGTTATGTTCGACAGCTCCAGGAATAAAAAATTTCTTACATCACTTCTCTTCCTCATATCTATGGAAGGAGTGCTGCTGTTCCCCGTCCTCCTGCTGCGCGCTTATTTCCAGTTTCCCATACAAACTGCCGCTGTTTACACCTTTTTAGTGGTGTTTTTCATTAAAATTCTAACAATTTATAAAACTTATGTCATCTTTTTCGCTCAAAAAGCGCTGTATGTGCAAATAATTTTGTACTTTTGCGCCCTTGAAATGGTACCGTTGCTTTCACTTTGGGGTGGATTGGCGGTTCTCGTGAATCAATTGAGAGTAATTTTTTAAGACAGAGATGATAAAGAAGATTTTAGTCTCACAGCCCAGACCTGCCAGTGAGAAGTCGCCGTACTTTGATATAGCGAGCAGATTTGAGGTTGAGCTGGTGTTCCGTCCTTTCATCAAGGTGGAAGCCATCAGTGCGAAAGAGTTTCGTGCCCAGAAGGTCAGCATCCTTGACTATACGGCCATCGTGTTTACCTCGCGTCACGCCATTGACCATTTCTTTAATATGGCCAAGGAATTACGCGTAAATATCCCTGAGGACATGAAGTATTTCTGCGTCACAGAGACCATCGCCCTGTATATCCAGAAGTATGTGCAGTACCGCAAGCGCAAGGTATTCTTTGGCGAGTCAGGCCGTGTGGACGACTTGATCCCGGCTATGGTGAAGCACAAGAACGAGAAGTACCTCGTGCCTATGAGCGACGTTCACAACGACAGCATTTCCAATCTGTTGGAGTCGAAGAAGCTCAATCACAGGGAGTGCGTGATGTATAAGACCGTCAGCAACGACTTCACCCCCGAGGAGGTCAAGACCTTCGACTACGATATGCTGATCTTCTTCAGCCCGTCGGGAATTGAGTCTCTGACGAAGAACTTCCCCGACTTCAAGCAAGGAGAGATCGCCATCGCCACCTTCGGCCCTGCCACCGCCAAGGCAGCCAAGGACTCCGGTCTCCGTCTCGACATCGAGGCCCCTTCAGAGAAATACCCCTCTATGACGGGCGCCCTCCTGCACTATCTCCTCGAGAAACAAGGTTAGCACGATGGCAGCGGCTCCTACTTTCAGGAAACGGGAGCGTATGGTAAGCAATCTGCTGATAGAGGCGCTCTTTGAAAACGGCAGCAGCCAGTCTGTCTCTGCCTTTCCCCTCAGAGCCGTGTATCAGACCATCGAACGTCGTGAAGGCCACGCACCGGTACAGATCCTGATCAGTGTTCCCAAGAAGCGGTTCAAGCACGCGGTCGATAGAAACCGAGTCAAACGGCAGATCCGCGAGGCCTACCGCCGCCATAAGCAGTTGCTCTGGGACGCTCTGGCAGACCATCAGGAGATGCTCCTGGGCTTCATCTGGCTCTCCGACCGGCATTACCCCACTAGGGAAGTCGAGTCCCGAGTCGTCAGGATCTTGGAAAAGGTGAAAAAGTGAAAAGGTGAAAAAGTGAAAGGGTGAAAAGGTGAAGTGGTTGTCTCGCATATTGTGTTGGCTGCTGGTTCAGCCCATCAGGTTCTACCAGCTATGCATCTCCCCGCTCTTGGGACCCTCCTGCCGGTTTACCCCCACCTGTAGCGAATATGCCAAGCAGGCCATCCTGAAGCACGGTCCCATCAAAGGCCTCTATCTGGCCATCTGGCGCATCCTGAGATGCAACCCCTGGGGCGGCAGCGGCTATGACCCAGTACCGTAGGGGAATTATAAAATTGAAAAATTATAAAATTAAAAAATTAGAAATTGAATACATTATATATATAATAAGGTATGAAGAACTTTATTGAAGAACTGAAATGGCGTGGTATGCTGGCACAGATGATGCCCGGTACCGAGGAACTGCTCCAGAAGGAGATGGTCACCGCCTATCTGGGTACCGACCCCACCGCAGACTCCCTGCATATCGGTCACCTCTGCGGTATTATGATGCTCCGTCATCTGCAGCGTTGCGGTCACCGTCCCGTCATCCTTGTCGGTGGCGCCACCGGTATGATCGGCGACCCCTCCGGTAAGTCGCAGGAGCGTAACCTTCTGAACAATGAGACGCTCTATCACAATCAGGAGTGCATCAAGAAGCAGGTGGCCCCGTTCCTCGACTTCGAGTCCAAGGA
>JAEEGG010008353.1_pt1 | contig 23511 bp, 15 predicted proteins | sample 9134161 | NCBI WGS metagenome assembly JAEEGG01 (sample SAMN16246543, study PRJNA631951) | gut metagenome | biome: gut microbiome; feature: rumen; material: CR-attached | host: Bos | place: Iran: Karaj | collected 2018-10
TCAGCCGGCGCAATTTGCGTCCTGTAGAGACCGAAAGCGAGGCATATTGCGGGATGTCCGACTCAAGAGTCTGCGTGATGATTTGGTCGAGCCTTGACCTGAAGGCACCTTCTTTGCTGAAAGGATAATATCCGTCCTGCGAATATTGTCGGAACAGCGGTAACGGATGCGGCAAAATGGTATCAACCACCTTGTTGGCAATGACCTCTTCCAAAGTGTATTTTGGCATTTTTATGTCGTGGAACATCTCTAAATATTCACGAAACGAGAGTCCTTGTAGCGTGTACATCACGGCACGACGGCTCAGGTCGGCCTGACCTTTCAGCAAGTCGAGCACTGAAGAGCCCGTGAAGACCACAAACAATGACGGATGTCCATCGTAGATGTTTTTCAACTCGGTTGACCAGTTTTCATATTTGTGAATCTCGTCGATATAAAGATGTGTGCCGCCTTCCTTAATCCATTCCGAGGCTACCTCCAAGAGGGTGTGCTGGGCGAAATAACTGTGGTCGGCCGAGACATAAAGAGCCTTTTGGTTGTCTTTTTCAAATAGGATATGCTGCTTCACCAAGGTTGATTTGCCGACTCCTCGCGGACCGACAATTCCAAACATACGCAGCGACCAGTCAATTTCAGCGTATAGGTATCGAACAAAATCAAGGCTTGTAATCGCCAGTTGTTCGCGCATAAAGCTGATTAATACATCATCAATCATGGTAATTGTATTTGCTATTCTGCAGCAAAATTACAAATAATTCTAAATATGCACTAAAAAAAGTGCAATATTTTTAATTTTATGCACCAAAAAAAGTGCATTATTAAGATTGTGGGGCTTGATGACTGGTATTTGAGGGTTTGAGACCGATGGCTTTCGAAATGGATTTTGCGTCTGAAATCCTGTTATCGGCGATAAAATCGATGATTTGTCGCCGATTTTCTTCATTTCGATTTCGATTTTCCGTTTTTAAAGTCGTTTTATCGGATTCCTCTTCATTCATCGAAACGATTAACTCAAGTAACCGATGCTTTTGCTTTTTTGTCCTCTTTCTACCCATTCCACAAACATTTTTTCTGCAAAAAAAACTATATCCCAGTCTATTCTTTTTACACCTATTTATAAAAATACCCCTCAAAATTCACCATTTTTTACATAAATTTGCACCCACTATACATTAACGCAATTCAAGATACCCGTGAACGACAATATCCTACTGAATATCATCAAGCTACGAATCGCTGTTTATTTCCAAGGCTGCAATGCCAACCAGTGGAAATCCATTGAGTCAAACGACGCTTCGACTTTGCTTGAATACATCTTCCCGAAAACTGGCCGTTTGGCTTATTACAACCTTATTCTGGAACAGATGAGGACGCTACACCGTGAGTATATCCCCGCTGGCCAGTATTTTCTCTTCAATATGCCAGTGCAATTTGAAGAGAAAATGTTGAACTTTCTCAAAAACCATCCCGAACACACAATGAAATCCCTTGTGGCCGACCCCGAGGCTTTCATTTCGTCATGGGCCACTGTGGCTTGCGACAACAGTCTTTCCCCGGTCAATGTAGGTGCCATCAAGGACACCGACATGGAGCTGCTTCTGCGTGTCGTCGCGGTTTATTACAAGGCTGCTTTCGAGAACCACTCATATTGTTATCCTTATTTCAGTTGACCTATGGAAAGAGTTAAAAGGTATTCCACTCAGCTGTCCAAGGGCACAGGAATGATCAACGAAACGCTTTCGTTGATCGAAATCTTCGATGAGCACACCACCAAAGAATCCTTGTTGCGCTATGTGCTTGAAACCAATTATCTCTCCACCAGCACCGAGAAACGCGCCACCGACATCGTTAATGTTGTCTTCTACCAGCGTTTCATGAAAGACAACCCCAGCGTTCCGTTGTGGCTGAAGGCTGCTCGCGGCAAAGGCCTTATGCTATCCTCTTTCAGCCAGTTGCTGATGCTCTATTGCGCTCGTCAACACGCTGTGTTCTACGACTTCATTACCACCATGCTCAATCCCGTCAAAAATGAAGATTTGATTGTGCTCCCTCACAACGCCATTCATCGCTTCATTCAATCAATCTGTGAGAGTGGGCAGGCAAGCTGGTCTGATGGACTCCAACGCAAAAACGCTTCCTATGTGTTTGCCACATTGGTCGATTTTGGCTTCATGAACCGTCGCTACGAGATTTTGCCCTACCAAATAGCCGACTTCACTGTGCTATATCTGATGCACGAGCTTCATTTTGCTGGCCTGTCTGATGTCGATGTCTGCAATCACGAGGACTGGCAGCTCTTCAATCTCACCCCGCAGCAGGTGCGTCAGGCCATTATGCAGCTTAGCCTTGCCAATGGCTTTATTGCCCAGTCGTCTGGCAATCTTATTGATATATCTTGGAAATTTAATTCTATGGAGGAAATGATCAATGGCATCTTATGATGAAAAATTCAACCAGGCACTCAGCTATCTGAACCGCCCCGATATAACCAACCCTACAGGCGACAAACCCATCTGTTATGTCACCTACGATGTGCGCGATGCCATTGACATGAAGCGTATCATCAAGGAAACGCTCATCCCCAAAGCCAAGTATTACGGGTTCGAGGTCGAGCTGTTTTCTATTGGCCAGCGCATCCTCGAATACCTCAACAACTATCCTGATAAAGATGAGTTGCTCGACGACTCCTATTCCGAAGATGAAATCTTCGAAAGCCTTGCCGTCGAAACACAGGAAACCAAGTGGATGGAAAAGGCCATCCTCGATTTCCAAGAACAAGTCAAATCTGCTGAGCATCCTCTCATCGTAGTCACCGATTTGGAGATGCTCCATCCACTTTATAAGATGGGCTTGATTGAGAACACGATTTACAACAAAATCACAGTCCCCATGCTTGTCCTATACCCGGGCGAGGCACAAGGCTTCGCCAAAAGATTTCTCAATTTCTATAAACTCGATGGTAATTACCGTTCCAAAAACTTCTGACCATGAAAATTCAAGAATTGTTTGATGAGAGTAAGAAACTCGACCGCGAAATAGAAAGTGTTGTCACCTTTGCCGCCAGCTCTGCCGAAGACCTTGGCAAGGAGATTAACGAGTATGTGGTAACGCAAAAACTCCACGATAATTACCAGAATGTTCTCGAAAAACTCGAACGCGCTTTTTCCGAATCATCCAAGGAAGTCGGCATCTGGGTGTCTGGCTTCTATGGCTCGGGCAAAAGCTCCTTCGCCAAATACCTCGGCTATTCTTTCGATAAGGCTAAAATTGTAGATGGTGTGTCATTCGGCACCCGCCTCATGGATCGCATTCAAGACCCGACACTTAAAGCCTTCCATAACACTATCATCAGCAAGTTCAATCCTTTTGTCGTGATGATTGATATGGACGCTGATGCCCGCACAGGTAAATATCCCACCATTAGTGATAGCATCTATTACGAAACCCTTAAACTCCTTGGCGTATCAACCGCGACAGATTCAGCAGTATTTGAATTTGAGGCAATGCTGAAAGCTGATGGTCGATACGAAGAGTTCTGTAAACAATTCAAAAAAGAAGAGAATCAGGACTGGGAAGATATTCACAACATTAACATCCGTGCTAAAAACAAGGCGGCAAAGTATGCGCCCATTTATTTCCCAGATGATTTCAAATCTGCTGAAGAGTTTAAGGCGTTGAAAATTGATGTCATCGAAAACGAAAAGGAACGCATCCAACGCTTGTATGATTTGGTGAAAAACATTACAGGCAAGGATAAAATCATCTTTGTACTTGATGAGGTCGGCCATTTCATCAATGCCGACCCAACGCAAATCAACAAGCTCCAGGGCTTGATGCACACCATCAAAGACAGTTTCAAAGGCGATGTTTGGTTGATTGCCACTGCTCAACAGACGCTAACAGACGATAGTGGTAGTAACCTTGATAGCATCCGTACACTTGCTGAGCGTTTCACGACAAGAGTCAACATCGAGGCCAACGACATCAAGGAGATTATTACCAAGCGTTTGCTCGGCAAGTCAGTGGATGGCAAAGCCTATTTGAAGAAGCTCTTCAACGATAACGAGGCCAAAATCAAGTTGGCCACAAAGCTCAATGTAGGCGAAAAAACCCTCTATAAGTCCATCCTTGATGAAGAGGTCTTTGCCAATCTCTATCCCTTCTTGCCAGTCCATATCGACATCCTGATGTGTCAGCTTAAAAAGCTGGCCAGCAGCACAGGTGGTGTTGGTCTTCGTTCCGTCATCCGCCTCGTGCGCGATATTCTCGTCGACAACCACCTCGCCGATGAAAATGTGGGTGTGTTGGCCAATACTGAGCATTTCTACGACATACTTTTGGCCGATATGGAAATGTCAAAGGATTTCCGCGACATCACTGAGTCGGCTCAAAACGCCATCAAGCGTTTTGCCGATGATGCTTTGGCCATCCGCATCTGCAAGACGGTGGCCATCATGCAAATCCTCGATGACTTTGACCTTACTTTCGACAATCTCTGTTCTTTGCTCTACAACCGTATTGGCTCCGATGTCGACAAAACCGCAGTCCGCAATGAGATTGACAAAATCATTGGCACTCCTGGTGTGACCTTGCAGGAAATCGATGGCAAATTCCGCTTCATGACCAATGCCATCCTGACTGTCCAGTCCGAACTGGGTTATGTGCCACGCGAAGCTGAATTGTCTGAGGTGATGAAAAAACTGGTGGAAGACATCTTTATGCCAGCACCCTCTGTCAGCATCTTTGAATCAAAGCATATCAATGCCAGCGTCGAACTGTTCTATGGTCGTCACAACATAAACATCTTCCCTAAAGACAATATCAAAATCAACATTCGTTTCGTCGATGCTGCCAGCTTCCAGGATGTACACAAAGAACTAACCACCGAAAGTACCCGAGCAGAGAATAATCAAACGCTCTATTGGATATGCACCTACAAGAACGATATCAATAGCCTGCTTATTGATATTGTCCGCGGTGATCGTGTCTATGCTAACCATAAGTCCGATTCCAATAAGGAGGTGCAGGACTATGTCCGCGCCCAAAAGGACGATGCTGAGCGCAAACGCCAAAAGGTTTTGAACTACCTTAAAGAAGCCCAAAACAACAGTGAAATCATCTTCCGTGGCTCGCCTCAGCAGGTCACAGCAGCCAACTATAAGACCGAAGCCTTGAAGAAAGCTGCCGAAACCATCTACAACAAATACAAGCTGGCTCCCGTGTCGATGAAAGCCACAGATGTCACTTCTTTGGCTAAATACACCGATACCAGCACACTTCCTCATTCACTGAACCTACTTGACATTTTCAAGGAAGACGGCTCTATCGACACCGCTAACCTCGCTTTCGTCGAGGTCAAGGAGTTCATCGCACAAAAGGATATTACCTCTGGCAGCGAAGTGCTGACGCATTTCGATGCCACGCCCTACGGCTGGAGCAAGGAAACCACCCGCTATCTTGTTGCTACTTTGCTCAAAGCCTGTGTCATCGAACTTCGTGCTGGTGCCAAGTCCTATAAGGTCTTCTCTGAAACGGCAGCTAAGGAGATGGGCACCACTACAACCTTCAACAATGTCGGTCTGTCGCTCAACACCGATGAAGAGCTTACTAAAGCCCAGCTGATTGAAGTCATCAATAAGCTGAAAAAGCTCTTCAATGTAGGTCAGGTGTTGCCTCAAAAGGATAAAATCTGCGAAGCGGCATATCAAAAAATCTGCAAGGGGGTGTTTGTTCATAACACTCGTAAAATGCTTGACACCTATCAAAAATTCCAAATGGCAGGTGATGATGTCTTGCAACGAGCCATGAACTATATTGATCAAATCGACAAGTCAGAAGGTGCTGAAGCACCTGCCTTGCTGTTGACCAAGGATTGCGAAAATGCCTTCACTTACGCAAAGAGCGTGTATGATGAAGACACAAAATCGAAGTTCCTTGATGCCATCCGCAAGATTGACCATCGTATCATCGAAACCAATAAGTTGCCCAAATCTGATACGCTCAACGAATACTTCAAGAAGGTCAACGCGATAGAAAACAAGTACAATCTTATTATCGCCGACCCCGATGCGTATCTGCGTGCCGCCGAATTGAACGCATTGCTTACCGACATTGAAACCGCTATCGACGGTGCTTGCAGCACCTATTGCGCTTCAGAAACGGCCAGCTATAATATACAGGTCGAGTCAATCAAGCAGTCACAAGAATACATAAGCCTTAAAGACGAGCAAAAGGCCGTCATCGATACGCGTCTTTCACGATACGAGTTCAGCTATAGCGAGCCTTCTTTGGAAAACCTCAGAGACATGATCAATGTTTCCTTCGAGGTCAACATGAATCATCATTTTGATAACATCAAAAAGAAGATTCAGGAGTTTGTCGAAGCCAACAAGCCTGCTGTCATCCCCGGCACAGGTGGTGGCTCTCCAGTTCCTCCTGAGGGTCCAGGCATGCCTGGCACAGGTGGCGGCTCCTCGGTTCACGAAACCAACCCTCAGCAATATCGCTATACACTTAAGCGTCACATCACCACTAAAGCTGATTTGATGCAAATCATCAACCAGCTCCAACAGCACATCAACGAGCTTGACAATGGCTCTTCTATCGAACTTGAATTAAACGACTAATCGCATGATTTCTCAATCTGGCAAATCCGTCATCGAGCGTTTTGTCACAAGGGCGAAAACCCTTCTTACCGACAATGTAACGGCTCTGCTCCAACAGCACTACGGCATCTGGATGGATGGCCGTCAACTTGCTGTTGAAGAGCTGCCCACTGATGACACCACCATCCTACATACGGCCAAGCTCCTTCGCGACCGCCTGCAACATATCCAAAACGCTTTGCCAGCCAACACCGCCAATGCCGAGCGCATCGCCGTCGGCCAGCTGGTGGCTGAGCAGGCTTTCACCATCCTCAACCGCTTCTGCGCCTTGCGCATGTGTGAGGAGCGTGAGCTTATTTTCGAGTCTATCCGCAACGGTTACAACTCTGGCGGCTTCGATGTCTATAAAGAAGTCACCAAAGGCATCGACATGCCTTTGTTCAATCGCTATGTGGCATACATTCAATCCGTCTTTGATGAACTTTCGGTCGAGCTGCCTTCCATCTTCAACCGTTTTTCGCCTTATGGCCTCATCTTTCCTGATGAGACAGCTATGTTCGCGCTCTTCAACCTCATCAACGATGAGCAGCTCACGGCTTCACAGGATGCGCAAACAGGCGAAACCCTCAACCTTTGGCAGGAAGACGAAACCATCGGCTGGATTTACCAATACTACAATTCCATCGAAGAGCGTCGTGCCGTGCGCGATGCTTCCAACAAGCCGCGCAATAGCCGTGAAATGGCCATTCGCAACCAGTTCTTTACGCCCGAATACATCGTCCGTTTCTTGACCGACAACGCCCTTGGCCGTTATTGGTACGAAATGACCAATGGCCAAAGCCATATCGGCGACATCTGTCAATACATGGTGTGCCGTCCCGATGAGGAGCTGCCTTCGGTGCCACTCAAAGAGCCTACCGAAATCCGCATCCTCGACCCAACTTGCGGCTCCATGCACTTCGGAATCTATGCCTACGAAGTCATGGAATACATCTATCTCGATGCTTGGGACAACCAACCCTCGCTGTTGCACGATTTCCGCTACACCGAGACGCGCGAATCATTCCGTCACCTCATTCCTGGTCTTATCCTCGAACACAACCTTTACGGTTGCGAGATTGACCCTCGCGCCCTGCAGATGGCTGCACTCAGCCTTTGGCTTCGTGCGCAGCGTTCTTATAGCGAAATGGGCATTGCTTCCGAAAACCGTCCGCTCATCCGTCGTTCCAACCTCATCCTTGCCGAGGCCATGCCGGGCAACAAGCGTATGCTCTCAGCCCTCATGCAAGGTCTCGACAAGCCCATGCAGCGTTTGGTCCGTAAGGTCTGGGATAAGATGCTCTATGTGGGCGAAGCTGGTCTCCTCATCCGAATGGAAAAGGAGATTGAAAGCGAAATTGAGGATCTGCGCAGCAACTGGAGCAAAGTCAACCGAGGCTCCCAACTCAGCATGTTTGCGGCCAACGCCGAGGCCGACGAAGCGCAAGCGCTTCAGGCGGCCAAGCTTTCAAGCCGCGAGGCAAAGGCGCAATTCTTTGCTCAGGTCACGGATAACCTGCAGAACGCCCTCCGCTCGCTTTCGCAACAGCTTAGCGAAGAAGAAGGCTATGAAAATGTGCTTTTCACCGACGATGCCATCCGTGGCTTTGCGTTCATTGAGCTGTGCCAACAGCGCTATGATGTCATCCTTATGAATCCGCCTTTTGGCGAAGGCTCAGTGAACACCTCCACCTATCTTGATACCAACTATTCCAACTGGTGCCGCAACCTGGTCTGTGCCTTCTTCATCCGTATGCAACAGCTCCTCACCGATGAAGGCCGTCTGGGTGCTATCTTCGACCGCACCGTGATGATCAAGTCTTCTTACGAAAACTTCCGTAAGCAAAACCTTTGTGGCTTCATTACTCATTGTGCTGATACTGGTTGGGGAGTGCTGGATGCCAGTGTTGAAACCTCTACCATGGTGCTTCGCAAAGGCAGCTCTGATGTATCTGGAGTTTTCTTTGATGTTAAAGATGTTAATCCTGAAGAAAAACATTTGCAGATTCAGGCGATGATAAATCGCCTCAAAGAAGGAGAACAAACCCAATGGACTTTTTTAAGTAAATCCATTGAATTTGAAAATCTGCCAAATGCAATTATTGGTTATTATTTTGACCACAACATTTTGGAATTGTTCCAAAATAAAACTCTAGAAAAAAGGGGTATGGAAGCAAAAAAAGGAAATGACTTTGCTGCTACAAAATACCCAAAGGTTTTCTACGAAATTGAAAACAATTCTCATTTTCGTTTAATGTATAATGGTGGAAGTTTTTCAATGTTCTACCATACATATCACGATGTTGTAAGATGGGACGAAAACATTATTAGAGCTGATAGTAGTTGTAATATTAGAAGTCTACATCTACAAATGACTGGCAAAACAGGTTTTGGTAAGAGGGGAGAGATTTTAGATGCTCATGTACTGAAAAAAGGATTTATGTTTACAGCAGAAGGACTTGCAATTCCTAACATTTCCTCTAGTAAAGCGTTTTCCTCTTTATCGTATCTTAATTCAATTCTTTCTCAATACACGATAAACCTGTATTGTGCACAACATAAGGGTAATGGATATGTGAATATATTACCAATGCCTGAATTTGAAAAACAGCAAGAATACATTGAAAAGTTATCAAACAAAATAATCGCCATAAAACGCTTTTGGTTCAGCCTTGATGAAACCAATTTGGAATATCATGGACTGATAGGGCAGTTGAACATCACCACCACCATTGCCGATGCCATCAATGTCATGCAGCAACAGTTGAGCAATGATAACGACACCTATTTAGAGCTGGTCAAGCAAAACGATGACCTTTGGATGGATTTGGCCAACATTGAGAAAGACAGCGATTTCCGCCAAACCCTTAACGACTATAAGAACCGCCGCCCCTACGAAGAGCTGATTTCCATCGATGGAGCCACGCAGCAAAATGTCATCGACCGTCAAGTAATCGCTCAGGAAATCATCCAAGAGCTGGTTGGCATGGCCTTCGGCCGCTGGGATGTTCGCTTCGCTCAGCATCCCGACACCATCCCGCCTTTCGGCGATGTGTTCGATGCACTGCCGTTCATGCCAGTGGTCAGTCTGGGCAATGCCCCTGCCAACTATCCCGTCAACATCCCTGATGACGGCATCCTCTCCAACGATGATCAAAGTCCGCTTTGCCTCGCCAAACGCGTCCGCGATGTCATCCACGCCATCTGGCCAACCATCGCCGATGATGTGGAGTTCGAGCTTTGCAGGCTCATCGGTTATGATAGCCTTCAGCAATACTTCGATGAGCCTATGGGCTTCTTCGATTACCACTTCCGTCGCTACACCAAGAGCCGCCGCAAGGCTCCCATCTATTGGCCAGTCTCTTCGCCACAAGGCGAAATCACTTATTGGATATACTATCCCAAGCTCAACCAAAACACCCTGCCTTCGCTCATCCTGAAGCTCGAAAGCGAAGCAACCATCATCCGCAACAACCTTACCAAGGCACAAGCTGCCAACGATAAGGCCGAAGCCAACCATTGGTTGTTGCTCCAGCAGGAAAACGAAGGCCTCACTGAAGAGCTGCGCCGCATCAACACCAACTACAAACCCAACCACGACGACGGTGTGCCAGTCACTGCGGCTCCGCTTGTCGCCTTGTTCCGTCACCGTCAATGGCAAAACGAATGCCGCGACAATCTTGCCGAGCTGCAGCGGGGCGAGTACGACTGGAGCCATTTGGCTTACGCCATGTTCCCGTCACGCATCCGCGAAAAGGCGCGTCGCGACTGGTGTATGGCACTCACTCATGGCCTCGAAGAACTATGCGAAAACCGTCCTCGCGAAAGGGCTACGCGTCGCCGCACCAACACAACCCAAGCCGAGCTTGATATTGACGAATAAACAAAACGAATCATGGATATACAAGGTTTTATCATCGATAGCTGGATTTCTCGGATGAGCGACAAGCATCCTGTCCTCACCGTTTACGACCCCGAAGGCAAATACACTTCGTTGTTGCCACTTGCCGAAAACAAAGGCATCACGGTTATCAACACCACCAAAACCCCGTTTGCCGCCTATGAGCAAGCCTTTGATTGCTATCTCAATAAGCTGGGGATAGACCGCGAGGCGCGTATGCTTATCTACCGCTCCAAACACATTCCAGCCACCGAAGGCGAGAAGAGTGATGATCCTTTTTATGCCTTGTCGCAAATCGGCGAGTGTTTCCCCTTTGGTCCCAACGACGATTTGCTGATGATTAGCAAACGCTTCCTGCCAAACAAGACTGCTGAGATTGACAAGCTGCAAGCCGAAGGCAACCTCAAATTTAATTCCATCAATGCCTTGCAAGGTGGCGCAAGCTATCCCGTGCTCGAAAACCTTACCCATGGCAAGAGCCCAAAGGAAATGACCCTTGGTTTGTTGCGCCTTGAATCAGTCGCCGATTTGTCGTGGATGCAGGAATGGAAGCAGTTGGCAGAGAACCATTATCCCGGCCTCAATGCGGATGGCAATTCGCTGGCCTCAGTGCAGGAAAACCTTTGGCAATACCTGCTTTTCAGCGAATTTGTCCTTGACTTGCCCACCAAATTGCCCGATACAATGGCCTCTATTCCTATGGCTTTGCCTGAGAATAAGGAAACCATCTTCGACCTCTGCAACAGCATCCGCAACCACATGGATATGCGTGAGGACTATGTATGCCAAGCCAATCGCATATCGGAGAAATTGCACCTTGCCGATAGCTTTGCTAAAGCAACCAACCTTGGTGCCGTGGTCACCTTCGCTTTCGAGAACAAGGTTGAATATACCTGTTTCAACCAAGCTGTCAGCAGTGGCCAGTACGAACAAGCTGCAGCAATGGTGACCAAGAACAAGCAAAGCATCTGGTACGGAACTGACGACAGTGTGCGCCAGTTTTGGAACCTCGCCGACCATGCTTGCCAGTTGTTTGCGGTCATCTATGCTTCAAAGAGCATACCCGCTGATGCCTCATTTAAGGACATCGCTCAATGGTATGCCTCCACGGGCTATAAGGCCGACAATGCTTTCCGTCACTACATGACCATCGAGCAGGACATCAGCCATGTATCGCCCTATATCAACGACCTTTCAAAAGCCGTTGTAGATGCCTATCGCTCTTTTACCGAAACCGAAGTGCAGCAATACCAACAAACGGTGGCCAGCGAAGGGTTGCAAGGTGAAATTGGCATCCAGCGCAACACCAACGCATTCAGCACCCATATCGCTCCATTGCTTGCCCAAGGCAAGAAAGTGGTGCTTGTTATGGCCGATGCGTTCCGCTTCGAGATAGGCATGGAAATGGCCGAAAAAGCCAGCCCTTATTTCGAGGTCTCTTGCGTTCCCTCGCTTTGCGCTTTGCCACCTGTCACACGCTTTGGCATGGCCGCACTCTTGCCCAATGCGGAAAAGATGACACTGAAGCCAGTCGAGGGAAAGCTACAAGCATTCCTTGATGATAAGCTCATCGCCATACCTTCAGAGCGTATTGCATACATCGAACAAGCCACCCAGGCCAAAGTCTATGATATGACCTCCGACACTTTTGATGCCGCCAATATCCCAGCCGATACCCAGTTGCTTGTTATTCGCAGCACGGCCATCGACGCTGCAGGCGAATCATCCAAACGCACTGATTTCGGTTTCTCTTCGATGAAAACCGAAATCAACACCATCTATCGCTGCATCGATGAATGTCTGAAACCTGAGCGTGGTTTTCAGCAAGCCTTCATCATGGCCGACCACGGCTTTATGATGCAACCCGATTATATGCACGGTGATAAAATAACGCCTCCGTTGGGCAATATGGTGCTGTCCGAACGCCGTTGTGTCGCTGGCGACATCAACCCCGCGCCCAATGTGATGCTCCTCGAACCTGGGCATCTGGGCATCCAAACCGATGTGTTCCGCTTCGGCTTTGCCGAAAGCTTTGGCGTTTTCGAGAAGAGCTATGCCTACTTCCACGAAGGCCTGTCCCTACAGGAAAACATCGTTCCAATCGTTACCCTCAAACGCATAGAGCATGAACAATCTCATTTCTCAGCTTCCTTGGCCTATAAGAACAAACAGTCAGGCACAGTACGCATCCTCAATCCATCAATTCAAATTGAAATAACCACCGACGAGTTGTTCAGCAACGAGCTCCATGTCATCATGCAAGTCACCGATAGTAAAGGCAAGGTTATGGCCAAACCAATTGAATCTTTATACTACAACGAAACAACAGGCATCGTCACCATTCCTGCTGATACGCTTTCCATCAAACAGGCCATCGCCATCGAAGAAGGCTTCTCTGGCGATTTCACAGTTACCTTGCTCGATGCAGATACCAAGCTAACCTTAGCCACGCTAACCCTTCAAACCGAATTCGATTTCTAATCTTTCACTGATAATAAACAAAACGCTATATGGATAAATTAGATGCCAAACTCGTAGATTTGTTCCCCGGCAAGGTCGTTCGCAAAGACCTGCTTCACGAAATCAAGCGCGCAGTCAATGTGCCATCCTTTGTGCTGGAGTTTCTTCTGTCGCGCTATTGCGCTTCCGATGATCCAGAAGAGATTGAGGAAGGCAAAAAGGCTGTGCTCAAAATCATTGAACGCAATTATGTGCGCCCCGATGAATCCAACAAGGCCCAGTCCAAGGTGGAGCAGGAGAAGCACCACAAGTTCATTGACAAAATCCATGTGAAGTATGTGGAACGCGAAAAACGCTATTGGGCAGAAATGGAAAACTTCGGCTCATCGCGCATTGCCATCAATCCGCAGTTCTATCAAAAGAATGAGAAGCTGCTCGAAAGTGGTATCTGGGCTGAGGTCACGCTCGCATACAACGAGGTGGAAGAAGACAACTACGCTTTCTATGTCGAAGATCTTCGTCCCATCCAAATCGGTCGCTTCGATGTCAACCAGTTCATGGAAGCCCGCAAGCAGTTCACCACCGACGAATGGATTGACATCCTCATCCGTAGCATTGGCATCAATCCCGATTGGCTTGCTGAGCGTTCCCGCAAGCTCAAAGGCGACAAAGACGGTCGCCGCCTCAAATTCCACATCCTTTCCCGTTTCTTGCCCCTCGTTCAGAGCAACTACAATAGCATCGAACTTGGTGGCCGCAGCACGGGTAAGTCATTCTTCTATTCAGAATTTTCGCCTTATTCAACGCTGTTGTCGGGAGGTCAGGCCAGCACTGCCACATTGCTCTACAACAACCAGCGCCGTCAAGTCGGTGCTGTAGGCTATTGGGATAATGTCGCTTTCGACGAGGTGGCCAAGATGAAAATCAAGGATTCTGATACCGTTCAAATCATGAAGGACTACATGGCCAACGGTCGTTTCTCCCGTGGTCAGGAAGTCACTGGCTACGCCAGCTTCTCCTTCGTCGGCAATTTCGACCTCAATATCCCCACCATTGTCAACTCCTATAATCACGACCTTCTTATCACATTGCCGCCAGCCTTCGACCTCGCCATCATCGACCGTATCTATAATTACATACCCGGTTGGGAGATTCCCAAAATCGATGATAGCAGCTACAACAACAACTACGGCCTCATTACCGACTACCTTTCTGAAATTCTGCACTATCTGTTTACCCACGATAGCGATTATGTTGGCCTGGTCAATCAACGCCTCAAAAAAGGCGATGGCATTGAGGGCCGCGACAGCAGAGCTTTGCAAAAGACCATTTCAGGATTTATCAAGCTATTATTCCCTTATGGCGAGTTCACCGATAAGGATTTTGATGAGATTGTGGAATATGCCATCGAAGGCCGTCGCCGTGTCAAGGAACAACTCAACAAGCGTAAGCCTGATGATGAGTATGCCAACATCAATATGTCATACATCAACAGAGAGGGGAAGAAAGTGGTCGTCTATTGCCCCGAAAGCCGTTATTCACCAGCCACGCAAAACCCGCGCAAATATCCCGACATCGTTGTGCCAATTGAGCCAGAAGAGGAAAAGCAGGAAGAAGAGCAACCCATCCCGCTGCCCATTCCTGACGGCAAGCCCATCCCAACGGAAAAATCCATAGATATCAGTTATGGCGATTCAGGCTACAGCTATGATGAGCTGTTTGCAGCCTATATGGAAGGAGCCAAAATTGTACAGCTCGAAGAGCCTTACTTGTCGCATCCCTATCAGATGACCAACCTTGTGCGTTTCATCGAAATGCTGGTCAAGACTGGCACCTGCAAATGCTTCAAGTTGGTCACCAACAATACATCTGAAGACGAAGCCATTCGCTTGCGCATCGATGAGGATCTACGCTCCATCAAAGAAACCCTCGAAGATAATGAAAGCACCGATATGCAATTCCTCTACGAGATTGACCCCAACCTGCATGACCGTTGCATCCGCACCGATACCCATTGGGAAATCATCCTCGGTCGTGGCATCCACATCTACAAAGACCTCAATCCCGACAAAGAGAACCGCAACTATTTCCAAATGGGCACTTACGACCTCGCCCTTCGTCCCTGCTTACAGTGTAAAATCACCTACCGTAGAACGGAGTAATAAGAAAACAGAAGTTTATTCCAAATCCATGGGATAGGCTGGGCGGCTTAGATAAGCCATGAATTCTTGTAGGTACTCTTGTGCCCATGGGTCTTTCAACCTTCCGACTCGTTTGATGTTGAAATCCGCTTTGTTGTTATCTATATCTATTGTGGGTTTCTTTATAAACGCTCCTTTACAGTCTGGATTAGTAAACATTTTTTCAACTAGTGAGAAATTACCTGCTAAAGGAGTTTTTACATCAGTTTGGCGAATGGATTTTAGTCCTTCCAAATACTTTTTAAAGTACTTTAAAATGCTATTGTATCTTTTGATTTGGTTGGCTTGTATTGGCTTGTTTTCAAGATTGTCATTTGAGAAATCAATTATAGCAGAACCATCTTGATTATATGAAACCAGATCGAGTATTCGTATAGAGTGTAGTTCTGCTCTATTGTACCTTAAAAAATAATTTGTGTCAAGCTCAAAATCTTTAATCACCCTACCATATTGATAATTGGAATTAGCATCTAGTTTTTCTTTTTCCATTGGGATAAGATAGCATTGCTCACTGTTGTTACTTCTTTGACCAGTGGATCTGATTTCTAAATTACATGGTTGGCAAAGAAGCATAAAATAGTTTTCTCCAATTGTAAATACATCTCCGTTACATAATTGACTATATATATGATTGATGTATTTTCCGTTGTCAAACTTCTCTATATTAGTAATTTCATGGACTAGCTTTGTTGAGGTTTTAGGAATGTTGTCCGAAACAACACTCTTTATGGTTCGCAAGAAAGAAGTTGATGTTTGGAAGCTGTCAAATGCTTGATTGTTTGCCAATTGTTCTTTAACACGATTACTTAATGCCACTAATCCAATCCTATGTAATGTATCAAACTCCCAACACCCTTCTGTCTCTGATTTGGCCATCACTATGTTATCAAAAGAAGCAGGGTCTATCTGGCTAATATATGAAGAGGTCTCTTCAAAAGCATGTGAGACGGTCTCCCTATAGAGCTTTTTTATTTCGGAAATCTGTCTTAACCAAAGTACATTTCTTAATCCTTCAACAATATCGCTCGTATCTCCTTCTGTCACTCTTTTTTTGGATATGGGATAAATGCATGGTGAAAAACCGCACAATTCTTCCCATTTCCCTATTTCTTCATCTTTGTTGAATCTGCCAGAAAACAAGCCACATTGAATATAATCCTGATTGTCATATTTCTTCAAATAATCAAATCCTTTTCCATAACCTTCCAATTCTTGGTCCATCAAAATCAGAATTTGATTATTTTCGTCTAACCCGTCTTCAATGTTTGATGACTTAAATTCATCAGGAGAAACACAGAACAGTTTATTATTGTCAATCAAACTCATAAGACTCTGTTCTGTTTCTGTCTCAGAACGTTTGATACCAAATTCTGTAACGGCATTCATTCTATCTGATTCTTCAACTTCTTCTGCCCACCATAGATTAAACTGTCGTTTTGCAATTTCTGGGTCTTCATGAGCATAAGGAAGATCCTTGTCTGAATGATGCGCACCAACAAAACTCTCGAAATTCGCTTTATATCCTCTTGAGTCAAAATCCTCATCAACATACATGACTTTGGTGATATGTCTCGCCTCTAAAAGCTTTGATACAACGTCTTTGGCGTTATTAACGTCAATTGCGGGATTAGCTTCCATAATTATTTTGTTATGACATTAAACAAATTGATAGAAAAACGATAACGGCGTTTGTACTCATTTCTAATGGGGTCGAGAAAGATCTCGCAGCCAACATTGTCCAATAATTGGCGAACAATGAAAAGCCCCAAGCCCCTTCCTTCACCCTTGGGCTTACGGGTGGCAAAAGGTTCAAACAATCCTTCTTCAATGGTTGGGTCAACTCCTAAACCATTATCTTCAATATAAACCCATGGATTATCAACTCGGATTGAAATGGTTGGTTTGCCAGATATTTTGTTTTGGTAAGCATTTAACCAGTAAATAGAGTTGTTAATGAGATTGTCCATCACTTGGATAAATTTTCCTTTGTTCATTGTTACGGCAAAATCATTCTCAACAATACAACGAAAATCTATATGCGAACAATTGGGTTTGTTTTGGTAGTAAGCCATTTCTTCTTCTTTCAGCATCTCGCCAACTTTGAAAGTCTCTTTTTTCTCGCGAGTATATTTCATAGAAGAATCCAAATGCTTCATTTGTGATTTCAATGAAGCAACGGTCATTTTAATGAAATCGATTACGCTGTAAATCTGGTTGACATCAACTCCCTCGTTACTTTTGAGCTTTTGCTCTAACTCGGTACTTTTCCCAAGCAAACGGTTGGCAATTCCTCCTAAGTCGTGAGAAACCATTTCGGAGATCAATCCCAGTGAAGCCAACTCCGAAAAGTCAGCCAATTGTTCTTCTAACAATTCAAGTTTTGGTTGTATTAATCCGCAAGCTTCTTCTAAATATTTTGAATCATTCAAAACCGTATTAGCTTCTTCAAGTACTTGCTTTGACTCTTCCAATAATTTGGAAATGTCTTGTAAGGCTTGAATGGTTGCAGAATCAGTGGATTGCTCAAACAAATCGGTTTTGCTGTTTTCCAACACTTTTTTAATTTGTTGTTGAGCAGAATTGAGTCTTGTTTGTGTTTGTGTGTACGAAGAAGCAATCTTTTTGCCTTTTTCAGCTTGTTCTGAGATTGTGTCGAATGCTTCTTTTATTGTCTTGATTTTTGTGTTTTCAGATGCAAAAGATTTTAGAAAGTCAACGTAACTTCTGCGAAGATTCTCCATTTCCTGATTGACTCTACTTACGACTTCGGTTACTAATGTATAGAAGTTACGGTAATACTCGTTATCAATAAAACCTTCTCTATCTGTCTTATCTTTTAAATTCTTGTTTATCGCTTCGTCAATTGCAATAAATCCAATGACATTGTAAGGTCGAAAACCATAAAAAGAGCGATTGCTAGTTTGTCCCTTCCCTAAGTTTAGCCAATCATCACCATCTGAAATGCCATATGGTTTTACTGAGAAGCCATTACGGTAGATTCTGATTCCCACTTGGTTCTGAATAAACGTTTTATATTCATCAAAGTTGGAGTATAATTGAGTCCACCAGTCGCTGTTTTGGGTATAATAAGAAAAACTAAACTCTTGAATCTGGCCGAAAAAATTACCAGGGTCAGCAACATTATGGTCTTCGAACACACTTACATTGACTAATTCACTTAGCCTAAACTCTTGATGAACATTTAACCAATAATTTCTCTCTGCTAATTTGAAAGAAGAAGACCGTTTTTTATCGTTGAAGAAAAACTCTAAAAACCGTTTGCCACCATCAGGCAAAATTCTTTCTTCAAATTCTTTGTTCTTAGTACCTGTCAATTTGCGTAACCGAATATTGAAATCGAATTTCATTAATCCGTCTTCATATTGAAATACCACCTCCGATGTACTTAGTTGATTTAATTTGCCCATCTCTTGTATTACATCAATGTTTTCTCCATCAATGGTTAAATATACATTAAAAGGCCTCAGCTCTTTGTATGGTGAAATCAATTTGCATATTGAGGATTTGAACGCTTCAAGATTTTTCCCTCTCCAATAGTCCTCATCGTTGATTCCTGTTAAAACAAGCTTTGTACCATGAGGCTGTTTCAAATAAGTCTCGTCATGCTTAACAGTTACATCTTGTAATTTTTTGGCAGTATCAAATGTGTTCCAATCAAATCCAACATGAAAAGCCTGCTCGCCTTCTTTCTTGGTATAAATTTCACAGATTTGGGCTAGCCTTTGTGTACTAAGTCGGCCTAATCCTTTGTCGCCAAGAGGCGTGCGACCTTTTGGTGTTTTAGGTTTTACGCCATCAACAGCTCTTTTGTTAGAGAACGATATTACCAACCATGAGTTAATGATAGTGTCCTCATCCATGCCAAATCCGTTATCCTCAACAATGATGTATCCCTTTTTGTTCGGATAGAACAGATTTTGGTCGTCCAAGATGTCTTTGGTATTGATTGTGATTTTAACATAGTCAGCATCAGCATCGTAGGAATTCTTGACAAGTTCCATCAATGCAGTTGTATGGTCTGTCACAAGCTCTGCACCTAGTTGTCTGATGACATGAGGGTTGATATCAAATTTGGGATCCTTCATTCAATTCTGTTTTAATGGAATATCAAAATATCCTCTTTGTCCATGGTTTTGGAGAAATTGTTCTTTTTGTGCTGGGTCTTGTTGGAGATTTGTCTGTCAGCACTGAAAAACAATTCAAATCCACGATATTGCATTAAGTCTATAAGTATTCGAGCATTGGGAATTTCCCTGCCTCCAACAGTCCTGTTTCCGATTGTCCAAATAAAGAAAGCATCTTTGTCCATTACCGAAGTAATACTGTCTAGACTTTCGTCAAAGTCGGCAATAAAGCTAATGGTTTTGTTGTAACGTTCTCTATCTTCTTCAGGGATAGAAAAATAAAAATCTTCAAAACTCTTCGATTTTTCGATGAGCCGGTCTCTTTGTCCAGAAAGAGCTTTCCTATTGATTGACCCGCCAAGACTCTGACGGTCAATTTCTTGTGTGGTTTTCAAGTAATCGTATGGGCAGTCGATGTCTTTGGGGTCAATCCATTGCAAAGGAAGATAGGATGTTTGGCCGTATGTTACGGTCGTATGGTTGTCACCGTATGGGGGAGAAGAAACAAGGAGGCCAAATTTTTGTTCAGAGTCTATTCCCTTTTGTGTGTTTCCCCATTTAATCGTGGCACTCCCATAACGGCAATTCTTATCACGGATTTTGTCCTGAAAGTATTCGAAATCCGATAGGCCTTGCGAAACCAAATCATAAAACTCCTGAATAACATTTACATGGCGGCGTTCCAGTTCTTCCTGACTCCGTTGGTGCAGTTTAAAAGTGGAAGTCCTGTCATTACTTCCTGTTCTAACTGCCTCTGACATCAATACCCAAAGGAATTTACGGATACTGCCGTTAGGCTCATCAATAATAGCTCTTCGTATCTTTGAAAAACACAGTTGGGTTTCTTTTGTGAACCATTTATCGATGGTGTTAAATGAGATCTCGACAGTGTTATTAACATCGTCTTTGATATGCTTTTTTACTCTTTCGTAGGAGTCGTATAGCTGTGCGATTTCGTAATTGGTTGTTTTGGCTTGTGATAGTAATACGGCGAAAGGGTTGATGTCTTGTCCATAAACATCAAATCCAAATTCCATACATGAAAGCAGAGCCGTTCCCGAGCCCATGTAAGGGTCGATGGCGAGAATACTATTAGGCAGCTCGTGTGAAATGGCTTCAATAATAGCGCTTTGCGTGGCAGGAACCATCATTGCGGGATACATAAAAAGCCGATGGAGGTTTTCTTTTCGGTCAGCATTATCACCATCCAAAACCCCATTGCTTTTAATATTTTCAAGCTGATTAAGCAGCCAATCTGTCCCTATCCTGCTAAGCATCTGATGCGTGTATATTAACCCTAAAATAGTAACTGCAAAAATAGCACTTTTTTCAAATTGATTTCAAAGTCGATGAATTATTTTGGTGCTGGCGATATTTTACAAACTCAAAGCATTTCCCACCCCATGCCTGTCCTCGCAATAAAACTTCAACAGAATTGGTAAGATCATTGTCCTCATGTTAGCATTACCTATGAGTTTTACTAAAGCATTATCATTATCTATCCCCGCCAAACAGGTCGTATCCAAAAGTGTTTGCAATCATCTCACAAACAGGATCTTCCCTAATAATCTTCGGAGCTGACTTCCCCGCCAACACCAACACTTTCTTGCCATTGCGATAGATGTGGAGTTGCCGCGAGCGAACCACGGCAGTCAGTTCCTCGTCATTTTGCATGGCCAGCCAAAGACGATGGTATTCGCCATTCTCATCGAAAAGCTTCTTCTGCAAATGCGAGCACATATTGGCAGTGTCGAGGGTCATCATGTTAGTCTATCGATGATTTCAGCATATTGAGGATACTGTTGTAAAAGGGCGTCTTTGTTCCCGAGTTCGAAGTTCTCGAAGCTGAAGGCCGGAGCCACGGCGCAGCCCACCAAACAGTATCCTTTTTTCGAAGGGATTTCGGCGGCGAACCATTCCTCTGGATGGATGACCACCTGCATCTCACCCTTGGGCGACAGCTGATGAACGGTCAAATGCCCCTCCGTGTCAATAACATAGAGGTTAAGCGGCTCACCGGCGTGATAGTACCATATCTCCGTCACACCGTGCAGACGGTGGAAAGCCGAAATGTCGCTACCGGTGAGCATGTAGTAGATTGTGGAGATGTCCTTTTTGCCCGTGGCGTCGTTGCCATACAGCTGACGGTAGTAGCCTCCTTCAGGATGCGGCTCCAACTGAAGCTTTTCAATTGCATTTAAATAGTCCGTATTGCTTTCCATTTTCCCTATTTCGTTTTACCCATAATCTCAATGATAGGCTTGAGCCCATCAAAATCCACGAAGTCCACCTGCTTGCCGTATGTCTCCAACATGGCCTTTGCATCAGCGGTGAGCTCCGATTCGGGCTTCTTAACCATCATCGAGTGGAACATCTTCATCATGATGCGATGCTTGAAGCCGAGCTGACCGTAGTCCATGGCGCCTCTCAAATGAAAGATCTTGTTTTCGTCATAGAAAGACGCTGGAAGTTGAGCCTTAAGTGCTTTCCTGATGCCTTCGAAATAGGTCGTTTCATTGGGGTCGGTCATGCCCACCGTGGCCAAAACCAGCTCCTGCTGGGAGGTCATCTTGCCAACCGTTTTCTTCAGGCCCATGACACCTCCGGCAAAGATTCCCCCGAGATAGACAATCCTTTTGTAATCGCTAATGTCCTTTGCTTCTTTGTAATTGACGGCTTCAATCCCCGTAATCTCTGACAACCGTTCGGCATATCGCTTGGTCGAGCCATACTCGCTACCGTAAATGATGATTTGAGTGTTCATAGTGTAGAATAGATGAATTGTTGATTTGTTGCAAAGATACTGCTTTATTTCGTTCGTGTCAATCTTTTCATCGAAACCAGCACCAGCGGGATGCTGACCATCAACGTCATTACTTCAGCGATAGGCATACTGAGCCAGATGCCTTTCTGGCCGATGATGGGGGTGAGCAAAAACATGGGAATCAGCACGAAGACGATGCTTCGGCAGAGGGCGATGACTACCGACTCCAAAGGTCGCTCGATGGCAGTGTGGAAACTGCAGGCCACAATGTTGACGAACGACACTAGGTAATGCAGCGTGACGTATGTGGCAGCAACGGTGGTCAGCGTCTGCAACTCCAGGTCGCCGTTGCTGAAGGCACTTGCGATGCCGTGCTTGAAAACCAACACGAGCAGATAAACCCCAATGCCGATACCTCCACCAAGAAGCAAGGCATTGGCCAACAACGATTTGACTCTTCGGTGGTTTTGGGCGCCGACGCTGTACGACATCAAAGGATACATGGCCTGCGACAGCCCGAAAATCGACATGTTGACGATGAAGTTGAGGTAACACACAATGGTGAAGGCCGCCACGCCCTTCGTGCCAATCTCACGCATCAGCACGAGGTTGAAGATGTAGGTTGTGACCGCCGCCGAAACCGAGGTCAGCATCTCTGACGAGCCGTTGAAGAACATCTTCTTGATTTCCTTGCGCCCGCCCATCATCTTGCCGAAGCGGACAAAGCGAAATAGCACCAAGGCCGCCGTGGTGTTGGCGATGCAAGTGGCTATCGCGGCTCCGGCCACGCCCCAGCCGAAACGCAGCACGAAGAAATAGTCCAGAACGATGTTCACCACGCAGCAGATGACGCCGCTGACAAACACCCAGTTGGGCTTCCCGTTGAGGCGGGTGAAGGCCTCCGTGAAGTTGGGGATGCAGTAGAAGATGAAGCCGCATCCGATGATGCCAAGATATTGTTGGACAAAAGGATACACCTCATCATTGCTGCCAAGGAAATAGCACAAAGGTTTGAGAAAGAGTCCGACCAAGACGGATAGCACCGCGATGGTGACCAACAAGGTGACGAAAGTAAGCGAGGTGTAGCCTTTCGCCCGCGCTTCGTCGCCCTGCCCTTTGGCGATGCCTGTGATGACGATGCCGCCTGAAATGATCATGATGGACACACTCAGCATCGAGCTGATGAGCGGCATGGCGATGTTGACGGCGGCAAGACCTAGCGCGCCCACGCCACGGCCTACGAAAAGCCCGTCGATGATGGTCTGCAAGCCCACGATGAGCATCCCTATGATGCTCGGCAAGGCATATCTGGCAAACTCACGGAAACTGACGCCGATCAGGGCTTTGGTTCTGGAAGGAAGGCTGTTCATTTCATATCCTGAAGCTTAAACGAGGG